>Ga0210395_10000233_pt1 | contig 43152 bp, 39 predicted proteins | sample IncBWH4OmetaG_FD_150861 | JGI IMG/M metagenome (GOLD analysis project Ga0210395, IMG submission 150861) | Forest soil microbial communities from Barre Woods Harvard Forest LTER site, Petersham, Massachusetts, United States - Inc-BW-H-4-O ...
TCGAGCTTGCGCCGGATCGCATTCGCGTCTGCGCCATCGCACCCGTTGCGACCGACACGCCGCTATTGCCGTCGTTCCTCGGACCGGCCGCCGGCCAGCGCGAAAAATTCGTCGCCACCGTGCCGCTCGGCCGCCTGGCGCAGCCGCAGGACATCGCCAACGCGGCGCTGTACCTCGCCTCGATCGACGCCGAATTCGTCACCGGCAATATCGTCGAGGTCGACGGCGGGCGGACGATTTAGGACTTGCACCTCTCCCCGCACGCGGGGAGAAGGGCGACACTGAATCTGGCAGCCTTTTTGCAAGCCTATTATTTGGGGTATTGTTGAGTCCGAAGGGACGGACGAAAGATGTGGGGACGTAAAAGCAAAGAGGCGGCCGCCGCGCCGCCTGCTGCGCCTTCACCGCTGAAGGAGGCGATGCATCAGGCGCGAGTAGAGGCGGCCGAGCGCGTCAGCGTCGTCGTCGATCTGCGCGATGCCGAAGTGGCGCGGCTTGAGCTCTTGAACGAAGCGCTCAATCCGCTGTTTGCCGAAATTCCGCACGAGATCGATCTGTTCGATCGCGGCGTCAGCCGCGGCGAGACGCCGCGCTTGTGGATCGATGCGGTCGCCCATATCGCCATGGGGCGCGACAAGAGAGGCTATCGCTTTCTTCACGACAGCCGCTTCGGCCGGCATGTGCTCGCGGAATCGCACAACATTCCAGATATCGTGCAGGCAGTGACCACCTATGTCGCGCGCCGCCTGGTCGAGCGCCAGCGGGCGCTTGATGAAGATCCCGGCCTCATTGCGCGTGCCCCGGTGCGGGAAGCCAAGCGTTATAGGTCGCGGCGGCGCTGGCGCGCGCTCGGCTGGATCGCGCTTGGATTTTTCGGCGGTCTCGTGGCGCTGATCTTGCTGGGGTTCGTGCTTTCCAGTCCGGGCTGATCGCGAAGGTCAGTAGATCGTTCGGCGCTCCGTCACGCCGATCGTGCCGTCCGCGCTACGCTGCCGCGCAATCATGTCGCAGCGCCAGTTTCCGCCTCCGCCTCCGCCGTCGATGTTGAAGAGATGATACCCGGCGCCGTCTTCCTCGCCGTGCCGCGCTTTCGCCGAGGCCGACGGCACGCCGATCGCCGGAATGTCTTTGCCGGGCCCCTCAAGCCAGATAAGCGCGCGCTGATGATCGTGACCGTGCAGCAAAAGCTCGGCGCCTTTTTCGGCCAGCACACCGCGTAAGTTCGGCGCGTCGACGAGCCGCCGCAAATGCCGCTGCGGCGGACTTAGGGGCGGATGATGGATGAGCACGATACGAAAGGCGTCGCGGGTCTGGTCGAGCAGTTCGGCAAGGCGTTGCAGCTGCCGCGCGCCGAGCCGTCCCGTCGCCATGAAAGGGCCGGTGGCGACGCCCGACGACAGCGCGATCAGCGCCACCCCGTTCCGCCGCCGCAGAAACGGCAAGCGCTGCACGCCGTCGTCGCCGGTCATGTAGTCGCCCCAGTATTGCGCCGGCGCCTGTGTCACCTGCCGCACATAGACGTCGTGATTGCCGGGAATGACGGTGACATTCTGCGGACTACCTATGGTTTTGAGCCATTCACCGGCGAGCTGATACTCGATCGGCAGCGACAGGTTGACGAGGTCGCCGGTGACGGCGATGTGGTCGGTCGCCTGCGCTTTCAGGTCGCGCGTCATCTCATCAAGAATTTCGCGGCGGTGGATATATTTGCGCTTGCGGTGCCAATTGATGAAGCCAAGCCCGCGCTTACTGACGAGCTGCGTCAGCCGGGGCTGCAGCGCCATATGCAGATCGGAGATATGGGCGAGAACGAACATTTTTATGCGGCCGCGGGTGAATCAGTCAGCTCCGGCGCACCATCGCAGACGCCGCATAAAAAATCACGAACTGCCGATCAAGATGCCGACGGCGAAGACCAGAACGCCGCCGACCACGACCTGGAACGCGGCCTGTAGGAACGGCGTATCCATATAATGCGTGCGGATCCAGGAAATCACCGCAAGCTCGACGGCGACGACGGCAAAGGCGATCGACGTCGCCACGTAAAAGTGTGGAATGAGATAGGGCAGCGTGTGGCCGAGCCCGCCGAGGGCAGTCATGGCGCCACAGACCGCGCCACGCACCACCGGCGCGCCGCGCCCGGTCAGCGAGCCGTCATCCGACATTGCTTCGGCAAACGCCATCGAAATGCCAGCGCCGAGCGCGGCGGCGAGCCCGACCAGGAATGTCGACCAGGTGTTGTGGGTGGCGAAGGCCGCGGCGAACAAAGGCGCCAGCGTCGACACCGAGCCGTCCATCAGGCCAGCCAACCCCGGCTGCACATATTGCAGCACGAACATGCGCCGCGCGGTATCGTCCTCGGCCGCGCGCTTTTGCGGCGAAATCTGCCTGCCGAGCTCCTGCGCCAGCGCCTCGTGCTTGTCTTCGGCGGCGGCGAGCCGCTTGAGCAGGTCGCGCACTGAATCGTCGTTCGCATTCTCCGCCGCGCGGCGATAGAAGCGCGCTGTCTCGTATTCCATTTCCTCGGCGAATTTGCGCGTGGCGTCGATGGCGAGCGGCCGGTTGAGCCAGATCGGCCGCCGCGGCACGAAGCCCTTGACGTCCTGGCGCCGGATCAGGGGCAAAAACTCGCCAAATTTCTTGCGATGAAGTTCGAGCAGCATGTCGCGATGGCCGATCTCCTCTTGCGCCATTTTGTCGTACATTTCGGCGGTGTCGGGATAAGAAGGGCGCAGCGCATCGGCGAAGGAGCGATAAATGCGATTGTCCTCGTCCTCGTTCGATATCGCGAGCGCGAGAATCTCCTGTTCGTTGAGGTCGGCGAAACGTTTCACGGCGATTCTCTTGGTCCTCTCTCGTAGTCCTCTCTTGGCCTCGGATATCGCGACGACCGGGAATTCTATATTAGAACTATTCTAAATAACTGACCAGACCAGGAATGCCAATGGGTCTCGACCCAATTCGCCGCTTTTTCGAACCGGTCGTGCGGTGGTGCCTGCACCGCTACTGGTATTTTACGCGCGGCATGACGCTCGGCGCCCGCGCCATGGTTTTCGACGGCGACGGGCGGGTGTTCCTGGTGAAACATTCCTATGTGCCCGGCTGGCATATGCCGGGCGGCGGCGTCGAAAAGGGCGAGACGCTGCTCGCGGCGCTCGAGCGCGAATTGCGTGAGGAGGGCAATATCGAAGTCAGCGAGCCGCCGGTTTTGTACGCGGTCTATTTCAACAAGCGCATCTCGCGGCGCGACCATGTCGCGCTCTATATCGTGCGCCAATTCCGCCAGATCGCACCGCCGCAGCCGGACTACGAGATCATCGACCACGGCTTCTTTGCGCCCGGCGAATTGCCGGCCGACACGTCGCGTGCGACGCGCGAGCGCATTTCCGAAGTGCTCAGCGGCCGGCCGCCGGCGGAATTGTGGTGATTTTATATTGTCCTGATTTTGCTCTCGTCATCGTGACCTCGCTGTGGCGCTGAGCCGCAGCATCTCTTGGATTTGCGCAAACCGGACTCATCTGTTGTCGGTGATGTTGATTCTGCGATGTTGGGCTGGCGGGCGCCAGTGACAACGGAGAGAAAGTGCAAATGCGTAAAATGATGTTTGCGGCGATTGCCGCCGTGGCGCTCGGAGCGAGCAGTGCTGCCATGGCCGCTCATGGTGGCGGCGGCGGCCATATGGGCGGCGGTGGTCACATGGGCGGTGGTCACATGGGCGGCGGCCATATGGGTGGTGGCTTCGGTGCTGGACATTTCGGCGGCGGGGCCGGCTTCGCGCCCCACTTTGCCGGTGTGCCCAGCGGTGGTGGAATTGTTAACGCCCAGCCACACACGTTCTCTGCCGGACGGGCTTTCGCGTTCCGTGGCGGTCACGACCATGATCGCTTCCATCATCGCCGCTTCGGCTTTGATGGCGGCTTTTATGCTTATGAGCCGTCCTGCTACTACTCGCCTTACGTGACGTGGCCCTATTATAACAACTGCTATCTGGACTACGATCAAAGCTACGACTGAGATGGTGACGATCCGATATCACGCCGCGCCCAAGCAGAACGTTTTGGGCGCGGCGTGATGTTTTTGGCGATGAGTTTGGTCAGTTCAGCCGCGCGCGGTTATGTGGCGCAGTGAAATCGATCTGCGGGCCTATCGGCACGATGCCGGTCGGATTCACTTGGCGCTGGCTGCCGTAATAGTGCCGCTTGATCTGCTCGATGCTCACGGTCTCGGCGACGCTTGGGACCTGATACAGATCGCGCAGATAGTTCCACATATTCGGATAATCGGCGACGCGGCGCAGATTGCACTTGAAGTGGCTGTAATAGACGCTGTCGAAACGAATGAGCGTGGTGAACAGCCGCCAGTCCGCTTCGGTGGTCTGGTGGCCGACCAGATAGCGCTGTTTCGCCAGCCGCTCTTCGATCATGTCGAAGGTCTTGAAAACACCGCGCGCGGCTTCTTCGTAAGCGTCCTGGCTCGTGGCGAAACCGGCGCGATAGACGCCGTTATTGACGGTGGGATAGACGATATCGTTGATGCGATTGATGTCGTCGCGCAATTCCTCCGGATAGTAATCGGTGCGCACATTGGTGAATTCGTCGAACGCCGAATTCAGCATGCGGATGATTTCGGAGGATTCGTTGTTGACGATGGTATGCTGTTTCTTGTCCCACAGCACCGGCACCGAGACGCGGCCGGTGTAATGCGGATCGGCGATCAAATAGATCTCCGCAAGCGTCGCCTTGTGATTGACGTCGTCGGTCATGCCGCCGCGCGCGGTGCCGAATTCCCAGCCGGTCTTGCCGTAGAGCGGCTCGGTATTGGTATAGGTGATGACATTGCCGAGCTTCTTGAGCGCGCGAAAGATCAGCGTGCGATGCGCCCAGGGGCAGGCGAGTGAAATGTAGAGATGATAGCGGCCGGCCTCGGCTTTAAAGCCGCCCTTGCCGGTCGGGCCGGGCGAGCCGTCGGGCGTGACGAAATTGCGGAAGACCGACGACGGGCGGATAAAGTGACCGTCTTTGGTGCGCGAGCCATCCTCTTGCCACTTGCCCTCAACCAGCATGCCCATGCGTTTCTCTCCAGCGTTTTTGCCCTGTTAATCTAATCATTCCGGTTGATTGCGATAGAGCAGGGTTTGCATGGGCATCGGCGGTTTTTGGCTGACTGGACTTCGACCCGCACTCAATGCTACGCGGCGGCATTATGAATGAAACGACCAACGACGTAGTCAACGATATTGCGCTCTCCATCGTCGCCGAAACGCCGGGCGACGCGACCGCGATCGAGCGGCTGCATGAGCGCACATTCGGCCCGGGCCGTCATGCCAAAACGGCCTACCGGCTGCGCGAGCAGATGCCGCATACGCTCGCTTTGTCGTTCACGGCGCGCACCGGTACGCTGCTCGTCGGCTCGGTGCGGCTGTCGCCAATCCGCATCGGCGAGACCAAGGCGCTGCTGCTTGGCCCGCTCACCGTCGAGCCCGCGTTCCGTGAACGCGGCGTCGGCATGGCATTGATCGAGCGGACGCTGAAGGAAGCCAAGGCCAGCGGGCATAGACTTGTGCTTCTGGTCGGCGACGAGCCCTATTACGGCAAAGCCGGTTTCAAGCCGGTGCCGCCCGGCTGCGCGCTCATGCCGGGCCCGGTCGATCCCGCGCGTCTTCTGGTCGCCGAGCTGAGCGATGGCGCTTTCGCGGGCGTGTCCGGCGCGATACGGCCCGACTTCTAACGAGCTTTCTCGCGCCGTTGGCGCGCCTTATCTGCCTTCGCGCGCCCATGCGCCGGCAAGGCTGCCGAGCAGGAGCAGGAGGCCGAGCAGGCCGGCAAAAACCGGCAGCACGCCGATCCCGCGCACGACACTGGCATCGCGCATTTTCATGCCGATCCAGTCGTCGCCCTTGTAGGTGTCGCCCGAGTGCACGCCGATAATGCGCGGCACGTTGAGACCGGCGCCGTCGTCGAGCCGCCGTGAATCGCCGCCGGTCGCCGACGTTAGCGGCGCCAGCACCTCAGGCGTCGAGGTCACCTCGGCATATTCGCGCGGATTGGCCGGACCGATATTGACCAGCGCATTGAGCTTGCCGTCGGTCGCGCGCCACAGTCCGAGCTCGTTGGCCGGCACGCTTGATTCCCAAACGCCCGGCTCCTTGGAGTCAAGCTTCAGGGTCTGCGTGGTGCCCGAAGGCGATGTCACCGTCACGTCGGCGACCTGATCAGCCATGGTCTGCCGATGCACGACGAGATTATGTCCGCTCACGGTGAGCCGCAGCGCTTCTTCGTCGAGGTCCGGCTCTTTCATCAGCCAGTGCGACAGCCGGCGCAACAGATCGAGATGCGGGCCGCCACCTTCGAAGCCGCGCGCCCACAACCAAATATGATCGGACAAAAGCAGCGCCACGCGGCCTTCGCCCTCGCGCGACAGAACGAGCAGGGGCTTGGCGTCGGGGCCTTGCATCACCGTCGTGCCGCCGGTGTTGCGGGTGTCCACAATACGAAACCACTCGCTCCAGTTCGGTGGATTGCTGTCGGAGCCTTCGAGCCCGCGCGTCACCGGATGACGCTGGCCGAGATCGGTCAGCGTCGGGCGGAATGCCTGTTGGGTAACGTCGCCGCTTGGCTCCGCCGGCAAGATCGCGTCAAGCGGCGTGCGCCAGATGCTGGTCGGGCTCGCATAATCGGGTCCGGCGGCGACAAGCACGGCGCCGCCGTCGCGGACATAGCGCGTGATGTTGTCGAAATAGATGATCGGCAGCACGCCTTGCCGCGCATAGCGATCGAAGATGATGAGCTGGAACTCGTCGATCTTCTGTTGGAACAGTTCGCGGGTCGGGAAGGCGATCAGCGACAATTCGTTGATCGGCGTGCCATCCTGTTTCTCCGGTGGCCGCAGGATCGTGAAATGCACGAGATCGATCGAAGGATCGGACTTGAGCAGATTGCGCCAGGTGCGTTCGCCGGCATGCGGCTCGCCCGAGACCAGCAGCACGCGCAGCTTGTCGCGCACGCCGTCGATGGTGACCACGGCGCGGTTATTGACCTGCGTGAGCTCGCCGCCGGCAAGCGGTGCGGCTTCGATCTCGACGATATTCTGGCCGCCATGCGGGATCGGGATGTCGACATTTTGCGGCGTGCCGACCGGAACGATCTTCTGCTCGACGATGTCGCCGTCGCGCCGCACCGTGACTTGCGCGGTCGCTTCATTGCCGCCTTGGTCCTCGACCCGATAAGTGACGGTTTGCGGCTGGCCGACAATGCCGAAACGCGGCGCGGCGATCAGTGCGACGCGGCGGTCACGCTCGTCCTTGGTGCCGGTGATGAGGGCGTGAACCGGCGCGGCAAAACCGAGACCACTGGCGTCGGTCGGGACGTCATGCACGCGGCCGTCGGTGATCATGACCACGCCGGCGATGCGGTCGGACGGCACGTCGGCGAGCGTCGAGGTCAGTGCCGAGAACAAGCGGGTTCCGTCGGTCTCGCCGTCGGCCTGGCCGGCTTCGACGACGCGAACGTCAAGGCCCGGGATATGGCTCAGCCGCTCGACAACCTCGGCGCGCGCCGCCTCGGTTTGCTTCATGCGGTCGCCGAAATTCTGGCTCGGGCTCTTGTCGACGATGACGACCGCGACCGAGCTCAGCGGATCGCGATCCTCGCGCGTCAGCGACGGATTGGCGAGCGCGAGCACGATAAGAGCGAGCGCCGCCGTGCGGATCAACGCGCCACGGCTTCGCGTCACGAACAGGAGGACGGCAAGCGCACAGGCCAGAATGAGCGCCGCCCACAGAAGGGGCGTGCTGATCAAGGGAGCGAACGCAACACCGAGATTCAAGTCTCTCTCCCTGCCGCCTGCTTAGGCGTGCTTGAGCATGATCGTTTCCGAAAACCGGTATCCACTTTTCGGGATCATGTTTTACTGTCCGAGCCGCTCGAGCAGCGCCGGCACGTGCACCTGGTCGGCCTTGTAGTTGCCGGTGAGCGTATACATCACGATGTTGACGCCGGCACGGAAGGCAAGCTCACGCTGCCGCGGCTGGCCGTCGACCATGGGCAGCATCGGCTGGCCGTCGCTGCGGGTCGCCCAGGCGCCGGCAAAGTCGTTCGAGGTGATGATGATCGAGGACACGCCGTCGCCGCCGCGCGCCGGCCGGCCCGAAGTCTCGTCCTCGGCATCGGTCGCCGGCAAGGCTTCGACCCAGAGCTGGCCGCCGGTGAAACGGCCGGGGAAGTCGCGCAGCAGATAGAATGTCTTGGTCAGCACGTGATCGCGCGGCACCGGTTCGAGTTCGGGGATGTCGAGCGACGACAAAATCTTGCGGAGCTCGAGCATTCCGGGGCTCCGCGTTTCGCCGCCTGGGCCAAGCGGCGCGACGACGGCGTCACGCGTGTCGAACAGAACCGTGCCGCCGTCTTTCATGTAAGTATCGATGCGCTTGAGCGCGGCATCGCTCGGCCGCTGCGCGCCCGGCACGATCGGCCAATAGATCAGCGGATAAAACGCCAGCTCATCGCGCGAAATGTCGAGACCGATCGGATCGCCGGGCTCGAGCGCGGTGCGTTGCGCGAGGAACAGCGTCAGTCCGGCGAGACCGGCTTTGCTGATGGCGTCGACATCGGCATTGCCGGTGACAACATAAGCGAGCTTGGTTTCGAGCGCCGATTGCGGCACGTTAGAACGGACCGACTTCTGGGCGCTGGCATGACCGAGCGTCAACGCCAGCACGGCGAGTACCGCCACGCTTGCCGCGGCGGCGCGCGAGGCGCGGGGCAACAGGCGTTGAATGCCGCCGCCGAGGAACAGCACCACGATCGTGTCGAGCAATAACAGCGCCAGCGCCGCGAGGAAGATCGGTCCGCGCAGATCCTGCGGCTCGACGGTGCGGTAGATGTCGCGGCTCGCATTGGGCAGCGGCGAAAAATCAAGCTGCGCGAGCCGGTCGGTCGCAGCAAGCGTATTCACGGCAAGAAGACTTTCCGGCGGACCGTAAAAGCCCGGCGGATGTTCCGCCGTTGCTCGGCCGGAATAGTCCGCTGGAACCGGCCGCGCGCTCGGCGGCGGTGCGATGAAACTGCCGAAACCGTCGAGCACATGCGTTGCCGGAATCAATTCGTGGGCGTTGCGATTTTGTGCGCCTGCGGCTGCATTGTCGCTGTCGGGCGCGGGCGAAGTGCCGGCGAGCGTGACGATGCGCTTGAGCATCTCGACGAAACTCCCCGACAGCGGCAGATCGGACCACCGCGTGTCGCCGGTGACGTGAAACAGCACGATCAGGCCCTTGCCGCGCCGTGCGGCGGTGACAAGCGGCGTGCCGTCGGCGAGCGTCGCCCAAGTATTGTCGCTCAGCGCCGCATCGGGCTCGGCCAGCACTTGCCGCGTGACCGTGACGTCGGTCGGCACCGGCAGGCCGAAAAACGGGCCTTCGCGCGAAAACGCGGCGAGCGGCTGCGGCTTGTCCCAGCTCAGGCTGCCACCGAGGATACGGCCGCCGCGCCGCAATTTGACCGGCACGAGATCGTCGTCGGACGCCGCGAGCCGCGGCCCCGCAAAGCGCACCAGAACGCCGCCATCCTCGATCCATTGGGCGAGCGGCTCATGGGCGTCGCCGACATTGCCGACATCGGTCAGGATCAGCATCGGCAGCCGCTGATCGAGAAAATGCTGAACGGCTTCGGCGGGCGACTCACCCTGCGCCAGCCGCACATCGGCGAAAGGCGCGAGCGCGCGTTCGACATAATAGCTCGACGACAAGAGCGGCTGCGCCACGTCGACACTGGCGCCGGAAACGATGCCGACAGTGCGGCGGCGCCAGCGCTTGTCGAGCAATTGCACCGCGCCCGCGGAGCGCTCGCCGGCAATCTCGATGCGGGCGATATCGTTGCGGATTTCCACCGGCAATTCGAAGCGCGCGTCGGTCTCGAGATCGCCGGATTTGAACGCGAACGGCGCCTCGCCGAGCGGCAGGCCTTTGAGATCGAGCGCGCGCACGGTGCCGCTCTCCGCGGTGTCGTTTCCCGCGCGCAAAATCTTCACGCTCAGCGCGCCTGCGGCATTGTCGGCGGCGGTGAGCGCGCGCGGGCCGGCAAGGCCGCCGGTAATGACGGTGATCGGGCGCTGGCCGATCGCCTGCGCCAAGCCTTTGACGAAATCCGCGCCATGATTCTCGGCGTTATGGCCGAGATCGACGCCGTCCGACAGCCAGACCAGTTCGGCGTCGGGCGCGCTGGCCAGAAAGCGAGCGACGGATGACAGCGACTCGGTGCGGTCGATCGTTTGCGGCACCGGCTTTAATTGATGCAGCCGCACCCGCGCCGATCCGGCGGGCTCGAGAGAAATGTCGCGCGGCCCCTCTGATAATGGAATCAGCGCCACGGCGCGGCGATCGTCCTCGGCGCGCGCGATGATGTCGTCGGCGGTGCGCATGCGCGCATCCCATGTTGCCGCCGCCGTCCAGCCGTCATCGAGCAGGATCGCGACCGGCGCGTTCGATTTTGTCGCCGTCAGCGGCGGATGCCACAGTGGGCCCGCGGCAGCGAAAATGACGAGGGCCGCCAGCGTAAGCCGCATCAGCGTGAGCCACCACGGCGTGCGCGCCGGCGTCTCTTCCTTGGGTGCGATTTCGAGCAGGAGCCTAGTCGGCGGGAAATCGATGCGGCGCGGCCGCGGCGGAATGAACCGCAACAGCCACCACAGCGCCGGCAAGGTCAGAAGCCCGATAAGGACCAGCGGCTGGGCAAAGCCGAGCGGGAGGGCCCCGATCATGTCGCCACCTGAGATGTCGCGATGCTTTCGCCGGCCGGCGCCGGCGCTCGTGTCCCGAGGTCGCTGGCGCCGGCGCCGATGCGGGCGTGCAGCGCCAGCAGCAATTCGCTCGGCGGCCGGTCGGTGCGATGGATGGTGAAACTCCAGCCCAGCCGGTCGGTTTCAGCGCGGATCGCGGCGCGGTGACGGGCGACACGCTCTGTGTAGTCAGCACGCCAGGTCTCGGCGCGGCCGGCGGTGATGCTGCCGCCGCCTTCAGGCTCGACAAATTCGATGCGGCCCCAATACGGAAATGTCTCCTCGGCCGGATCGACGATCTGCACCACGTGACCGCGGGTGCCGCGGCCGGCGAGTTGCGTGATCTTGCGGCGCACCTCGCCGATATCGCTCCACAGGTCGGACAGCAGCACGACTTCGGCGAGCGGGGAGGGCACGAAATTCGGCGGCAGGCTCGTGCGCTCGTCGCGATCGTGCAGGATCGCCTGCGCGATCAGGTCGATGACATTGCGGCTGCCGGTCGGACGGGTGAGGCCGGGAATGCCGACCCGTTCGCCGCCTTCGACCAGAATCTCGGCGAGCGCGAACGCCACGACCAAAGTGCGGTAGAGCTTGGAGTCGCGCACCAGCGGCGAAGCGAAATACATCGACGACGAGCGGTCGGGCCAGATCCACACCGTATGCGCGGCCTCCCATTCGAGCTCACGCACATAAAGATGATCGTCGCGCGCCGAGCGCCGCCAATCCACCCGCGAGGCCGGCTCGCCAGACACGAAGCGGCGATATTGCCAGAAATTCTCGCCCGGTCCGGCGCGGCGGCGGCCGTGCAGGCCGTGAATCACCGTTGCCGCCACCCGCCGCGCTTCGAGGATCAGCCGCGGCATGCCGGCGGCAAGGCTTCGGCCGGTGCCGACTGCACGCGCAACTGTCGGGCCGTCGTGGTGAATGCGATGTGGGGTGGATCGGGCCTCGGCCACCATTCGCCTATCCGACCTTTGCCTTCAGGCGCGCGATCACGCCTTCGATGCTTTCGCCTTCGGCGCGCGCGCTGAAGGTCAGCGCCATGCGGTGCTTGAGCACCGGCTCGGCAAGCTCGATGACGTCGTCGATGGAGGGCGCAAGCCTGCCGTCGAGCAGCGCGCGGGCGCGCACCGCGAGCATCAGCGACTGGCTGGCGCGCGGACTCGGGCCCCAGGCGATCAGCTTCGAACCGTCGCCGCCTTCGGGTCCCGGACGCGCCGAGCGCACCAGGGCGAGAATGGCGTCGACGACGGATTCGCCGACCGGCAGCCTTCGCACCAGGCGCTGCGCGGCCATCAGGTCCTCGGCGGTCATCGCCGCCTTCGGCCGCGTCTCCTCGGACCCGGTCGTTTCGAACAGAATCTTTCGTTCGGCGGCGCGGTCGGGATAGGTGACGTCGATTTCCATCAGGAAGCGGTCGAGCTGAGCTTCCGGCAGCGGATAGGTGCCTTCCTGCTCCAGCGGATTTTGCGTTGCCAGCACATGAAACGGCTTCGGCAAATCGTAGCGCGTGCCGGCGACAGTGACGTGCTGCTCCTGCATCGCCTGCAAGAGCGCCGATTGCGTGCGCGGCGAGGCGCGGTTGATCTCGTCGGCCATCAGCAACTGGGCGAAGACCGGACCGGAGATGAAACGGAAGCTGCGCTTGCCGGCCTGACTTTCTTCCAGCACTTCGGTGCCGAGAATGTCGGAGGGCATCAAATCTGGCGTGAACTGGATACGGCGCGCGTCGAGACCGAGCACGGTGCCCATGGTGTCGACGAGCTTGGTCTTGGCGAGGCCCGGTACGCCGAGGAGAAGCGCGTGGCCGCCGGAGAGAATAGTGATGAGCGCCTGCTCGACGACTTTCTCCTGGCCGAAAATGACGGTGCCGATCGCGGCCTTGGCCGCGCGGACATGATCCGCGGTCGTTTCCGCCGAGCGCACGATCATGTCTTCGAGCTTTTCGAGCCCTTCTCCGCCGGCAACGGGCATGACTAACTCCTTGTGGTCAGGCAGCATTTGTTTCGGGTCAGATTCGCGTCACATGCCCGAATCGGTGGCAGCGCCTCTGCACTGCTATTAGGCACACAATATGCAATATATGCGCCAGCCGTACGATTACCGATCTTGCGCTGATTCTTCGCCAAGAAGGAAACAACGCGGGAAACCACTGGGGAAACACGGCTTGGTGTGAGAGGCGGCGCGATGCAAAGTGACAAAAATCAAACTCGCGACTGACCGTGCCCCCGGGGACTGACGACAGGGCCTAGACTCAAGGCAAACCATGGCGAAGGAAGGGCAATCAGGCCTTGAGGCGATCACGGGGGCGCTAGGTCGCGCGGCAAAAGGCACCACTGGGCGAACCGCCGGGGCGCCACCTATCGAGCTGTGGAACCCGCCGTTTTGCGGCGATCTCGACATGCGCATCGCCGCTGACGGGACGTGGTTTTACCTGAAAACCCCGATCGGCCGGCCGGCTCTGGTCAAGCTTTTCGCCTCTGTGCTCAAGCGCGAAGGCGACAATTATTACCTCGTCACCCCGGTGGAGAAGTGCGGCATCCGGGTCGAGGATGCGCCGTTTCTCGCCGTCGAGATGAATGTCGAAGACGGCGCGGACGGCCATGTGCTCAACTTTAGGACAAATGTCGACGACTGGATCGCCTGCGGCCCGCAGCACCGGCTGCGCTTCGAGCCGGAAGCCGATACCGGCGGCCTCAAACCTTATCTCCACGTTCGCCGCGATCTTTGGGCCAAGGTGACACGGGCGCTGTTCTTCGATCTTGTCGAACTCGGCGAAGAGCGCGATGTCGAAGGCATGGCGATGTTCGGGGTGTCCTCCATGGGCGAGTTCTTTCCGATGGCGCCGGCGGATCAGGTGAGGGAATTTACGTGAGCGACAGCAGTGCCACTTTGGAGCGGCCGGCAACGGAGAGTTTTTTCGATCGCGCCCGCGCGCGGCTCAATTTGGACGTGCCGGCGTCTTTGACCGATCCCGATGCGCCGGGTGCGCGCGGCGATCTCGATCTCAATCCGGAAAGCTGGATCAAGGTCGGGGTGAAGGCGACGCGGCCGGCGGCGGTGCTGGTGCCGGTGATCGATCGGAGCGAGCCGACGGTGCTGCTGACGCAGCGCACACCGGATTTGACGACGCATGCCGGCCAGATCGCGTTTCCCGGCGGCAAGATCGAGCGCGACGACGCAAGTCCGGTGGCCGCAGCTTTGCGCGAAACCAGGGAAGAGACAGGACTTGGAGCGACACTCATCGAGCCGATCGGCTATCTCGATCTTTATCTGACGTTTTCCGGATTTCGCATTCTGCCGACGGTGGCGCGTGTCCAACCCGGTTTTACCCTGACGCTCAATCCGAGCGAGGTGACCGAAGCGTTCGAAGTCCCGCTCAAATTCCTGATGACGCCGGCCAACCATGCCCGCAAGACGCGCGATTGGAGAGGCATCGAGCGCGAATATTACGAAATACTGTTCGAGAACCGCTACATTTGGGGCATCACCGCGGGTATTCTGCGGAACCTTTACGAGCGGATCTGTGCCGGATGATCAGGTCGATCTCGACTGAATTGGCGCTGTTTCTGACGCCCTTCGTGCTCTATGCGGCCTTCCTTTATGCGACCAGCATCGGCGTGCTGCACCCTTCGGCCTGGACCATGCAGCGCGTGTCGGGCTTGCTCGTCGCCTCGCTTATTCTGGTGATCGGCAGCCTGGTGCTGCTCGCCAATTTCTCCGGCGCGCCGCCGAACTCGACCTATGTGCCCGCGCATATCGAGAACGGCCAATTTATTCCGGGGACGACCAAGTGACGGCGGCGCCGCATCTGCAAGATGCGCTCTGGCTCAGGCGCGGCAAAGTGCAAGATCTGCTGGTGACGCTTGGCCGCGACGGCGAAGAGGCGCGCGTCGTCGGCGGCGCGGTGCGCAACGAATTGCTGCATCTTCCGGTCAGCGAGGTCGACATCGCGACCACCGCGGTGCCGGAAGAGGTCGTGCGCCGCGTCGAACAGGCCGGCTGGAAAGCGGTCCCGACCGGCATCGCGCACGGCACCATCACCGTCGTCATCGACGGCAAGCCGTTCGAGGTCACGACGCTGCGGCAAGACGTCGAAACCTATGGCCGCAAGGCCAAAGTCCTGTTCGGCCGCGACTGGACCGCGGACGCGCAGCGGCGCGACTTCACTGTCAACGCGTTGTCGGCGGGCGCGGACGGCACGGTTTACGACTATGTCGATGGCCTTGCCGACATTGCCGCGCGCCGCGTCCGTTTCATCGGCGATCCGGGGAAGCGCATTGCCGAAGACTATTTGCGCATTCTGCGGTTCTTCCGGTTTCACGCCTGGTACGGCTCCGGCGCTCCGGACGCAGCCGGACTGCACGCCAGCATCGCCGCGCGGGGAGGGCTCGAGACGCTGTCGCGCGAGCGGGTGCGGATGGAACTGCTCAAGCTGCTGCTGGCGCCGCACGCGACGCCGGCGCTCGCGATCATGGCGGAGGCGGGACTGCTCGGCGCCGTCTTGGGCGGCGTGCCGCTTTTGGCGAGCTACGAAAACACGGTGAAGACCGAAGCCGCGACCGGCATTGCGGCCGACGCGGTGCGGCGGCTTGGTGCGCTCGGCGTTTTGGTCAAGGAAGATGCGGAGCGGCTCACCGAGCGGCTGCGGTTATCGAATGCCGAAGCCGGGCGGCTCACGGCGATCGATGGCTGGTGGAACGTGGCACCGTCCGCCGCAGCGCGCGCGCTGCTTTATCGTCTCGGGCCGGAGTCTTTTACCGATTGCGTCCTGGTGGCGTGGTCGCGCTCGCGCGCCGGCGCCGCCGATCACGCCTGGCATGAGCTTGCGACGCTGCCGCAACGCTGGACGGCGCCGGTGTTTCCGCTGAAGGCGACAGATTTGATGAGCCGCGGTCTCACCGCCGGGCCGGCCTTAGGCGCCGCGCTGCGTCTTGCCGAGCATTTCTGGATCGACACGGATTTTCCAGAAGATCGCGCGGCGCTTGACGCGATCGCCGACCGCGCCGCGCGTGAAGCTGACGCCGCTTTGAGGCTTTAGCGCTCCGAAAGCCGCTCGCGAAGCGAGCGCAGCCGGCGGCGGCTGCCGGCCGCGACTTTCTCGACGCCCGGCCGCACCCGCGCCAGCACCCGGCGCCGCTGGGCCTGGATGCGTTCGACCTGCATCTCGTTGCCGCGCCAGACGAAGTCGTTGCCTTTCAGCGCGGCAACGAACAGCACCGGCAGCAACAGATCGCGGCTCAACCCATAGAGTGGATAAAGCAGCGGCGCGTGCCAGTCCGCCGCCGCGGCAAGCAGCATCTCGCTGCCATACCAGAACGCGCCGAAGGCGACGGTGCAAAGCGCCACCGGCCAGCCGAATTCGTGCGCCAGGTAGGCCACACCGATCGTCGGCAATACGCCGCCAGAAAAAATCTCTGGCGCGAAGTAGAGGAAGAAGCTCGCGCGGCGCAGCCGCGCCCAGCGCAATTGGCGATTCCACACTTCCGAAGCGGTGCGGTGGCCGAGCGGTTGCGCCAAAGGCCGGTCGATGAGCCGGACCTTGTGGCCGGCCTGACGCACGATCTTGGTGGCGGCGGCGTCTTCGGCGACTTCCTTGGCGAGCGCTTCGATGCCGCCGGCCTGTTCGAGATCGGCGCGGCGCCACAGCATGGTTTTGCCTTGGGCGAAGCCGCGACCGAAACTATCGACCAGATATTGCCAGCGCGCCTGATAGGTGTTGAGAAACGCGCATTCGATTTCGGCCCAAAATCCGTGCGGCCGCGCGCCGATCGGCGGCGAGGCGACCAGACCCGTATCCTCGCGCCAGCTTGCGAACAGCCGCTGAATGTAATCGCGCGGCATCAGCACGTTGCTGTCGGCAATGATGATCCAGTCATGCGCCGCCGCGCGCCAGCCCTTGAGCAGGTTGTTGAGCTTGGGATTGGTGCTGATGCGATCGTCGCCGATCAAAAGTCTTGCGCGGTCGCCGCCGTGTTCGGCGATCAGCCTGCGCACCAGCGGCAGCACCGGGTCCTTGCCGGAAGCGACGCAGAACAGGATTTCGCAATGCGCATAATCGAGTTCGAAGGTCGAACGCAGCGTCTCTTCGGCATAATTGTCGATGCCGCATAGCGGCCGCAGCAAGCTCACGGCCGGATATTGCCGCGGCGCGCGGAGCGGAGAGGTTCGGAACCGCCGAACCGCGATCGCAATGCTTGCGATGTGAATGAAGCTGACAACGACGCAGAAAGTCGCTGTCGCGAGAATCGTCCCTGTCATCGACGGACGTTTAGTGCCGCGCCGTGACAGGCTTGTGACCCACTTTGTAACCGCGTGTTGGTGAATCACGTGCGCCGGATAGGCGCACTTAACCACCATATTCGCGTTAACCATTGGTGTTCTGCATTGTCATGGTTCTGCAATGCAACGCATCTAGAAGCAGATTCGAAGGGCAACAAAGACGCGAGAAACCGTTCGGTGACTGTCGAGCACGGCACAACAAAGTTCCGTACTCTGTTTATTTCCGATGTGCATCTCGGCGCACGCGGTTGCCAGGCGGATCAGCTGATCAGCTTCCTGCGCTATCATGACGCCGAGACCATCTATCTGGTCGGCGACATTGTCGATGGCTGGCAACTGCGCTCCGGCTGGTTCTGGCCGCAGGACCATAACGACGTCGTGCAGAAATTGCTGCGCAAGGCCCGCAAGGGCGCGCGGATGGTCTATCTGCCCGGCAATCACGACGAGTTCCTGCGCGACTATTACGGCACGCATTTCGGCGGCATCGACGTCATGGAGACCGCCATTCACCAGGCCGCCGACGGCCGCCGCTATCTCGTCGTGCACGGCGACGTGTTCGATATGGTGGTCAAGCATGCGCGCTGGCTCGCGCTTCTTGGCGACACCGCCTATGACCTCGCCATATTCATCAACCGCTATTTCAACGCGATCCGCCGCCGGCTCGGCTTCCGCTACTGGTCGCTGTCGCAATGGGCCAAGCACAAGGTCAAGAACGCGGTGAATTATATCGGCGCTTTCGAGCAGACCTTGGCCGAAGAGGCGCACCGCTATAAGGTCGACGGCGTCATCTGCGGCCACATCCACCACGCCGTCATCCACGACAATTTCGGCATCCGTTACATGAATTGCGGCGACTGGGTGGAAAGCTGCACCGCGCTCGCCGAGCATCCGGACGGAACCTTCGAAATCATCCGCTGGGCCGACCGCTCCCAGACACTGCCGCCGCTTCCGGACGAAGAAGACGAGCCGGCGCCGGTTCGCGAGCGCGCCGGGATCGCGGCTTAGCCTTTTTTACTTCGCCAGGCTTTGTACTCTTGAGCATTGGCCGCCAGCCGCCATACTTGCGCGATGGACCTCTCGGTACAGATCGAGCGCTGGCCGCTCGCCACTGCCTTCACCATCAGCCGCGGCAGCAAGACCGAAGCGGTCGTGGTGACGGTCGATCTCAGCGACGGCACCCATCGCGGCCGTGGTGAGTGCGTTCCTTACTCGCGCTATCACGAATCGCCGGAGGGAGTTGTCGCCGCCATCGAAGCGATGCGCCCCGCTTTGGCGCGTGGTCTCGATCGCACCGCTTTGCAGAGCGAAATGCCCCCCGGCGCCGCCCGCAATGCGCTCGACTGCGCGTTTTGGGATCTCGAAGCCAAGCGCGGCGGTCGGCGCGCCTACGAATTGGCCGGACTTGCCGAACCCAAGCCGCTGGTGACGGCCTATACGATTTCGCTCGGCACGCCGGAAGCGATGGCAGAAGCAGCCGCGCGCGCCGCGGACCGGCCGCTGCTCAAGGTGAAACTCGGCTCCGGCGACGACCGCGAACGGATCGCGGCGGTGCGGCGCGCCGCGCCGCAGGCCGAGCTCATCGTCGATGCCAATGAAGGCTGGACCGAAGATATTCTTGTGCAAAACCTTGCCGCGTGTGCGCAGGCCGGCGTGACCCTGATCGAGCAGCCGCTGCCGGAAGGCCGCGACGATGCGCTCGCGCGCATCAAGCGGCCGATTCCGGTCTGTGCCGATGAAAGCGTACATGATCGCGCCTCGCTTGCAGCGCTTGGCGGAAAATACGATGCGATCAACGTCAAGCTCGACAAGGCTGGCGGCCTCACCGAGGCCTTGGCGCTCGCCGCAGAGGCCGAAAAGCGCGGCTTTGCCCTGATGGTCGGCTGCATGGTGGCGACGTCGCTCGCCATGGCGCCGGCCATGCTGGTGGCGCAGCGGTCAAGCGTCGTCGATCTCGACGGGCCATTGCTTCTTGCCAAGGACCGGCCGGACGGATTGCGCTATGTCGGCAGCCGCGCCTACCCATCCGAGTCGCGGCTTTGGGGATAAATGGCGCAAAATCGCTGCTACGGCCGGCAACCGCGGCTGGAACCGGCCCGGCCGCACTGTGAAGAACCTGTGAATATCTCGGCCTGAACGGCGCCAATGCGATTGCATGGTGCCGGCCTGGTATGGTGGTGATTCAACAGGTCATCGTGATGTCCAGTCAAACACTCGCGCAGTCGGACAAAGCTGCCGCGCCGCCCAACGAGGCGGAGTACGACGCTGTGTACGCGGCGGTGACCGCGACCGAGCGTGGCCGCTGGTTCCTCAAAGAATTCGCCAACCGCAATCGCAGCGCCGACACCGATCTGATCATGGCGGCAATCGCGCGGATCGAGGCGGCCATTGCCGGCGGCGCAGCGCCGCAGGCGGCGCAAGTCCGCGAGCAAGTCCGCGACCTTGCTTTGGCCGCCACCGTCATCGAGCCTGCGCGACCCGCCGTCGGGGAGCGCGATGACGATGCAGCGGCGGTGAGTGCGCAGACCGCCCCGGCGGCAACAGATGGCGTTTCGCAGCCGCAGGCTCAAAGCGATGAGGATTATTCGGAAGCCGTCGCGGCGATTGCGGCGTCGCTGACGGTCCGACTCGATGAATCGGTCAAGGAATTGGCGGCGGAAAGCGCGATTGCGCAAAGCGTGAACCAGGCCGATGCCACGGGCGAAGCGGCGCGCGTGCCGCAGCAGGCGCCAAGCGTTCTTGCCGCTTCGGCGACGGCGCGGCCGCAGATGACGGCAGCGCAGAGCAGGGTGGTGCAGGACAATACAACGCGCTGGCACATAGAAGGGCCGGATTTCGTGTTCGGTGCAGACGACAGCGGCGGCAACAGCCCCGGCGCCGCACCGGCCGGTCCATCCCCGCAAATGCATGCGCAGCTTCTGGGCGCCGAGCTTATGGCGACGGAGCTGGTCGACGTTGCGGAGTCCGCGCCCGTCGTGGATCCGGTTTTGGGTCCAGTTTTAGACTCGGTGCCGCTACCTGCTGTGACCGAGACGCCGACCGCCGAAACCATATCGGCGCTCGCCGCGCCCATGCTGGACGTCGCGCCGCCGAGCGAAATCTTGCGGCCGCAGTTGCGGATTGCGCGCGAGACGATGCCGGCCAATCAGCGCCCGCTGCGCTACGGCTCGCTGACCGTGAGCGACGCTTTGAGCGAGGATGAAGTCATCGCCTTGTTCGGCTAAAGCATGATCCGGAAAAGCGGAGGCCGGTTTTCCGAAAAGATCATGCGCGATCAAAATCCTAGGGCGACAAACGATCAATCTGAAACAACTTCGCCCTAGGCAACAAGTCGCGAGAACAATTCCGGATCGACATTGCCGCCCGACAACACGGCCACGGCAACTTTGTTTTTGACGTCGATCTTGCCCGTCATCACCGCCGCGAGCGCCACGGCGCCGCCGGGCTCGACGACAAGCTTCAATTCGGTGAAGGCAAAAGCCACGGCGGCGGCAACCTCGTCGTCGCTGACGACAACGCCGGCGCCGATCAGCGAGCGGTTGATGGCGAAAGTCAGCTTGCCCGGCGTGCGCGCCATCAGCGCGTCGCAAATGGTGCCGGTGAGGGCGGCATTCTCTTCGCGCTGGCCGCTCTTGAACGAACGGGCGTGATCGTCAAAACCTTGCGGCTCGGCGGTGTACATCGCGGCCTTCGGTACCCGCGTCTTGACGGCAAGCGCGATGCCCGCGGCGAGGCCGCCGCCGGAGGCGGTGACCACGACGATGTCGGGCATGAGCCCAAGCGCGCCGAGATCTTCGACGATCTCGCGGCCGGCGGTGCCTTGCCCGGCAATGATCAGGGCGTCGTCATAGGGCGGCACCAGCACGGCGCCGCGCCGCTCGGCGATGTCTTTGGCGATGGCCTCGCGATCGTCGCGGGCGCGATCGTAGAGCACGACTTCGGCGCCGTGCGCGATGGTGCGCTCGCGCTTGGCGCGGGGGGCATCATGCGGCATGACGATGACGCAGGGCATGCCGAGAAGCCGCGCCGCCGCGGCGACGCCTTGCGCGTGATTGCCGGAGGAAAACGCCACCACGCCGCCGGTGCGCTTATCCTGTGGCAGCGAGGCGAGCTTGTTATAGGCACCGCGAAACTTGAAGGAGCCGGTGCGCTGCAAGGTTTCCGCTTTGAGAAAGACGCGGCCGCCGGTCATGCCGTCGAGCGTCACCGAAGTCAAAAGCGGGGTATGGAGGGCGACGCCGGCGAGCCGCAAAGCGGCCGCATCGACATCCGCGGCGGTCGGCAGTTCCGCGGTCAGCAGAGGGGCGTCCACAACGCGATCCATGGCCGAACGGTAGCGCCGCGATTACGTCACAAGCAAGGGCATTCGCGGCGCGGTGTGCGCAAAACGCCGTGCCGCCTGGATCATGTGCGCGAGATCAGTCGAACCGGCCCGCCGCGTGCGCCAGCATGGTGTAGACCTTGCCGGTATCCGAGGTGAGGTAGTTCCGCGCCACCGCCGGGCCGCGGTCGCCGCGCGAAACGTCGTCGAGGAGCCGCTCGAATTCGTGGATGTAATGTTCCACGGTCTGGCGGAATTCCGGGTCGGCGCGATATTTGGCGCGGATCTCGTCGAACGCCTTGCCGCCTTGCGGCGTATAGAGACGCCGGTTGAACACGCCGCGCTCGCCGCGCTTGTAGCGCTCCCACAATTCCGCGGCGGCGTCGTGATCGATCATCCGCGCGATATCGAGCGAGAGTGAATCGATCGACTCGACGGCGTCGCGCGGCGCTTCGCGCGACGGCGGCATCGGCTGCGCATTCTCTTCCCGCGAGGCGCGGCTCAACAGGTCGGATAGCCAGCCGCTGCCGTTCTTGCCGTCGTCCTTGCCGCCCGGCACCGGGCTGAGATTGGGCGGGCCGGCCCGGCGCGGCGCGCCGGTAATGTCGCGCGGCGGAGTAGGCTGCGGCGCCATTTGCTGCGGCGACACGTCGGGACGAATCGGCCTTGCTTGCGCGCTGCGTCCGCCGCCTGCGGCATAAATCTGCTCGGCCTCGCGCCGCGCCGGCTCCACCGCGTCGAGCGAACGGCCGTGACGGGCGACGATGCGGTTGAGCTCGGCGAGCGCCTCGATCTGATCGACGATGACGCGCCGCATCTGCGCCGCGCTCTCGGCGGTCTCCTGCGGCAATTCGAGAATGCCGCGGCGCATTTCGTTGCGCGTGGTCTCGAGCTCGCGCTGCATTTCCGAGGCCATCTGCTTCATGCCCTGCATGACCTCGGTGAAGCGCTCGGTGGATTGGCTGAACATGCTCTGCACTTCGGCGAGCGCCTCGTCGTAGACGGCGTTGAGCGTTTCGCTGGTGCGCTTGCGTTCGACGTCGGAGTTGTTGCGCACCGCCTCGTATTGCTGCTGCAGCGTCTGCAGGCTTTCGTTGCTGGTCTGGGCGATGACGCCGGCGATCTCGCGCGCGCGGGTCGTCGCGGTATCGAGCGACTCGTCGAGCAAGCCCGAAAAGCGCTCGAGCCGCTGGCCGAAATCCTCGGTTCGCGTATCCAGCGTCGAGACCAGCGTATCGATGGTCGCCTGCCGGGTGGTGATCGTCTCCTCGGCGCGGCGGTTGCTGGTATCGAGCAGCTCGACCGCCTCGGTCAGCGTGCGGCCGTGCGAAGAGAACTGATCGGCGAGGTCGCCGAGGTCGGACAGCACGCGCGTCGTCACATTGTTGAAGGCACCGAGATGCTGCTCGATCTTGCCGGTGGTGGCGCCGCTCTTGGTGGTCAGGTCGTTCATGGCCGCGACGAAATCGGAAATGCGCGACGCCATGGTGTGCTCGATCGAGCTCATGTTCTCTTGCGCGCCAGAGAGCACTTCCTGCAGCAGGATATTGGCTTCGCGCAGCCGCTCGAACAGGGCAGTGGAGTCGGAGCGCAGCATGGTGTGCGTCTCCGTCATCTCGGCGATCGTGGCGGCCGCCGTCTGCTTGGACTGTTCGATCGCGGTCTTGGTCGCCTGATGCATGTCTTCGATCGTTCGCGTCAGCGTCAGCTTGGCGCCTTCGGTGACGCCGTGGGTGCCTTCCTGCATCTGTCCGAGCGTGCGCGTGACCACGGCGGTCGCGCTCAAGGTGGCATCGTTGATGACACGGGCGATCTCTTCGCTCTTGTCCAGCATGGTCTGGGTGAAGACGAAGCCCTTGGCCTCGATCGCCTTGACCGTCTGATCGGTGATGCGCCCGACTTCCCCGGCGAAGCCCTGGCCCTTGGCGGTCAAAGCGGCGATCAGGGTGTTCGACTTCTCGTCGAGAATGCGCGTCATCTCGTCGACGCGCTGGCCGAGAGCGGTGTTGATCTCGTTCGCCTTGCCGACGACGTTGCGCGAAACTTCGGTGCTCATGCCGATCAGCTTGCGCTCGGCCTCGGTTGCGCCGCGCGTGATCGAGTCGGTCGCGCTTTGCGTGCTCTTGGCGAGGAGATCGGCGGCGCCGGCCGTCGACTTGCCGATCGCATCATTGGCGACCGCCGCGCTCTTGGTGATCACATTGCTGAGCGTGCCGGCGCTGCGGTTGAGCGAAACCGTGGCCTCGGCGGCGCTGCGGTTGAGCGCCTCCGCAGCAGCCGCACTCGCCGTCACGCTTTTGCCGAGCGCGTCGGTGGTATTGGCGGCAAGCTGGGTGAGGGCGCGTTCGGCGTCTGTGGAATTGGTCTTGATCGATTCCGCGATCTGCTCGAAGCGCGAGCCGAGCTGTTCGGCGACAACGCGGCTGCGCGCCTCCATCTGGCTCACAACGGTCTCGGCGCGCCCGCCGAGCAGTTGTTCCAGATGGTCGACGCGGGAATCGAGCGTGCTGGCGACTTCAAGCGCACCCTTGCCAAGCGCAGTGTCGATGCCGGCGATGCGGTCGCCGATCGTATCGGTGAGCTTGACCGCGCGCGCGTCGATGATCGTAGTGACGTCGCCGATGCGCTTATCGAGCGCGACGATGACCTCTTTGCCGTTCTCGCTGAGGGTTTTGGAGATTTCGACGATGCGGGTGGACAGGGCGTCGGTCAGGGTCTGCGAGCGGCCGTCGATGGCTTCCTGGAAGCGCGTCAGGCGCTGATCGAGCACATTGGTGACTTCGTTCGCCTTCGAGGTGACGCGGTTGTCGAAATTGTCGACATAGCTGCGCATCGATTCCGAGACGTCCTGGGTGCGCGCGCCGAGCCGCTCGACAAGCTCGGCACCGTAGGTCTTCACGGTGCGATCGAATTCGGCGAGATGCCGGGTGATCAGATTGCCCAGCGTCGAGGAATCGCGCGAGATCCGTTCGCCGAGCTCGACGCCAGTATGGCTGAACATTTCCTCGAACGCGGCGAGGCGCGTCGCGAGCATTTCCTTGACGGTGTCGCTGCGCGTCGCCATGACGCCGGCGACATGCTCGGCGCTCTCGCGCATCGAGTCGGTCATGGTCGTGCTGCCGGCGATCAACGACTCGGCGATGCCGTCGGCGGCGTCTTTCATTCTCGCCGCCACTTCGCCGCCGCGCAGATCGAGGTCGAGCAACAGCGACTCGCCGGACGATTTCAGCGTCGAATTGACTTCGTCGGCGCGCGTCGCGATCGTCTCGGCCAGCTGGCTCGACGTGTCGATGATGGCGTCGGTCAATTCCTGGGAGCGTCCGATCATCAGATCGACGACCGCGAGCGACTTCTCGGAGAAGCCTTCGGTGACGCGGTCGAGGCGCTCGACCATCATGTCTTCGATGCCGCTCGCGATTTCGGCGAACTCGTCGCCGATGTGATTGGTCTTGAAATTCAGGTTCGCGGTCAGGCGGTCGCTGGCGGCCGCGATCGCGCGCGACGTCTCTTCGCTCGCCGCTTCGAGGCGATCGAGCAGGTCGCCGCCGCGCTCGCTCAGCTGCGTGACCATATTGTCGCCGATCTGGCTGAGCTGGGTGGTGATGCTCTCACCGCGCTCCGCCAGCGAATGGGTGATCCGCATCGCCGCTTCGTTGACCTGCTGGCCGACGAGCTCGCTGATCGTGGACAAATCCTGGGTCAGGTCGATCTGCACATTGTTGATCGCCGAGCGCACCTGCTCGGCCTGTCCGACCAGCGTATCGCGCTGGCTGGCGAGTTCCTGCAGTAGCGCGCGGACGCGCACTTCATTGTCGCTATAGGTGCGTTCGAGCGCCGCGACTTCGCTTTGCACCATGGCTTCGAGCTCGCTGGCGCGCGCGAGCGCCCGCTCCACGCCGTCGCCCATGGCCGCGACTTCGCGGCGGATCGCCTGGCCGACGGTGACGATCGAATCCCGCGCCATGCCCTCGGGCTCGCCAAGCCGCATCGCGACCCGCGCCATCGATTGCGCGATGAGGCGAAGCTCCTGAGCGCGCCACGCCATATGGGCGATGCCGAAAACGAAGATGACCGGCAGCAAAGCCGCGGCGCCGAGGCCGACCATCAAAGCCATTGGCGAATGGCCGGGACCGACGGCTGAATTCAAGCTCGATAGATAGGCCCAGGACAGCGCGAGGCAGCCGACAATCCAAGCCGCGGAAAAGACGGTGGCGAAGAAATAAGACGAGCGCGCCGGACGCCGCTGCAGCGCCTGCAGCACCTGGCCGATCGATTGCTGGTCGTCATTGGCGACACGATTGGACTGCGGCGCGGCAAGATCGCGCGTGCCGATGGCGCCGGTATCCGATGCGCCGGTGTCGAGGGGCTCCTCAAAAACGGCTTGTGCAGTGGCTTGCGTGTTTTGGCCGCGCGATCGCACGTCGCCGGTAAACAAGTCGCTCATGCCCTCGGGCCTGGCGGCAGCTTCAGACTGCGCCTTGACCTGCACGTTGGCCTTCGTGTTGGGCTCCGCCGGCTCGTCTTCGTTCCGGATATTGAGAGCTTCCTGGATCGCCGACAGCGCCGCTTCCGTCGGATCCTTCATCTTCTTCGGATAGTTCGCCATTTCGGTCGTCGCCTCGCGTGTTACGCCTGACTTGGTCGGCTCGCGCAAGGCTCCGGAGATCGTGCGAGATTCCCCAAACCGCGCAGGCCGCGCCACGAGCGCGTGATCCTCAAATTACACACCGGCTGAGGGCCTCCCCCAAGGCAAACCCTCAAGTCCCACTGCCACCGCGCATCCTATCGTTCTGGCAGATCGAATAAAACCGGTTTGGTAACGGTCCTTTAATCATCGTTAACGTCTTGTTGACCATGTTCCCGAGGTTTTCCGCCAAATAATACCGCCAATTTGCGGTCAGCATTGCGGCCGACTTGGGGCTGAAAACTCGTGATCCCCAGGGATCAACCAGGGATCAACTTGCAACAAACTTGCCACGTGAGTTGCGTGCGATGAGCGCCTCGCCGCACGACGTAAGTCTTTCCTTACCATTGCCGTGAAACATCCGGTGAATGCGCAAATCTTGCGGCGAAATTCTTACGGTCTTCGGGCAGGCTGCGCGCTTCAGTAATGTCGGTGGGGAGGGCGTTTGTGAGCGTATCGAGCGTTTTGGCCGCGGCCTGCGATCACGATCGCAAGCCGACCGTTATCGACGAGACCCATCTTGAGCGCATGACGCTCGGCGACCGGCGGCTGGAACGCGAAGTCCTCGAACTTTTCGTGCGGCAGACGACCATCATGCTGGGCCGTATTGTCGGCGCCGAACCGGCCTTGGCCGCGGCGGCCGCCCATACGCTGAAAGGCTCGGCCCGCGGCATCGGGGCATGGCGGGTTGCGCGTGCCGCAGAGCTTGTGGAAAACTCTGCAAACGGCGAGGGTTCGGCTGCGGCGATGGATGAGGCGGTGACCGAACTCAAGTCGGCGAGCCTCGAAGCCAGCGCCGCCATCGGCTCGCGCCTGACCGGGCTCCTGGCCGAATTGGCGCGCCCGCGCTGAGCCTCCCAACTTTCGCTCTTGCGCAGTATTTTTGTTTCTAAGCCGTCGGCCGCGGCGGCAAAATCTTCCTTCGCCGCTCGTCCGCCCGTACTGGCGCCGTCCGGCGCGAGCGGATAGAACAGGCCCGCCCGCGAACTTTGCTCCAGCCTTAAGATCAGCCCCCAAACCTCACTTTGTTGCGTCATGGCGAAAATCACCTTCATTGATTCCGAGGGCACGGCCCGCACCGTAGACGGCGAAGTTGGCTCGACCGTCATGGAGACGGCGATCAAAAACGGCGTGCCCGAAATCGAGGCCGAATGCGGCGGCGCCTGCGCCTGCTCGACATGCCATCTCTATGTCGACCAGGCGTGGTGGGAGAAGGTCGGCAAGCCGTCGCCGATGGAGGCCGACATGCTCGACTTCGCCTTCGAGGTGAAGCCGAATTCGCGCCTGTCCTGCCAGATCAAAGTGGCGGACGAGCTTGACGGACTGGTGGTGACCACGCCGAGCCGCCAAGCCTGAGGGGGCCAAGCCTGAACCGGCGGCCCGAGCGGAACCGCCCATACCGGCCCCGGATCTCCTGTCATTTCCGCTCTTTGCGGGGTCTGGCGCGGCACGGTCTGACGCGCTAGACAATCGCTTCCCCAAAAAATTTCTGACGCGGAACTTGGATACGATATGAGCGAAGCTATCAAAACCGATGTTGTCATCATTGGCGCCGGGCCTGTCGGCCTGTTCGCGGTGTTCGAGCTCGGCTTGCTCGATATGAAATGTCACCTCATCGATATTCTCGACAAGATCGGCGGCCAGTGCGCCGAGCTCTATCCGGAGAAGCCGATCTACGACATTCCCGGTGTGCCGATGACCAGCGCACAGGGCCTCGTCGACTCGCTCATGGAGCAGATCAAGCCGTTCAATCCGCAATTCCATCTCAACGAGATGGTGGAGAGCGTCGAGAAGATCGGCGATCCGTTGTTTCGGGTGAAGACGGATCAGGGCAAGGTCTTCGAGGCCAAGATCGTCGTCATCGCCGCCGGCGGCGGTTCGTTTCAGCCCAAGCGTCCGCCGATCCCGGGCATCGAGGCCTTTGAAGGCAAGTCGGTGTTCTATTCGGTGCGCAAGATGGAGGCGTTCCGCGACAAGCGCATTCTGATCGTCGGCGGCGGGGACAGCGCGCTCGACTGGACGCTCAATCTGGCGCCGCTCGCCAAGCACCTGACGCTGCTACACCGGCGCGCCGAATTCCGCGCCGCGCCCGACAGCGTCAACAAAATGCTAGCGCTGGTCGGCGAAGGCAAAATCGATTTCGTCACCGGGCAGGTCGCCTCGCTCGTCGGCAACGACGGTCAGCTGCAAAAAGCCGTCGGCAAATCGAACGACGGCTCGACTTTCGAAATCGCCTGCGACGCCTTGCTGCCGTTCTTCGGCCTCACGATGAAACTTGGTCCGGTGGCGAATTGGGGCTTCGGGCTCAAGGACAACGAATTCATTCCGGTCGAGACCGCGAGCTTTGAAACCAGCGTGCCCGGCATTTTCGCCATCGGCGACATCAACTGGTATCCCGGCAAGCTCAAGCTCATTCTGTCGGGATTCCACGAAGGCGCGCTGATGGCGCAGAAGGCGCATCGCTACGTCTATCCGGACAAGCGGCTGGTGTTTCAGTACACGACCAGTTCGACGAGCCTGCAGAAGAAGCTCGGCGTCGCGCCGGAGAAGCCGCACGCTGCGCCAGCGACGGCTGCGTCGTAGCGGTTCGGCTCAATCGTCTTTCATTGCGAGGCCTTAAACGCAATGAAGCCCGGCGGCGGCCGGGCTTCATTCTTTGTTCCTTGCGAAAGGCTAGCGCTGCGACTCGACGCCTGACCCTGGTCCAGCCTGACTGCTTCCCGCTTGGCTTGACGCCAGGTGGGTATAGTTTCGCAGATGGGATTGCGCCATCGAGGCTGTGGTTGCCGTGAACAGGAGCGCAACGGCTAAAGCTGTCTTCGTGGCTTTCATTCTTCTTCTCCATCGTCTTACAGAGGGTCAACGATCGCCGCGCAAGACTGTTCGGATGGCTGTTCGCGCGCTCCGGGGAACACCCTTCACGTTTTTCTGATGTGCCGCGAGGTTGCTGCCCGGGAACAGGTTAGACGTCAGCGCGTGCCTATACGTGGGTGCCGCAGTTAGAAACCGGCAAAATTAACGGCGTCCGCCGTTTCCCCTGTGGCCGGGTGTCACCCGGCGGCACGAAACAACGCGGTGCCGAGCGATAAAGTGCAGGTGCCGGCTTCCGGAAACTCAAGAGGAGGAGAAATTGATCAAGGTGAGCGTACTCTATCCCAACACGTCGGGCTGCAAGTTCGACATGGATTATTATCTCGCGCAGCACATGCCGATGGTGCAGCGTAAGCTTGGCGCTGCTTGCAAGCGCATGGCGGTTGACGAGGGTATTGCCGGCGGCGTGCCCGGCGCGCCCGCGACCTATGCCGCGATGGGCCACCTCTATTTCGACTCGGCCGAGGCCTTCCAGGCCGCTTTCGCCCCGCACGCGCAGGCGATCATGGCCGACATTCCCAACTACACCAACATCCAGCCGGCTATTCAGATCAGCGAAGTGAAGATGTGAGGCTGCGATGGAATCGATTTCGGCGACGACGACCTATCATCGTGCGGCCGTTGACGGCGTCGGCGTCTTCTACCGGGAAGCCGGCCCGAAGGACGCGCCGACGATCGTGCTGCTGCACGGATTTCCGTCATCGTCGCGGGAGTTCGATACGCTCATTCCGCTGTTGGCCACGCGTTATCATTTGGTGGCGCCTGACTTCCCGGGCTTCGGTCAGAGCGACGCCCCGCCGCCGTCCTCATACACATACACGTTCGACCACATGGCCGAGACGGCAGACGCTCTTCTCGATCTGCTCAAGATCGATAGATGCACCTTCTTCCTGCACGATTACGGCGGACCGGTTGGTTTCCGCATGCTTTTGGCGCATCCACAACGGATCCAGGCTCTCATCATCCAGAATGCCAATGCCTATCAGGAGGGGCTGGGCGCCAAATGGGCCGGTATCGCGCAGTATTGGGCCGCTCCGAAAGCGCATCCCGGAGTGTTCGATGCATTCGTATCGCTTAAGGCAACCGAGCAGCGTCATACGCTCGGGACCTCGCATCCCGAGCGCTACAACCCCGATACCTGGACCGACGAATACGCTCACCTGTCGCGGCCAGGCCAACGCGAGATCCAGGCAGCGCTGCTCTATGACTACCGCACAAATGTCGCTGCATATCCGGCGTGGCAGGCCTGGTTGCGCGCGCACCGGCCGCCGACTCTGGTGGTCTGGGGGCGCAACGATCCTTCCTTCATCGCGCCCGGCGGAGAGGCGTTCAAACGCGATCTACCGGACGCCGAAATCCATCAGCTCGACGCCGGCCATTTCGCCCTGGACGAGAAGAATGACGAGATCGCCAGTCTCATTCTCGATTTCTTGGCCAGGCAGCGGCTGCGATAGGCCGAGTGCCTTCGCAAGTTATGGCGTCCGTGCCTGCGGCACGCTGGCAGCGGGCAAAGCCGCGGGCGAAGGAATTGCCGGCGGCGGCAGCGGCACGGCGCTGAAAGACGGCGGCGGCGTCAGGCCGAGCACGCCGCGTGTGGCTGGCAGCGCCGCGTCCGCCATCGCCGCATAACCTTCGGCGCTCGGATGCACCGCGCCGCCATAGACGGCAGAGAGCACGCCCCAGAGCGCGTCGTGAATGTCGCTCGGTTTGAGCACCGCGGGCATGCCCTCGGGATAGGTCATGGCGACGAAATAGCTGTCGTTCGCCGTCCTGATCCAGCGCCCGCGCGGCGAATAGGGCTGATAGTTGCTCGGCGGCTCGCCGCAGGCCATCGGATTCTCCGGCGCCGCGTTCGGGTCCTCGGAGAAGCTGTCGCCTTTGGTCGAGAAACAGTTGCGATCGAATTCCGGATCACTGTTGGCGCGCACGCACATGCCGTGATGGGCGAAGGCCTGCTGATGGCCGTCGACGAAAGTCATGCGTTCGGTCGCGGCGTCTTTGCAGGTTTTGTTGCCGTCGCACGTCGCCAGCATCCGCAGCTTCGGCAGGAATTTGGTGTCGACGAATTGCGCCGCCGCGCGCAGCCGCTCGGCATCGGCGCCGAAGGCCGGATGCACGTCGAGCCCGTCGCGGCCGCCGGGGCAGGGCGTGTTCTCGGCCTGATCGGCCGGGTTGCCGTAGGAAACGTAGATGACGCGGCTGAGATTGCCGCCGACATAAGGCTTCAGCGCGGTACGCAATTGCGAAAATTCGTTGGGCAGATCGTCGTCGAGCGCGGCTTGCGAATCGGCGACGCTTGAGATCGAGCCGCCTTGCTTGAGCAACAGCCGTTCGGCCAGCGAGTCGACGATGACATTGGCGACAAGTCCGGCGAAATTGACGTCATTGGCGCCGACCGTCAGCAGGATCATGTCGAGGTTGCGGTTGGGTTGCTGCTTGTGCAGCGCCGCCATGAGGTCCTTGAGCTCGGCGAATTGCGGCGGCGCGGTGCCAGAACAGCTCTCGATGCCGGTGACCCAGGGGCAATCGTCGGCGCGCTGGCCGGAGAACATGCCGGTCGCGATGGTGGCGCCGGTACAGGCGAGCGGCAGCAGCGTCACCGCGATGTGCGGCTGCTCGATTGCAAGCGCGAGCGTGGTGCGCACCTGATAGCTGTAGAGCGAGCGATGGCAGGCCGGATTCATCCAGCGCGCGCCGTGGCGCGCCCACTCTCGCGCCGCCGTCGGGCTGAGCGATCCCAATTCGCAGGAACGGTCGTCGCTATAGCCGGCGCGGCTCGGCCGGTAATACTGGCTCACGCCGCGTAAGAAGCGGCGGAAGCAGAAGCCGCCATCGAGCTCGACCGCCACATCCGGATTGCCCTCGCCGGCGGCGATGGAATCACCGATGCCGGCGATGAGCACGTCGCGCACGGCGATCTCGGTGGCGACGCGCTGCGCGGTGCCGTCGCCGAGCGGAATGTCGACCGTGGCCACGGTGGTCTTGCCGCTCTTCACGCGCAGCCTGACTTCTTGATTGCACGGCGCGGTGTTCTGCCGCACCGGCCCGTCGCCATCGTCGAAGCTCCACATGCAGGTGGCGTCCTGCGGCAGCGGACCGGCCACCGACACGCCGACCGGATGATCTTTGGGACTGAGATAGCTCTCGCGCGCGCCGTCGCGGTCGCAGGTGTCGACAAGGTCGCCATAGGCGTCGAGGCACAGATTGCCGACGACGTCCTTGGCCCAGCCCATTCCACCGGTGTCGTTCTCGAGCCGCTCTTCCTGGGCGAGAATGCCGTCGCCGCGGTTCTCCGCCGCGATCCGCTGGAAATCGGCCTCGTTCTTGAACAGGCGGAAGCGGTTTTTCACCTCCCATTGGATGTGAAAATCGCCGGTGCCCGCGAGCTGGGCGAAGGCCGCGTCACGCGGCGCCAGGCCGAGCAGAATGCCGATGCCGAAGGCGAGGACGAGAAGGTTGCGCATGACCAGAGGCGGGTACGTCATCCCGGCGTTTTAGCACCCCGGTTGCGGCGGAAATGTGAGGCCCGAATCAAGGTACAAGCGAACCTTACCGGGCGCCGGATGTTACAGGAAATATATGGTTTTAAAGATATAGCTTGGCGCAAATCCGCGAGCGTTAACAGGCGGCCGACAGGCCGGAAAGACGGGCAGGAAACATGACCAATACGCCGCTCAAAAAGCAATGCTGTGTCGTCGGCGGCGGGCCGGCCGGAATGATGCTCGGCTTCTTGTTGGCCCGCGCCGGCGTCGAGGTGGCGGTGCTGGAAAAGCATCAGGATTTTTTTCGCGATTTCCGCGGCGACACGGTCCACCCCTCGACGCTGGAAATGATGTCCGAGCTCGGTCTGCTCGACGAATTCCTGAAACTGCCGCATTCGACGGTCGCGCGGCTGACCATGCAGATCGGCGACGCGCGCCTGCAGGCGATCGACATGACGCATCTGCCGACCCGCTGCAAATATATCGCGCTGATGCCGCAATGGGATTTTCTCAATTTTCTTGCCGGCAAGGGCAAACGCTACAAGACGTTCGATCTGCGCATGCAGACCGACGCTACCGATCTGATCGAGGAGGGCGGCCGCATCGTCGGCGTGCGCGCCAATACGCCGAACGGTGAGTTGGATATTCGCGCCGATCTCATCGTTGGCTGCGATGGGCGGCATTCGATGGTGCGAGAGAAAGCCGGCTTGCAAAGCGACGATTTCGGCGCGCCGATGGACGTCTTATGGTTTCGCATCACCCGCAAGGGGAACGACGATCCCGAAACCTTCGGCCATATCGAGGCCGGTGCGCTCTTGGTGATGCTCGACCGCGGCGATTACTGGCAATGCGCCTATGTCATTCCCAAGGGCGGCATCGAGAAGGTGCAGGCCGCGGGCATCGAGGCGTTCCGCAAGCGCGTCTTGGAATTGTCGCCGTTCCTCGCCGACCGCATCGGCGAGATCAAAAGCTTCGACGATGTGAAACTTTTGACGGTGACGGTCGATCGGCTGCGGCAATGGTGGCGGTCGGGCCTTATCTGCATCGGCGACGCCGCGCATGCGATGTCGCCGATCGGCGGCGTCGGCGTCAATATCGCCGTGCAGGACGCCGTGGCTGCCGCCAATCGCTTGGCCGCGCCGCTCAAGGCCGGCACAGTGACCGACGAAGATCTGAAGGCGATCGAGCGCCGCCGCACTTTCCCGGCGAAGATGACGCAGCGCATTCAGCTGACCATGCAGAACCGCATCATCGGCCCGGCGCTGCAGGGCACGCAGCGGCCGAAGCCGCCGCTGCTCTTCAAGCTGTTCGATGCATTCCCGGTGCTGCGGCGCATTCCCGCCCGCCTGCTGGGCCTCGGCGTCCGGCCGGAGCACATTCAGACGCCGGAAGCGGCATCGGCGAAATCTTAGCCGAGGCCGCGTCAGCTCTTCTGCTGCAGGTCCGCCGCGGTGCGGGCGAGGATTTCGACGAGACGGGATTCCGCATCGGCGTCGTTGTCGAGGCGTTTGGCGACAATCTCGCGCAGATTTCTGATCGCGGCGTCGACCAGCGGCGGCAGCGCTTCCTCGCGTTCGCTGCGATTGGCGCGGCGCCAGCGGCCGACCTTTTCGCCGATCGCGGCCAAACGGTCGAGCACCACTTTGATGATGTCGCGGTTGGCGTCGAGATAGGCTTTGCCTTCGTCGGTGATGGTGTAGAGCTTCTTCGCGCCTTCGGTCGACGCCGTGACGTAGCCGGCTTCTTCCAGATAGGTCAGCGTCGGATAGACGATGCCGGGGCTTGGCGAATACCAGTCGCCGGTTTTTTCCTCGACCAGCTTGATGATCTCGTAGCCGTGCCGCGGCGCTTGCGCGATCAGCGCCAGCGCCAGAAGCCGCAGGTCGCCCTGCGCCAGCATGCGGCGTGCCCGCATCATCTCGTCGCCGCCCATGCCGTCGGGGCCGCCGAAGCGTCCGCCGAAACCGCCGCGGCCAAATCGGCCGCCAAATCGCCCGCCATGCCGGCCGGCGCCCCACTGCTCGCCGCGCGATTCACAATCGCCGTGGCGTCCGTGATCGCGATGTCCGCGCTCGCGATGTCCGTGATGTCTATGCATATCTTGGGTTCTCCGTTGTTAAGATATATCTTTAGATAGATCATATACCGCTATAGCGCAAGATATATCTTAGAAATATCTTTTGGGAGAAAAAGTGTTTATAAAACAGTGCCTTATAACTGTGAAAACAGATGCGGCCGTGCAACCCGTAGCCGGCGCGCGCCGGCGCGGATTAGAATGCCGCGATGTTCACCACCTTCTTCCATGAGCTGAAGCAGGCCGGCGTGCCGGTGACGCTGCGCGAATACCTCACGCTCATGGAAGCGATGGAGATGGATGTCGCCGGCCGCCGCGTCGAAGATTTTTACTATCTCTCGCGCGCGGCTCTGGTGAAAGACGAGCGCAATCTCGACAAGTTCGACCGTGTCTTCGGCCATGTCTTCAAGGGGCTCTCGCTGATCGAAGACGCGCTCTCAGCCGAAATCCCGGCCGACTGGCTGAAAAAGCTCACGGAAAAATATCTCACCGAGGACGAGAAGAAGCAGATCGAGGCGCTGGGCGGTCTCGACAAGCTTTTAGAGACGCTGCGCAAGCGCCTTGCCGAGCAGAAGGGCCGCCACCAGGGCGGCAGCAAATGGATCGGCACGGGAGGAACCTCGCCGTTCGGCGCCTATGGCTACAATCCCGAAGGCGTGCGCATCGGCCAGGACGCCAACCGCAATTTCCGCGCGGTGAAAGTGTGGGACAAGCGCGAATTCAGGGATCTCGACGGCGATGTCGAGCTCGGCACCCGCAATATCAAGCTCGCGCTGCGGCGGCTGCGCAAATTCGCCCGCACCGGCGCGCCGGACGAGCTCGATCTCGACGGCACCATCAAGGGCACCGCGCACAAGGGCTATCTCGACATCCTGATGCGGCCGGAGCGGCACAATACGATCAAAGTGCTCTTGTTCCTCGATGTCGGCGGCTCGATGGATTGGCACGTCAAGACCACGGAGGAATTGTTCTCCGCCGCCAAGACCGAGTTCAAGCACCTGGTGCATCTCTACTTCCACAATTGTTTGTACGAAAAAGTGTGGCGAGAGAACGCGCGGCGCTGGACCGAAACGACGCCGACCTTCGACGTGCTGCACACCTATCCGCACGACTATAAAGTCATCTTCGTCGGCGACGCCTCGATGTCGCCCTATGAGATCGTCGCGCCGGGCGGCTCGGTCGAGCACATGAATCAGGAACCGGGCCAGGTCTGGATGCAGCGCGTGATTGCGACCTATTCGTCCTGCGTCTGGCTCAATCCGGTGCCGGAGCAGGATTGGGGCGGAACCGGCTCGATCCGCCTGATGCGCCAGATTTTCGGCGGGCGGATGTTTCCGCTGACGGTCGAAGGCCTCGACGCGGCAATGCGGGAATTGAGCCGCTGATAATGCGGCGCCGGCTATAGGGGTGGGGTCGCAATCGCCTTGGCGTTGTGCACGGCGAATTCCGCGGGCACGTCGAACTTCCCGGTCTGCAGATCGTAGCGGCAGTACCAGGCGTCCACCGCGGCCATTTGGCCGTGATGCTTATTGGGCGACACCTCGCCGGACAGACCGATGACGAGGTAGCGGCTGTCGGGCCAGGTTTCTTGCATGCTCTCTCCCAAGATCTCGCCCAGCGCGCGATAATTGTCGTCGGCGCCTTTCACCAGACCCGCCATGAAATGGAAATCCGGCTTGCGGATCTTGCGCCAGTCGGGACGGCTCTTGAAAAAGGCCCAAGCCAAGTCGCCGAGCGGCTTCGCCGTCGCCGCAACGAAACCGTCCGATCCCAACCGGTAGAGATACAAGCTCGCCTCCCCGGAGCCGGTCTTTTGCATGCGCACCGCCCAGCGCGAGTCGTGGGTGAATCTGAAACCCGCCGGATAGTCCGGCTGTTCCGGCGGAAGCAGCGTGAGCGCGTCACGATCGCCATCATGGTGCCGCGCCCAGAACTGCCAGGTGAAATCGCCGTCGGCGTCGGTCTTGGCATATTGCTCGATCGTCGTCGCGCCGTCCGGCGATGTGACGGAGTGCTCCGGGTAAATGGTGTAACCGGCGGGCGGACCGGCCGGCTGGCCGGCACGCGCTGCGGTGCAGAGGACCACAAGTCCAATCGATGCGGCTAAAAGTTTCCAGGCCATTGTTTTTCAGGTCGCGGTGGAACGCTCGTGCATTAGTCGGGAGCAACGCGCGGCGGGTTCATCCGAACGCGTGCCGGCAGGCGCGCGAGCCTACGCCATCCCGACGAGCGACGTCCCGCCGTCGATCGTGAGAACCTGACCGACGAGCGCGTCATTCTCCGCAATAAAAACGGCGGCGTGCGCGATCTCGTCGGCCCGGACAAAGCGGCCGATCGAGGTGGCACGCGCGCAGGCCGCGATAACCTCCGGCGGCGCGCCATCCCAGGCCGGCGTCTGCGTGTAGCCGGGCGCGATGGCGTTGACGATGACCTTCGGCGCGCTCGACTTGTTCAGTGTGGCGCTGAGATTGGCGAGTGCGGCTTTGAAGGCGGAATATTGCAGATAGTGCGGCTCGCCGGTTTGCAGATTGCCATAGAGCGAAGTGACGTTGACGATCTTGCGTAAATTCGTTGACGGCTGCGCCAGAAATTCACGGCTCATCTGCACGGCGGATATGAAGATGTTCTTGTACTCATAGTCCCAGATCTCGTCGTCGCCGATCTCGCCCGCTCTCGCGTCGCCGGCGTTGTTCACCAGCACATCGATGGTCGGCGTGGTTTTCCTGATGTCTGCAAAGAGCGCCGCGATCTGATCGCGGTCCATGAGATCGGCCTGACAGAGGCTGCCGCTCGAAATCGCCTTGACCTCGTCGAGGGTCGCCTGCGCGCCGGATTTGTTCTTGCCGTAATGGACGAGCACGTGCGCGCGCTTTTGCGCGAACGCAATGGCAACAGCCCGGCCGATGCCGCCCGAGGCGCCGGTGACGAGGACGGTCTTTCCCTGCAAGTCCATGCGCTATCCGTCGAACGCCTAGCGCGCCAGGATCGGCACCGCTTCGTCGGCGAGCACGCCGCCGGTGATGCTGACGGGATCCCACGGCGCTTTCGCCGCGATATCGGCGCTGGAAATCATGATCTGATTCATCTTGGCGGCGATCTGCGCCACCGAGGCGGCATAGACCATGCGGCCGATGCCGCACCAGATGATCGCGCCCATGCACATCACGCACGGCTCCCCGGACGTGTAGAGCGTCGCGCCCTTGAGCGGCGCCGAGCCATGCACGGCGAGGCAGCGGCGGATCGCAACCATCTCGCCATGCGCGGTCGGATCGTCATGCGTCTTGCCGAGATTGCGCCCGACCGAAAGAATCTTTCCGTCCTTCACGATCACGGCGCCGAATGGATAGTCGCCGCGCTTGGCTTCGTTCAGGGCGATGCGCATGAAACGCGTATCCTCGGCGCTCGCGGTGCTTGTGCCGGCCTCGGCACGCGCGTCTGGCGCCGACAATTGCGCGACGGACAGCACGGCGGTGGACGCCAGCGCAGTGACGACGCTCCGCCGGTTCAATGTCGGGGGCGCCGCATGCGCGGCGCAATGATCGTGACAAGCCATTGGTGTCCTCGTGGCGTCAGATGTGGACTCAACTCCGCCGGCGCATCGGACTACCGCTGACTTCGACGAAGCTCGATGGCCCGCGCAGCATGCGGTTCCTTTTATCGGAAACGATGCCGAGTCGGCCAGACGGTCCGGTAGTGTCTCGGCTTGAAATCAGCCACAATGTCACACGACGGAACGCCGGAAGCGCTCAGACCTCCAGGGACAAAATCCAATTGCGATCCCGTCCGGGCTGCTCGGCGTCTGACTTTCAAATCGCGGCGGAGATGGACCATGATGGATCTGCTGTTCGCTGGTATCGGGTGGACCGACCTTGCAATGACCCTGAACCGGATCGCGGTTGGGGCATTCTTTATGCTGTCGGGATATCACAAGCTGTTCAACGCTGAGCGCCACCATTCATTCGTCGATGAACTCAAGGGGCTCGGCGTTCATGCGGTGGGCTTCAATCAATGGTGGGTGCCGTCGGTCGAATTCAGCGCCGGCGGCGCCGTCGTTATCGGGCTCTTGGCGCCACTCGCCGCGCTTGGCCTGCTTGTCATCATCCTCGTCGCCATCGCCACGTCCGGGCGGCAGCGAATCAAACTCTACAAGCCGATCGATGAAGCGGACCGCATCGACGATTGGCTCTACCTACCGGAGACGCTTTATGCCTTTATGTTGATTATAATTGTCTCGGCCGGCGCCGGGCCGTACAGCCTCGATGCCCTGATTCTGAATCTGATCAACAAGCACGTCGCGTGACACCGCGTCCGCGCCGGTTATCTTCTTCCGATGCCGCAGCAGGCCGACAAACCGCCGCCGTCATGAGTGGTCCGCCATGATTGTCACGACGTTTCCGAGACCGGTGCGCGTCATCGAGCACATGTTGATCCCTCTGAAAGACGGCACGCAGCTCGCCGCCCGCATCTGGCTGCCGCAAGACGCGGAACAGAATCCTGTTCCGGCCATTCTGGAATATTTGCCTTACCGCAAGCGCGACGGCACCTACGAGCGGGACGCGCTGACGCATCCGTATCTGGCCGGTCACGGCTACGCCGGCGTTCGCGTCGACCTTCGCGGCAGCGGCGAATCGACGGGTCTATTGTTCGACGAATACGCCAAGCAGGAACAAGACGATGGCGTGGAGGTGATCGCTTGGCTGGCGGCTCAGCCTTGGTGCAATGGCGCGGTTGGGATGATGGGAATTTCCTGGGGCGGGTTCAACGGACTGCAAATTGCGGCGCGCCGTCCTCCGGCGCTCAAAGCCATCGTCACCATTTGCTCGACCGACGATCGGTACGCTGACGACGCGCACTACATGGGCGGCACGTTTCTGACCAAAGCCGGGCTTGAGTGGGCGTTTTTCTTTTTCAGCTTGATGTGCCTGCCGCCCGATCCGGCACTGGTCGGTGATGACTGGCGCGCGATGTGGTTGGAGCGCCTGCAGAACATACCGCTGTTCCAGGACAATTGGCTGCAGCATCAACGGCGCGATGCGTATTGGAAGCACGGATCGGTATGCGAGGACTACGCAGCGATCCAGTGCCCGGTCTATGCCGTCGGCGGCTGGACCGATGGATACAAGAATGCAATTCCGCGTCTGCTCGCGGGATTGAAGGTTCCTCGCAAAGGTCTCATCGGACCATGGGCCCACGCCTATCCGCACTTCGCCTATCCTGGGCCCCAGATCGGCTTCCTCCAGGAGATATTGCGGTGGTGGGATCATTGGCTCAAAGGCGTCGATACCGGCGTGATGGATGAACCCATGCTGCGGGCGTGGATGACGGAAAGTGTGAAACCGGCGACCCACCACGACACGTTGCCGGGCCGATGGGTTGCAGAACCGTCGTGGCCGCCGCCGGGAATAATGCCGCGGCGGCTGTTCTTGACCGATGCGGGGCTGCGCGACGCCGCGGCGCCTTTGACGGCGCGCGCCGTATGCTCGCTGCAGACCGTTGGCAAGAGTTCAGGCGAATGGGTTCCATTCGGTCGCGGGCGCGATCAGGCGGGCGACCAGCAAGAAGATGACCTGCGCTCCCTGGTTTTCGAGACGGCGCCACTCGATGCGCCGATCGAGATCCTCGGCGCCCCGGTCGTCACGCTCGATGTCGCGTCCGACCGGCCAATTGCGAATCTGGTCGTTCGGCTGTGCGATGTGCACCCGTCCGGTGAATCGCTGCGCGTCAGCTATGGCGTGCTCAACCTCACGCATCGCGAGGGCCACGAACAGCCCGCTTTGCTGGCGACAGGTGAGCGCACCAGCGTGCGCATCAAGCTCAATGATGCAGGCTCGGTGTTTCCAGCCGGCCACAAAGTGAGGCTTGCGATATCGACGGCTTACTGGCCGATGATCTGGCCCAGTCCGGAGACGGCGACCGTGCAGATCTTTGCCGGCACGCTCGATCTGCCGCAACGCTCGCCCAGCGCCGCCGACGCCAAGCTCGCGCCTTTTCCTGAACCGGAGACGGCGTCGCCCGAGAAGCCAACCATCCTTCATCGCGATGGCGTGCGGATCGAGCGCATCGACCGCATCGGTCTGGAAACAGGCACACAGTGGACTACGCAGTATCACGTCGAGGAGAATGATCCGCTCAGCGCCGTTGCCGAGTTGCGCAATACTCAGACGCTGTCGCGAAACGAATGGCAAATCCGGGTCGAGACGCGGATGCGGCTGTCGTCCACGGGCAATGCCTTCCTGCTGCAGGGAAGCTTGCGCGCCTTCGAGGGCGCGAACGAAGTGTGCCGTCGCGACTGGGATCGGTCTATTCCTAGGGATTTTTCATAATTGATGTGAAAAACGCGCAATCGGAAGCGAGGGTAGCGTCATGATAAATGGCATCCACGATGAGATCATTCTTGCCGCCCGTCTTCTTCTCGCGGCGCTGTTTCTGGTTTTCGGCTGGAGAAAACTGACGGACCTTTCGGGTACGTTCAATCAAATGGTGCATGAGGGCCTTCATCTGCCGGGACTGGCTACCGCCGTATCGACCTTCATGGAGCTTCCGGTCGCGTTCGCGGTCGCCATTGGCGCGTTCACGCGTCCCGCCGCTTTACTCATGGCTTTATACACGGTGGGAACAGCGTTTATCGGCCATCATTTTTGGACGGTGAAAGCCGCGGATCGAGTCGACAGCATGGACGGCTTTTTCAAAGACCTCAGCATCGTGGGAGGCTTCTTGCTGTTGTTCATTACCGGTGCAGGAAAATATTCGGTTGATGCATTGTTAGGCATCGCCGCGCCGTAGTATCGGGTCAACAATGCAGCCTCATGTGGCGTATGTCCGGTGCCGGACATGTGATCACCGATCTCATCGACAGCCATCACGACGAAGCATAACCTTTTGAAATTGCCCCGCGCGGTTCGGCATTTGAAGCGATCCGCGGACCAACACGAAGCCCCAAAGGCATTTGGGTTTCTGACCGGAGGCTCCGATATGTCGCTGGACAGCGCGCTGACCGCAACCGCTCAGACGAAGCTGCCGGACCCGACAAGAGCCGGGTTCGCCGATAAGCTTTATCGGCTGGACGGCGGCCATTCGCTTGCAAATGACGAGTCGGTCTGGACGCCCGGCGAGAATGTCGGACGAAGCATCCAGTTCTCATCGACGTGCTGGCTGATGCAGCACGGAAGCGAATGGCTGCTCTGGGACACGGGCGTTCCTGAATCCGCGCTGCACGACCCCAAGGGCTGGTCGACCCTGCCCAAATTGATCGTCTACCATCTCGACAGGACGCTGACCGACCAGCTCGCCGAGATCGGACTTAAGACAACCGATATTACGTATGTTGCTGTGTCTCATACTCACGGCGACCACATCGGCAATGTTCGCTTGTTTCAAAACTCGACGATTCTGATACAGCGGGCCGAATATACGTGGATCAGCTCTCCCGATGGCCCGAATGACAACGTGAATCAATTGAAGGCCCTCGCACGCAATCTCATGGGCACGCCAAAGCATCTCAAGCTGCTCGACGGCGATACCGACGTATTCGGCGATGGCAGCGTCACCCTGGTGTCCACGCCCGGACACACTCCCGGCAGTCAATCGCTACTGGTCCATCTGAAGAAATCAGGCTTCATCATCTTGTCCGGCGACGTGGTTCATCTGGAAGAGAATTTTGAAAAGGACACCGTTCCGTCATTGAATACGGATAAGGCCGCGTCGATTGCCTCCATGGAGAGGGTCAGGCGCATGATCGCAACCTACAAGGCACAGTTTTTTATCAATCACGACAAAGCTGAATCGGACAAACTGAAGTTGATCCCCGCATTCTACGACTGATGTCTCCCATCGGCGCACTCGGGCGCTTGCGCGGACGCCAGCGGATTGCGACCGAGACGTTTTTCTATGATCCGGCGCAGCGCGGCTAACGCGCAAGCTGCCTGACGTATTCACGCGAACAGGAGTCATCCATGAGCCAAGTCCAGGTCGACCAGAAAAGCTACGAGATGCCGCCAAAGGATGGGATGACCATCGCGCATTTTATGGTCGTCGCAGACGTCGAGCGCTCGCTTCGATTTTACGAGAAGGTGTTCGGTAGTCGCATTCTGAGCAGAGGCGACGCCAAGGGTGCGCCTGGCTACCTCCAGCTCGCGAACATGTGGCTCATCGTTAATGTCGGGGGCGGTCCGACACCCGACAAGCCAAAGACAATGCTCAGCGTTCCCGCCGATCCCGATCAGGTCAGCAGCTTCATGAATATCCGCGTTGCCGATATTCAGGCCTGCTATGAACTCTGGAAAAGCCGAGGCGCCGAGTTCATCACCGAGCCAAAGCCCAAATACGGCGAGACCCGCTGCTACATTCGCGATCCCGATGGCTACATTATAGAAGTTGGCCAGAGCAACCCGGGCGTCACCTATGGCTAGACATGTGAAGTCCGAGAGGGATGGCATCAACCCGGCGGCTGAACCAAGCGGAACAGGCTGCGCCGAATGCGCGGCCTCGGGCGGATGGTGGTTTCATCTTCGCCGATGCGCCCAATGCGGCCACATCGGCTGCTGCGACAGTTCACCAAGTCAGCATGCGTCGAAGCACTACGCCGCCACGGGTCATCCGATCATCACGAGCTTCGAGCCGGGCGAGCACTGGTTTTACGATTATCGCACCGAGGAATCCTTTGCCGGCCCAA
>Ga0210395_10000234_pt1 | contig 43116 bp, 30 predicted proteins | sample IncBWH4OmetaG_FD_150861 | JGI IMG/M metagenome (GOLD analysis project Ga0210395, IMG submission 150861) | Forest soil microbial communities from Barre Woods Harvard Forest LTER site, Petersham, Massachusetts, United States - Inc-BW-H-4-O ...
GACAAGCCACGGCTTGCAAGTTTTGCTGCTCGAGGCGGGGAAGAAACTCGACATCGAGCAGGAACTGCGTTCGATGGAATGGCCTTACGACAACGCACACCGCGGAGGGTTGCCGCCCGGCTCGCACGCGCTGAACCACAATGAGTACACCATTCGAAGGCCGCCTTACGGTCCGGGCTTTGAAAAATCAAAGAATCTTTACAGCTATGTCGGTAACAGCGACTACCTAAAAAACATTGTGGTCAACGAGCGGGACAATCCCTACACGGGAACGAACTACGCTTGGGTCCGTGCGCGGTGTCTGGGAGGCAAGACAAATATCTGGGGCAGGCTGGCGCTGCGGCTCTCCGACTATGATTTCAAGGCCAAGGACCGCGACGGGTATGGAGAAAACTGGCCGGTCAGCTACAGCGACATCGCGCCTTATTACGATAAGGTGGATTTGTATCTCGGCATTACCGGAGTGAAAGAGAACCTGCCGTATCTGCCGGACAGCTTGTTTCAGCGGCCCACGAAATTGAGTTGCGCGGAAGTGACCCTCAAGCAAGGCATCCAGAAAATGGGGCGCGTGCTTACCCAGTACCGAGCCGGCGTAACCACGGACGGCTTGAAGCACAATAAATATCGCAGCCGGTGCTATGGACGCGGTGCTTGTTCACGCAAAGGAGGCTGCGACATTCACGCCGCGTTTGATTCGCCTACGGGGCTGATCTACCCCGCAATGGATACCGGTAATCTTACTTTGCGCACCAACTCGGTGGCGCGAGAGATCACTGTCGATCGACAAACCGGCAAAGCGTCCGGTGTGCACTTCACGGATTCAGAGACCATGAAGGACTACACGGTGCGGGGAAAAGCGGTGATTGTGGCGGCGTCCACGCTTGAATCGGCGCGGCTCCTTTTACTTTCGAAATCGCGGCTCTATCCGAATGGGCTCGCCAATTCGAGCGGCCACGTAGGGCACAATTTTTGCGAACACATCATGGGGCCGCACGTTGTCGGACAGGCCACGGACCTCGTGGGGAAACCGCCGACGCTTGACGACGGGCGGCCGGGCAGTTTTTACCTGACGCGTTTTCGCAATCTAGCGGAGAAACAAGCGAAATTCATTCGGGGTTATGGATTTGAAGGCGGGAGCGGAAGTTCGATGTTCCCGCCGGGCACGGACAGTCCCGGGTTTGGCGCTTCGTTCAAGGAAGAGATTCGACGGAATCAGGGTTCCTACATCGCCATGGGCGCTTTTGGCGAAGTGCTGTCGCGCTACGAGAATTTTGTCGATCTCGATCCGCTGGTGAAGGACAAATGGGGCATTCCGGCGCTGCGTTTTCACTATAAGTTCGGCGATAACGAGCACCACATGGCGGCTGACATGAAGGAGACAGCGCAGGAGATGTTCGAGGCCGCAGGCTTCAAGATTATTTTTGTGAGCGACCGGGTGCTTACCGAAGGATGGTCGATCCACGAGCTGGGTACGGCGCGCATGGGAGATGATCCGAAGACTTCGGTGCTGAACCAATTTCAGCAGTCGCATGACGTAAAGAATCTGTTTGTAGTGGACGGCAGCGCGTTTGTGAATGCCAGTTGTCAGAACCCCACGTGGACGATCATGGCTCTGTGCTGGCGCTCGTGCGACTACCTGGCGGATCAATTGGCCAAGAACGATTTGTAGAAGTTTTTGCGCCCCGACAAACCGGGGCTGGGAATGCGAGGAGGGACAATGTCCGCAAAAGATCCCATCGATTTGAAGCAGGACCGGCGGCAGTGGTTAAAGACTTCGGCGACGGTTCTGGGGGCGGCCGTTTTGCCGTTGTCGGGGGTGTCGACAGATGCATTGTCGGGGGAATCCGAGAGTGCCGAAGGGTCCTCTGCCAGTGCGCTTCAGGGCGCGCCAGCGAAATCCGGTGTGCGGTTTTTCACGCCGTCGCAGTACACCCTGATCGAAGAGTTATCCGAGACCATCATTCCCGCTGATAGCCATTCCGGTGGAGCAAAAGCCGCAAAAGTGGCCGATTTTATCGAAGAGACTATCCGCGAGAGCACGGATGACCAACAGAAGGCCCTGTGGCGCGAAGGGCTGCGGCTGATGGAGTCGATGAGCCAACACTACAATGGAAAACCGTTCGTCGCGGCGACCGCAGAAGAGAGGTTTCTTGTTCTCAAAGTGCTTTCCGACAACGAGCAGATGACCGAGCTCCCGGAAGTGCGACTTTTCCGCGAACTGAAGCATTTGACCGTACGTGGCTACTACACCAGCAAGATTGGGATTCACGATGAACTCGAGTACAAAGGAAATCGCGTGCTGATGGAGTTCGTCGGGTGCGACGATCCCACGCCACCGACTACCTAATCATCAGAACGACGGTATCGGTTCTGGCCCTTTTCGACCAGAGGCAGCCGCAGAGCTCTCACAATGCCCTTCTGGCGCCGCCCATCATTTCTTCGGAATTGGAACTCGAAAGCCCCGCGGGTTCATTCGTTCCGAAATATTTCTTGTAGGCAGAAATCCAGTCGCTCGATACATCCTTTTGCGCGGTTGCGAGATTGAGCCTCCCGGCGCAAACGGATCGATGAAGGTAGTCCTCCAGTTGGTCCTTTACGAAAGAGTTCCACGTCGTGTTGTACCGAGGTTGCGGCCAGAGGTTGCGAATGTCGTCCGTCCCGCCGAGGCCGGGCGAGATCAAGTAGTCCACTTCGTAGTTGTCGACCGAGGCATCCCGCAATCCATATTCCTTAAACACTCGTTGCTGCAACACACCGGATACAGGGTGAACCACCTCATCGTGGTCCGTGGCGCACATCTCGCCCATTTCGACCGCTCGTGTGGCCCCCGGCGTCAAGCTTCGGTTGGGTAGCACCTCGGAGTTGTGGTTGGCGCTGGATCGGAAGTCTGCCGTGCGCAGGTACAGGAACCCGCCAGTAAGCGCAAGCACCAACGTCAACACACAGATCGACCGAAGCTCGGTCGGATGAAGCAAGGAATTCAGATTCCACCAACGCACGGGCCGAGATGGCTGGGCGGCGAGCGACAGCCGCGCTTTCAGCAAAGCTCGAAGGCCATCGATCGGCGGAAGTTCCCGATCAAGGCGACGATGGTGGACCTTCACAAAATCACCAATCGCCCGCTCTATTTCAGCCATCCGCGCGCGGCAATTCCAGCAGGCCTCTAGGTGCACGCGAACCATCATCGCCTGCCGACGGGAGAGTTCTCCATCGGCGCAGAGCAGCAAGTCTTGATCGGACGGATGAACGGTTTCGTCGAACATGATTCTACCTCTCGTCGGCGCACATCAGGCGTGCAAGCGACCGCGTCAAGGAAACGGAGACCGTTCCGAGCGAGACACCCAGCACACGAGCGATCTCTCGGTAGCGGAGGCCCTCCGCCCGTAGACGCAAACAGGCCCTGTCCTGTTCAGGAAGAGCATCGAGCACGGCCAAGAGACGTCTTTGCCGCTGCGCGGACAGAACTTGCTCTTCCGGGTTCGGAGAGGCATCCCGTTGGCCGTCTGCCGCCGAACTGCCGGACGGTGTTTGGTCCTCTAACCGTTGCTTGGTTTGACGACGTTTCAGCGCAAGATTGTGAGCCACGCGGAAGATCCACCCGCGGAGGTTCCGCTGACATTTCCCCAGTTGGAGGTGCTGGAACAGGGCAAGAAATACTTCCTGGGTGATTTCCTCGCCATCCTGCACGGACAAACCAAACGAGAGTGCGTAACGAAGCAGCGGGGCGCGAAATTCCTCAAAGAGACGAACGACCACGCTTTCGATTTCGGTGGTTCTCCTGGAGGACGCGGCCGCTCCCGTTGCTGGAAGCCGCAGCGCATCCACCGAGCCTGGCGGAGGAATCGTCATAGCTGGCTATATTTATATTCCTTTTTCCTCGGTTTTGTTCAAGCGATCGGACCTATTTTTTGCGCTCCGCAGCCCTTGAAAGGCTGAACAAAATGCCAGGAAGCGGAATATTCAACTGAGACTAAGACGGGCTTCGGAGCCCGTTCTCTCGCTCGTTCCCCTGAGGCGTGAATCCTTGCTGAAGAGACTCGCGATAGGTTTCCTGCTTTGCGCCGCACCGGCGTTTTGCCAAAGCAATACTGGCGAATTGCGCCTGAAAGTAATCGACCCTTCCGGCGCCCCGGTCAAGTGCACTGTACAGATCCTCAGCGAGGGAAATCAGTATAACCGGACCTTGGCGACCGACGACCGGGGGTCGTTAACGGTGCAGCGTTTGCCCTACGGAATCTATCAGCTGCAGATTCGACAGTCCGGATTTGCGGATGCCTCGGAATCGGTCGAAATTCATTCCTCGATTCCAAGCGAGCGCACGATGCAGTTGAATCTCAGCACCGTCAGCCAATCGGTGAATGTTACGGCGGTCGACACACTTATCAATCCCGACCAGGCGGGGTCCGTCAACCAGGTTGGCTCCGAGTTCCTTGAAAATCGCCTGGCTTCCATTCCGGGACGCTCGATTCAGGACATTGTGAACTCGCAGCCGGGATGGCTGTATGAAGGTAACGCCGTTCTGCACCCACGGGGCTCAGAATATCAAACGCAATTTGTGGTCGACGGCATTCCGCTCATCGACAATCGCTCTCCGAGCTTCGGACCTGAGGTTGAGGCCGACGATGTGAAGTCCGTAAGCATCTATACCGCGGGAATCCCTGCCGAGTATGGCCGAAAGATGGGCGGGGTCGTCGAGGTCAACACCCTCCAAGACCCGCAACCCGGTTTTCACGGCCAGGTTGTTCTCTCCGGAGGCAGTTTTGATTCGGCTGGAGCCTTTGCTGAGGGCCAATACGTTTGGGGCAAAAACGTGTTCGGCGCAAGTGCCAGTGGCGACATGACCAGCCACTACTTGAATCCCGTGGTTTTGCAGAACTACACGAACACCGGCACTCTCGGCAACTTCTCCGCCCATTACCAACGGGATCTGACACCCAAAGACCGCCTCAACTTCATCGTCCGGCACGAGCTTTCCCGCTACCACTTACCCAACGAACAAGTCCAGCAAGCCGCCGGCCAACTACAAACGGCAGACAACTTCGAAACGATGGGGATCGTTTCCTACCAACATACGTTTTCCACCAATTTACTGGCGGACCTTCGCGGCATGGTGCGCGACAATTCCAACGACTTCTACTCGAATGCCAATTCCACTCCCATCGAAATCCAGCAGCATAACCGCTTTCGAGAGGGATATTTCAAAGGGAGCGTCACCATCAGTCGTGGCCGACAGGAGATCAAGGCCGGTGTGGAATCGGACAACCTGTTTCTACACGAAAACTTCAATTACAACATCACCGATCCAACTCAATTTGACCCGGACACGCCGCCCACTTTCAGTTTCTTGGCGCATCGTCCCGATTTGGAGCAAGCCGTCTATGTGCAGGACTTGATCCGTCTTGGGAACTGGACCGTCAACGCCGGCCTTCGTTGGGATCACTATCAGCTGATTTTGAACCGTCAGGCCGTCGATCCACGATTCGCGATTTCGCGATATTTCCCGTCGGCCGCCGTAGTTGTACACTTTTCCTATGACCGGGTATTCCAAACTCCCTCGTTCGAGAACCTTCTGCTTTCGAGTTCGACGGCAGCCACGACCCTCAGTCCCACCTCCCTACAACTTCCCGTCGAGCCTTCGGAAGGCAACTACTACGAAGTTGGCCTAACCAAGGCCTTCTTCAACAAACTCAAGCTGGACACCAACTACTTCCGGCGGCTGGTGAACAATTACGCCGACGACGATCAGATCAACAATACGACCATCAGCTTTCCTATCGCTTTCCGCAAGGCCATGCTTTACGGTGCAGAGGCGAAGCTTGACCTGCCGGAATGGCATCGATTTTCCGGCTTCCTGAGTTATTCGTATATAGTCGGGAATGCCTGGAATCCGGTTACCGGTGGTCTGTTCCTGGGCGCCAATGCCGCCATCCCAACGACTGGGCATTTCCCGGACTCTCAAGATCAAAGAAACACGGTTCGCGGACGTCTCCGCTATCAGCTCACGTCACGCGTCTGGGTTGCGGGCGGAATTCAATTTGACAGCGGGCTCCCGTTCCAGTTTCAGTGCGACCTCAGTTTGACCCTTGACCAATGCATCGCCAACGAGGTGCAGACGTATGGGCAGGCTGTTATCGATCGAGTTAACTTCGCGCGGGGCCGCATCAATCCTTCCTTTCAGGTGAATGCTTCGGCGGGAGCCGACATCAACAAGTACAAGTCCGACCGTCTGAAGGTGAGGCTTCAGGTCGACGGGCAAAATCTTACGAATGTGGTAGATGTGATCGACTTCGGTGGCCTCTTTTCGGGCAATGCCATCGGTCCGTCCCGCAGTTTCATGTTGCGTCTTCAGACAGTCTTTTAGCATCTTTCTTCCTCGCTGATTGGTCGCTCTTGGAGGTATCATTACATGGAGCGTCGCAAGAGCAAGAGCAGTGCTGGGGCAGGTACGGCAGTGTCCGGTCGTGGGACGGGGATTCCCATATTCGGCCAAGGGGGCCACCTTGACCCCTGCACGAGGCTCCGTAAGTCACTGACAAAGCGATGCTTTAGACGAACTCTCTTGGGCAAGGGATTTGCGCCTAGGAAAGGCGATAACTACTATGGACATCCAAAGACCATCGAACGCGAGAGCTAAGAAAATCCGCAGGATTGCCTACGGCACCATCGCCCTGATTTTAATCGGCGGCGTAACCTATGGGCTTTCCAAGCTAAAACCTGCCGCGCCGTATGTCGATCCCGGGACGGTCTGGTCCGACACCGTCAAGCGCGGGCCCATGCTGCGCGAAGTGCGCGGACTGGGGACCCTTGTTCCGGAAGACATTCGGTGGGTCGCGGCGCAGACAGATGCGCACGTGGATAAATGGGTTTTGCGGCCGCCTGCCATAGTCAAGCCGAATTCCATCATCATGGAATTGAGCGATCCGACGGTGCAAAAGGACGCGGTCGACGCGGAATACCAGCTCAAGGGAGCGGAAGCGGACTACCAGAACCTGAAAGTACAGGTCAACAGCGACTTAATGAGCCAGAAGTCCAACGAAGCGTCCGTCCGGAGCGATTACGAGCAGGCGAAAATTCAGCACGACGTGGACGAAAAGCAGGTGAAGCTAGGGCTCACGTCACAGCTGATTGAGCAGCAGTCGAGAGTGAAGACGGAGCAGCTGGCGATTCGTTTGCAGTTGGAAGCCGATCGGACGAAAATCGCGGCTGATTCGGCGACCGCGAAACTTGCGGCGCAGCAGGCCAAAGTGGAGCAGATGAAGGCGCTCTACGGGTTAAAGATGGGCCAGTTGGAGGCCCTGCATGTTCGCGCAGGCATCGACGGAGTGCTTCAGCTTCTGCCGGTGGATGTCGGCCAGCACGTGACGCCGGGAATGAACCTTGCGCGCGTGGCGGATCCGAAGAAGCTCAGAGCGGAAGTGAAGATTGCCGAGACGCAAGCAAAGGATGTGGTCCCTGGGCAAAAGGCGACCATCGACACACGCAACGGCATCGTGAACGGGCACGTTTCGCGAGTCGATCCCTCGGTGATCAACGGCACGGTGACCGTTGACGTGACGATTGATGATCCTCTTCCGCCGGGTGCGCGGCCGGATTTGAGCGTGGACGGCACGATCACACTCGAGAATTTGACGAATGTGCTGTTTGTCGGCAGGCCGGTGCACGGGCAGTCCGACAGCACGATTGGAATCTTCAAGCTCACCGAGGACGGCTCTGAGGCGATGCGCGTAAACGTAAAGCTGGGGCGGAGTTCCGTCAACACCATCGAAATCATAGATGGGTTGAAAGTGGGCGACAAGGTGATTTTGTCCGACATGTCGGCCTGGGATAATTTCGACCGCGTCCGGTTGAAGTAGCGGCGCCTCCGCTGCTGGCGGCTGGGTCTGAAGCAAGTTCTGGTTTCGGCTGCTCTCTTTCCATCGATGGAAGTTGTGCGTTTCTTGCGGAGGCCCAGGTGCAGACTCTCTGGCAAGACATTCGCTTCGGGTTGCGAATGCTCGGGAAAAATCCTGGCTCGACCGCACTGGCCGTTGCCACGCTGGCCCTCGGCATCGGCGCTAATACCGCGATATTTAGTCTTGTGCATGCCGTGATGCTCGAGACCATTCCGGTTCGAAATCCTCGACAACTGGTGGTACTGCGCTGGTCGGCGCATGCGCATCCTCAAAACACGGGCTCCAGCAGCTATGGTGATTGCCAATGGACGAAGTGGACCGACAAGGGTTCCGGCAGTTGCTCATTCTCCTATCCGATGCTCAAGGAAATCCGTGAGCATGCGGGAGTATTCTCGAGCGTTGGGGCATTCGCCGGACCTGCTCAGCTCGACCTGACTGGAAATGGAACGGCGAGTATAGCGCGCGGCGAAATTGTCTCGGGCGATTATTTCCAAACGCTCGGAGTTCAGGCCGCCGCGGGACGAATCATCGAACCGAGCGACGAGCGGCCCGGCGCAGAAGCCGTGGCGGTCCTCAGTTATGCGTACTGGCAAGGCGCCTTTGGCGGCGCCCAAAGCGCAATCGGAAGGTCCATCAAACTTAACGGCGTGCCGTTTACCATCGTGGGAGTGGCGGACGCGGGCTTCACGCGGCTGACGCCGGGGCACACGCAAGATATGTGGTTGCCGCTTTCGCAGATTGTCCCCCTGCGGATTCCTTGGAGCGGAGGACCGGACAAGGAAACCAGGTGGTGGTTAACAGTCGTAGGCCGGCTGAAGCCGGGAGTAGCTCTGGAACAAGCTGAGTCCCGCGTGAGTCTGCTGTTCCGCAATGAAGTTATTCAGGAAAAGCGGCTCAAGGCGGAAGACGGCCCGCAAGTTACGCTTACGCCAGCGCAGAAGGGGCTTTCCGGGATCCGTGGCGAGCTCGGGCAGCCGCTCTATATTTTGATGGCCGCGGTCGGAATTGTGCTGCTGATTTCGTGCGCGAATGTCGCGGGGCTCCTGCTTTCGCGCGCGGCGGCAAGAGAAAAAGAGATCGCTGTGCGGCTGGCCCTCGGAGCAGGCCGAGGACGCGTGGTCCGACAGCTTTTGACAGAGAGCGTGCTGCTCTCCTTCGCCGGGGCAGGACTCGGCGTCCTGCTGGCGTATTGGGGCGCGAGTGCCTTGGCGGCATTTGCCTCCGCGAACCGCTATTCCAATTTTCAGATCAACGCCGCGCCGGACGCGAGCGTGCTCATGTTCACGGTGGCCGCGGCCGCGCTAACCGGGATCCTGTTCGGACTTGCGCCAGCGTTTCGAGGGACGCACGTCGACGTGGCGCCGACTCTCAAAGAGAATTCCGGAAGCATGTCGGGAACAAGCTTTGGCGGAGAGCGTCGATTTGGACTGGGCAGCGGGCTTGTCGTTGCGCAGGTGGCGCTCTCTTTCATTGTCCTGGCCGGCGCGGGGCTGGTGGTTCGTTCGCTCGGGAATTTGAAAGCCATTGATCCGGGGTTCGACACGCGCAACGTGCTGCAGTTCGGAGTCAACCCAACTCTCACTGGCTATTACAAGAGCGATCAGGTTGAGCCGCTCTATCGCGAACTGCAGAGCAGGCTCAGCGGTCTGCCCGGAGTCATTTCTGTAAGTTATTCGTCGGATACGCTGCTCGATGGAGGTTTGTGGACCGGGGACGTCAAGATTGAAGGGCGAATCGATAAGTCCACGGTCGAAACGCAAATGCTGGCGGTGGGACCGGAATTTTTCTCGACGATGAAGATTCCGGTGATGACCGGCCGGATGTTGACTCGCGAGGATTCGGAGTCGAAGCGCGATGTCGCGGTCGTGAACCGTGCGTTTGTTAAGAAATTTCTGGAGAATCGCGCCCCGCTGGGATTGCATTTTGGCGGCGAGAGTCCGAAGGATCCTCAGTACGAAATCGTTGGAGTCGCGGGAGACACAAAGTATGCCGGCTTGCGCGACGAGCTCGCACCGACTGCCTACATCCCGCTTAAGGATGGCGACGCGCACTTCGCATTGAGGACGGCGATAAATCCAGAGGCCGTGCTTCCTGCGGTACGCAAGGTCCTGAGCGATCTCGACAACAATCTCCCGCTGTTCGACGTGCGGACGCAAACGGAACGAATAGAGCGGCTGCTGTTTAACGAGCGCTTGCTGGCTCGCCTAGCAAGCCTGTTCGGACTGCTGGCTCTTGTGCTTGCTTCTATCGGGCTGTACGGCTTGTTGTCCTATGAGGTAGCGCGGCGCACGCGAGAAATAGGAATCCGTGCAGCGCTTGGCGCACAGAACCGAGACGTTCTGCGGCTGGTGGGAAGGCAAGGACTGATGCTCGTTGCTCTCGGAATGGTTTTGGGAATTGTTGCTGCGATGGGCGTGACGCGTTCGCTCGGAAGTTTGCTGTACGAAGTGCAGCCGAGCGATCCGATTACATTTTTCGGAGTGTGCGCGCTGCTGACCATCGTCGGGCTGGCAGCGTGCTACGTCCCGGCGCGGCGAGCGACGCGCGTCGATCCGATGGTGGCACTGCGGTATGAGTAGGAGGAGCTGATGCAAATCCTATGGCAGGACATTCGCTACGGATTGCGGATGCTGGGGAGAAATCCCGGGTTCACAGCCGTTGCCGTGCTGGCGATTGCGCTGGGAATCGGCGTAAATGCGGGAATTTTCTCCGTGCTGAACGGCGCGGCGCTGCGCATGCTGCCGGTGCCTGGCGCCGGGCAAGTCGTCAGCGTGGATCAGATTTTCCACGGAAGAAGCCTGCGAAGTGTCCACGGTGAGGCGACGCTCTTCTCGTATTCCGAATATCAAGAATATCGAGCGAGTAACCATGTTTTTTCGGGACTATTGGCCTATGAGCCCTTTCTGAACGCGACGCTCGCGGGCGGACGGGCGCGGCAGCTCTATGGACAGCTCACGTCGTGCAACTATTTTGATGTGTTGAGCGAACGGCCCGCCCTTGGACGCGGCTTTGTGGACGCAGATTGTGCGGCGCCAGGTGCAGGAACCGTGGTGGTGCTGAGCGATGAATTGTGGCAGAGCGCGTTTGGGGCAGATCCCTCCCTTGTCGGCAAACGAGTGGTTCTAAATCGCACAGCATTTACGGTAATCGGCATTGCACCACAGGGATTCGGGGGTACAGAGCCGATCCCGAGCGCGTTCTGGGCACCCATCACAATGCAGCCGGCGATGGAGCCCGACCGCGATTTTCTCGGGGACGCCAACGTGAGTTGGCTGTCGCTGCTTGGACGGGTGCGGCCGGGCGTTTCGATCGGGCAAGTGCGCCGAGACCTTATCCTCATCGCCGGCCGGATTGATACCCAACATCCAGGCCGCCAAACATCCTTGGCGATTAGAACGGCAACATTTCTTGGCAGGCCGGAAGAACGTCATTTGGTGATGGGGGCTGCGGCCGTCATTCTGATTGGCTTTGGACTAGTGCTGCTGATCGCTTGCGCCAACGTAGCGAACTTACTGTTAGCGCGGGCAAGCGCGCGTCAAAAAGAGATTTGCGTGAGACTGTCGGTAGGGGCGAGCCGCTGGAGATTGATCCGACAATTGCTGACAGAAAGCGTGATGCTGGCTTTAATGGGCGGCGCGCTTGGATCCGTTCTCGCCTTTTGGTCCTTTGAAGCAATTTCGCGCTTTGTCGTTTCGCATTTGCCGCATGGTTTCCCTCCAGTGGCTTTGAATCTGACACCCGATCTTCGCGTGCTGGGATATGCGTTGCTGCTCACACTGATCACCGGCGTAGCTTTTGGACTGGCGCCTGCGCTCGAGACGTCGCGCACTGATTTGAACACGGCACTGAAAGTCGGAGACGGCGGACTGGGCGGGCGCTCGGGCGGCGGGATTTTGCGGCATTCGCTGGTCGCGGCGCAAGTGGCCGTTTGCATGATTTTGCTGATCGCGGCAGGTCTGTTGCTGCGCGGACTTTACTTTGCCCAAACGGTTGATCCGGGATTTGCGATGAATGGAATCACAGTGGCGTCCTTGGACCTTCGGACGCAGGGATACAAGGAAGAACCTGCGGCCCAGTTTGAGCGCCGCTTAAAGGAAAAAGTGGCGGCCTTGCCTGGCGTGGACGGGGTGGTGGAAGCCCGAGAGACGCCGCTCAGCGATGATCATAGTTTCACGGGTTTCTCCGTTCCCGGCAAGCCCGATGAGTATGAAGTGGAAGACAACGCGATCTCGGGCGGATATTTTTCCCTGCTGGGAATTCCCATCGTGCGCGGCCGGGACTTTACCGAGGAAGAGGTGCGGGCGGGCGCAAAGGTGGCCATCGTAACGGAAGCCACGGCGCGAAAATTCTGGCCGGGAGAAGATCCGATCGGAAAGACTTTGCGCCAAGGCCGCAATACCGATCTCGAAGTCGTAGGTATAGCCCGAGATGCGCAAGTGTCGCACCTCGGCGAGAAGGAGAAGCTTTATGTCTATCTACCCGCGGGACCGAAGGAGCAATCGGAGCTCCATCTGATGGTTCATGGTGGCGGCGGGTTGGCGGCGGTCGCTATGGGCATCCGCCAGGCGGCAAGTGAAATAGACCCGGACGTTCTAGTGGATGTCACCAGGCTCGAAGACAATTTGGAAGTTTGGCGCACGCCGGCGCGGATCGTGGCAGCCCTTGCAGGATCACTCGGCGCGCTGGCGCTGCTGCTGGCTGGCGTGGGGGTGTATGGTGTTGTGTCCTACGCGGTGAGCCGACGAACTCGCGAGATCGGCATACGTATGACGCTGGGAGCCGACGGAAGAGACGTGATGGGCATGATGCTGCGCCAAAGCATGCGACCGGTCCTGACGGGGGGCGCGATTGGGATTGCCGGTTGCGCGGGAGTTTCCTGGGTTCTCTCGAGCATGCTCTTCGGAATCAGCGCGCGTGATCCGATTGCATTTCTGTTCGTACCGGCGTTCTTGCTGGCAATCGCGCTCGTGGCGAGTTACGTCCCGGCACGACGGGCGACGAAAGTAAATCCGGTTGTGGCACTGAGATACGAATAGCTCCGAGACGTTTGCTGCAAACGGATAGCGCGTGGGTCGAGAGTGATGTCTTCGCTGTGGCAGGACGTCCGCTACGGATTGCGCATGCTGGCGAACAAGCCGGCGTTTACGCTTGTTGCCGTGCTGACGCTCGCGCTGGGAATTGGCGCAACGTCGGCGGTTTTCAGCGTGGTCGATCGGATTCTGTTCCGCAGCCTTCCCTACCCTCACGACGAACAGCTTGTGGCATTCGGTTTGCTTGCGCCAATTGAGCCGCGGGAGTTCATGCTGGCGAAAGATTACCTCGAATGGCGCTCGCAGCAGACGCCGTTCAAGTCGATGACCACGTTCACGCCGGGCGGAGCAGATTGCGATTTGACCGAGCAGAATCCTGTGAGGCTCGACTGCGCCTTGGTGGAATCGACCTTCCTTCCGACCTTTGGGATTCAGCCAATTCTGGGGCGGAATTTCACGAGCGAAGAAGACCGGCCGCACGCGGAGCGCGTGGCGCTAATTACCTACGGGCTATGGCGCTCGCGCTTCGCTGGCGACGCCGGGGTCGTAGGCAAATCCATTTCGCTGGATGGCCAACCGACGCTCGTCGTGGGGGTGCTTCCCGTTGATTTTGAAATGCCCACGCTTGGCAAGACCGACCTGGTCATACCGCAGGCGCTGGATGAGCTGGCGCTTGAAGGAAACAGCCCGGAGCCTGTGTTACGGGCGTTTGCGAGGTTGAAACCTGGGGTCACGATCGCCGAGTCTTTTGCTGCGCTCGAGCCGTTGTACGAGAAATCACTCGAAAATGTGCCGCTGCAATTCCGGAAAGAGGTGCACTTCAGTGTGCGGTCGCTGCGAGATCGCCAAGTGGCTGATTCCAAGGCAGCTTCCTGGATATTGCTGGGTTCCGTGTTGGCCGTGCTGCTGGTGGCATGTACGAACGTGGCGAACCTGCTGCTCGCCCGGACCAGCGGCCGGCAGCGAGAGCTGGCGGTTCGCGCGGCGCTTGGGGCAAGTCCAGCCAGGCTGATTCGCCAAAATCTGACCGAAAGCCTGCTTCTCGGAATAATTGGGGGAACCATCGGATGTTGCGTTGCGTATTCCCTGTTACAACTGTTTGAATCCATTGCTCCGGAAGGGATTCCGCGCTTGCAACAGGCCGGGCTCGATACGCGGGTGGTGTTGTTTACTCTGGGAGTCTCGCTGGTGTCGGGAGTTCTGTTTGGGCTGGCACCCGCCATGCGAAAGCCTGCCGTGGAGCTTCTGACCGGGAAAGAAGCCAGCCAGACATCTCCAGGGTTGCTACGTCAAATACTTGTCGCGTTGCAGATGGCCGTGTCTTTGATTCTGTTGACCGGTGCTGGATTGCTGCTCCATAGCCTATTGAAATTGCAAAGCGTGCCGCTGGGGATGGACGCCGAGAGCGTTGTGACGGCGCAAATCCCTCTAGCGCAGTACCGGTACCCGGACGCGAGGCATCAATTAGCCTTCTTTGATGAATTGGAGAGGCGCTTGCGCCACATGCCCGGGATCACGGCGATGGGGATCAGCGACACGCTTCCTCCTTCGGGAGGGACGCAGGCAACCATCTATTCGCGGATCGAGGTTGCCGGGAGGCCGCCTTCGGCGGAAGGCACGGGAGGGATGGTTGGCTGGCGCTCGGTGACGCCCGGATACTTCAAGGCACTAGGTGTGCGGATTATCGAGGGGCGGGGATTCCAGGATGCGGATCGCGGGCAAAACCAAAATCCGATCATTTTGAGCGAAACGCTCGGGCGGAAGCTGTTCCCAAAGGAAGACCCGCTTGGCAAGAGCTTGCGGATTGGGCCGGGAGCGCCGTGGCGGGAGGTTGTTGGAATTGCGGCGGATGTGAGAAACAATGGCCTGGCTCGACCGTCTGATCCTGAGTACTACATTCCATGGAAGTTCGCGACGGAAGGATATTTTCGAGTGGCTCACGTGACCTTGCGGACGCCGATGAATCCGGAAACCGTGGCCAAGTGGCTGCGCCAGGAAACGGCTAGTTTGGATCCGAGTGTTCCAGTCACGATGGAAACGATGACGCAACGAGTTGGCAAACTATCAGAACGGCCACGATTTAATGCGGTCTTGCTAACACTATTCGCCGGGATGGGTGTGGTGCTGGCGGCGATTGGCATGTACGGAGTGGTGGGCTTCCTGGTCTCCCAGCGGACGCGGGAGATTGGCGTGCGCCTGGCGCTGGGGGCTTCTCCGCAATCGATCTTGACGATGATCATGGGGAACGTGGCGCGGTGGACGATAGCCGGCGCGCTGCTCGGACTGCTGGGAAGCTGGTACGCCGTGAAGCTGCTCGAGTCGCTGCTGTTCGAGGTGTCTCCCCGGGATCCTTGGCCGGTGGTCACGGCGCTGGCACTTTTGCTCGTTGCGGCTTTCTTGGCTGCGTGGGCGCCTGCGCGGCGCGCGATGCGGGTCGATCCGATGGAGGCGTTGCGTTATGAATAGCTTTTATTTGGTGCGAGAGATTGCGGTGAACGGGTAATGCAGAATTTGTGGAAGGACATTACGTTTGGATTGCGCATGCTCGGAAAGAGCCCAGGATTTACGGCGATTGCCGTGATTACTTTGGCTTTGGGCATCGGAGCCAATACTGCCATCTTCTCACTGATGAACCAGATTTTGCTGCGGCAACTGCCGGTGAAGAATCCGAACGAGCTGGTTATTCTGCGGGCGCCTGGGCCGGCCACCGGGCATGTTTCCGACGACGGCGATGCCACGGAGTCTTTTTCCTATCCGATGTACAAGGGGCTCAGGGACAACAACTCGGTTTTCACCGGGATCCTGGCGCGATACAACTTCTCGGCAAGTGTTGCCAGCAAGGGGCAAACGGATCGGGCGACCGGAGAGCTGGTTTCCGGGAACTACTTCGAGGTGCTTGGTGTTCAGCCTGCCATCGGGCGTGTGTTTACCCAGGACGACGACCGCGTGCCTCTAGCACAGCCGGTTGTGGTGTTGAGCTACCCGTACTGGACTCGGCACTTCGGAGGCGATCCGAGCGTGCTGAACAAAGTTCTGCTGATCAATAACGTCGAGATGACGGTCGTGGGTGTGTCGCAGTCGGGATTTTTCGGAGTCCAGGTGGGCAAGACGCCGGATATTTTCGTACCGCTGATGATGACGCAGCCGATGACAAGCTTCGGAGAGACGCTCGACGGGTGGAACGACTATTGGATGAAGGTCCTGGCGCGGCGCAAGCCTGGAATTTCGGAGCCACAAGCAGAGGCGGGCATCAACGCCGTATACCGGCCGCTGCTTGAGGAGCAACTGCCGCAAATTAAATCCGCATGGAATGAGGATAAGCGCCAGAAATTTTTGAATAAGAAGATCACTCTGTCATCGGGGGCCCGTGGACGAACGATCGTGCAGCGGGACTCCGGAGGACAGATCATCACACTCTTTGTGATGGTGGCGCTGGTGCTGCTGATTGCGTGCACGAATGTGGCGAATTTGCTGCTGGCTAGGGGAGCCGCGCGGCAGCGCGAGTTTGCGATACGGACGGCGCTCGGCGCAACCCGCGGCAGGATGATTCGACACCTGCTGGCAGAGAGCCTTCTATGCGCGTTTGGCGGCGGCGTGCTGGGCATCCTGCTGGGCACATGGCTGATGAGAATCCTCACTCCTATCGTGGTCGCGAGCGCGGGAGTCCAAGGGTTGACAGAAAAGCTCGATCCCAGCGTTTTGACGTTTGCGATCGGCGTGACCGTGCTCTGCGGGATATTCTTCGGTTTGATTCCCGCCTGGCGTGTCACGCGCTTGGGTGTCTCGGATGTGATTAAGGACCAGGGTTCTACCTCTTCTGCCAGCGCGTCTCACGTGGGCTTCCGTAAGGTACTGGTTGCAGGACAAGTTGCTTTCACCGTGCTCCTGCTTGCCGGAGCCGGACTCTTCATGCGTTCGCTGTGGAACCTGCGAAATCAAGACCTGGGGTTGAAGACCGACAATGTAATCACATTTTCCATCGAGCCCTCTCTGAATGGCTATGACACCCCGCGATCGATAGCGCTGTTCGATCAATTGCGCGCGCGATTGGCTGCTTTGCCTGGCGTCAGGTCCGTCGGCGCAGGAGATGTACCCACGCTTTCTGGCGATAACGAAGGGAGCAACATCACGGTCGAAGGAGGCCCGCAGCTCGCCGAAGAGCTGCAAAACGTGGACCACGACGGGGTGAGCCCGGGCTACTTCGCTACTCTTGGAATTCCGCTGCTGTCAGGCCGCGAATTTACCGAAGCGGATGGAACCGCAGCCCCCAAAGTCGCCATTGCAAGCGAAGCGATGGTGAAGCGGTTTCTCCCGGGGCGAAATCCCCTCGGCGCCCACTTCGCGTTTGGGGGCGGGAAGGTGAAGCCGGATATCGAGATTGTGGGAGTGGTCAAGGACGTAAAGCAGGACCACGTGAGCAGCGCGATCCAACCTTATCTGTATATTCCCTACGCGCAAAGGCCCAAACTAACAGAGATGGCCTTCTACGTTCGGTCGACGCAGGATCCGTTGCTGCTGGGATCGACATTCGAGGGGACAGTCCGGGAGCTGGACACCAACCTGCCGGTCTATGATTTGAAGACTATGGAACGCGTAGTAGACGAGGATCTGTTCTCGGCGCGGATGGTCGCGGTGCTTTCGGCGAGCTTCGCTGGTCTGGCGGCGCTCCTGGCGGCGCTTGGAATTTACGGCGTGCTCGCGTATGTGGTTGTTCAGCGCACGCGTGAGATTGGGATCCGGATGGCGTTGGGTGCAATGGCCGGGCAAGTGCGCTTGCTGATCGTCAGGGAAGTCGGATCGATGGTGCTCATCGGAGTTGCCGTGGGTCTGCCGGTGGCGTACGGACTGGCGCGGTTTAGCGAGTCGTTGCTGTTTGGCGTGCACGCGGGTGACCCCGCGGTCTACCTGGCGGGTCTGGGATTAATCGGGCTTATCGCGCTTGCGGCATGCCTGCTTCCAGCAAGGCGTGCCACACGCATCGATCCACTGGTGGCGCTGCGTTATCAATGACCGGACCGGTTTTGGGCAGCTAGAACGGCAGTCGGGGAGCATGGCAAAGAGTTTTGCGAGTTACGTTTAGAGACTAAAAACCAGTTAAGGAGACGAAATGTCAGACGCAACTACACTCATCAAAATGGAAGGCGTAAAGAAAGTCTTCTACACCGACGAAGTGGAGACGCACGCACTTTCTGAGATCCACCTGGAGATCAAGAAGGGTACCTACATTTCCATCGCTGGTCCTTCCGGCTGCGGCAAGTCGACACTGCTCTCGATCCTGGGGCTGCTCGATTCCCCGACAGATGGAAGTTACATGCTGAACGGACAGCCCGTCGGCAAGCTAACGATCAGCGAGCGCACGCGGATTCGCAATCGCGAGATCGGGTTCATCTTCCAGGCCTTCAACCTGATCGGCGACCTCACGGTCTACGAGAACGTCGAACTGCCGCTGACATACCGCGGTACGAGCGCCTCGGAGCGCAAGCAGAAAGTGCAGAACGCGCTTGAGCGCGTCGGCATGGCGCACCGGTTGCGGCACTATCCTTCGCAGCTCTCGGGCGGTCAGCAACAGCGTGTGGCCGTGGCTCGCGCGTTGGTAGGCGATCCGCTCATCCTGATGGCTGACGAGCCGACTGGAAACTTGGACTCGAAAAATGGCGAAGCCGTCATGGAACTGCTGCGCGATTTGCACCGCAACGGCGCAACCGTTTGCATGGTGACCCACGACCAGCGCTATGCGAATTTCGCGGAACGCACGATTCATCTGTTTGACGGTCGCATCGTCGAGGAAACCAAGGAAGCCGGAGTAATCGCTTAGGGCGTCCGGCAAAAGAGGGCTCTCCATGGGAGCGATTGGGCAGGACATCCGCTTTGGTGTGCGGATGCTCGCGAAGCATCGCCTTACGACCATTGTGTGTGTGGCTGCGCTGGCGCTGGGCATCGGCGCCAACACGGCGATGTTCAGCTTGGCCGAAGCATTCCTGCTCCATCCCGTTCCCTTAGAAAATGCAAACCGTCTCGTGGCCCTGGTCGATTCGCCTGTCGGGGCGAACGGCATGAGTTTCGGCCAGGACCAGAGTCCCGTTGCGCCCGCCACTTACCTCGACTGGAAAAAGGAAGCGCACTCTTTTGATGAAATTACAGCGTACGCGTGGGATGAGCTCAACCTGACGGGCAATCCGGTACCCCAGAAAGTCCAGGCCTTCCAGGTGTCGGCGAATTTTTTCGAAACCGTCCGTGTTCAGCCGCAACTAGGTCGCATGTTTCTCCCCGAAGAGGAAGAGCCTGGCAAGGATCAAGAGATCATTTTAGGCCATGCTCTGTGGGAGCAGCGCTACGCCTCGGATCCGCACGTCGTTGGCAAGAACATAAAAGTTGGCGGCAAGAGCTTCACCATCGTCGGTGTAATGGCCAAGGGATTTGATTTTCCGAAACCAGCGGAAGCATGGATACCGCTGTCGTTCGACGCGAAAGAAAGGTTGCGGCGGGATAGCCGTTGGCTGTTTGTCCTGGGAAGGCTCAAACCGGGTGTTCCGTTCGCGCTTGGCGCCGCGGAAATGCAATCGATCGCCGAGCGCCAAACCGAGGCCTATCCGGACACCAACAAAGGATTTCGCCTGTATCCGCGGCCTCTCCAGGAATTTGTTACCGGCGACCTCACGCGGCAGTACACCTTCTTGCTGTTAGGCGCGGTGGGGTTCGTTCTGTTGATCGCCTGCGCGGATGTGGCCAACGTGCAGTTTGCCCGCGTGACTGGCCGGCAGAAAGAATTGGCTGTTCGGGCCGCGATGGGAGCGAGCCGGAGCCGCATCATCCGCCAATTGCTGACCGAGAGCATACTGCTTTCCCTGGCAGGCGCCGCCTTTGGGCTGGTCATTGCGCAGTGGTGGGTCTATTTGATTTTGAATCATATGCCTCCGGAGGTTGCGAGATTCATCGCCGGCTGGAATACCATAAGCCTCGATACCAACGCCTTCTTATTTACGCTGGCCATAGCGGTCGCCAGCGGGATTGTTTCGGGGATCGCGCCTTCCTGGCTGCACTCGCACACTCAAATCAGTGAGACGCTCAAGGAGAGCGGCCGCGGGGCAAGCACAGGGCCGTCGCGCCACCGTTTGCGTAGCGTTCTTGTTGTGGCGGAGATTGCCCTCGCCCTCGTGCTCCTGGTGGGAGCCGGACTTCTCGTGAAGGGCTTTCGCGCCCTCATCGTTGTGCATGAGAACTATCATCCTGAATCCGTCCTGACGCTCGCTTTGAACTTGCCCGAAGATCAGTACCGGCAAAAGCCTGGGCGTGCGGCGTTCTACGTACAAGCCCTCGAGCGGCTCGCTGCCATTCCACACATCCAATCCGCCGCGCTCGCCACCTACGTGCCTTATGCGAACGGGGGCGGCGCGGGCACGACACCGTTCACCATCGAAGGACGCGCGCCCGAAGAACGAGGCGAGGCCATCAGCTCCATAGTGGAAACGGTCAGCCCGAACTATTTTCGCTTGATGAATATCGGCCTGCGCGACGGACGTGAGTTGAACGAATCGGATGCGGACACCACGATCCCCGTGGCGGATATCAGCCGGCTCCTGGCGACGCGCTACTTTCCCGGAGAAAATCCGATCGGAAAGAAAATCAAGATTGGCAAAACCGATTCAGATGGTGCTTGGATGACCATTGTCGGAATCGTCGACGATATCCACTATACGTGGATCAACAAGCAAGAATTGCCGACGATCTATCGAAGTTACCGCCAAGCTCCTCCGTTCTACGGTTCCTTGATCTTACGAACCGAGGGCAATCCCCTCACATTCGTTCCGGTGGTGCGAAGCGAGGTCGCCGCCGTCGATCCCAACCTGCCGCTTTTCGATGTTCTGCCTCTAGACCGCGTGATTACCAATTCGATTGTAGGCATCGCCTACGTGGCAGCGATGATGGCCGTCCTTGGGCTGATCGCCCTGGTTCTGGCCTCGGTCGGCATTTACGGCGTCATGTCCTACTCCGTCGGCGAGCGCACGCATGAGATCGGCGTTCGCATGGCGATGGGCGCGACTTCAAAAGACGTCCAGAGACTTATCCTGCGAACCGGGCTGTCCCTGACGATCATCGGCATGGCTATCGGTCTTCCGCTGGCCTTGGGGCTTGCCTATCTCCTTTCGAGCCTCCTCTTTGGTGTAAAAGCCGCCGATCCGTTTGCCTTCCTAGGACTGCCCCTGCTTCTGGCTGGTGTGGCGACAGTCGCCTGCTACCTCCCCGCGCGGCGCGCCGTGCGCCTGGATCCGCTCGCGGCACTGCGCTATGAATGAAGAGCGGCCGACCGAACACGAGATTCCCGGTTAATCCGCAGTTCGACAAGTCCCTTGGATTAAGTATGATAGTCTCGAAACGGAATAGGAATTCCGGCGTTATCTTATTTAGCGCCTAAGGAGCGAGAGTGGAACCTCTGATTCAGTTGCGAAACATGGAGAAGGTTTACGAAGCAGGCGGCAGCAAGTTTTATGTTTTGCGCCGCATCTCACTGGATATTCAACCGGGTGAATTTGTTACCTTCATGGGACCTTCGGGAGCGGGAAAGTCCACGCTCCTGAGCATTATAGGGATGCTCGATGGTTCTTGGACGGGCGAATACTACTTTAACGGCGAGCCGGTCCACCGCCTCAACGTAAAGAAGCGCAACGAGCTTCACAAGGCCAACATTGGCTTCGTCTTCCAGAGCTATCACCTGATCGACAATCTGACGGTGTTTGAAAACCTCGAAATCCCCCTTTCCTACAAGAACGTGCCACACAAGGAGCGCGTTAGCCTGGTTTGCGACATCCTGGACCGCTTCAATATCGTCGGTAAAAAAGACCTGTTCCCCAACCAGCTTTCCGGCGGGCAACAACAGCTTGTAGGAGTTGCGCGCGCCGTGATTCAGAGCCCCAAGCTGATTCTGGCCGACGAGCCGACCGGCAACCTGCATTCCGCGCAAGGTGAAGAAATCATGGAACTTTTCCGCAGGCTGAACGAAGCCGGTACGAGCATCATTCAGGTGACGCACTCGGAGAGGAACGCCGCCTACAGTCATCGGGTCATTCAGCTGAAAGACGGCTGGGTGGTCAGCGAAACCAGCAATGCAGCGCGGGTGGGCTGACGGATGCCGCTGGGTCCATCATTTTAGGGCATTTTAGGGGACTCGACCGGGCTTACTGGCCAGGACCGTTTGCATAAGCTAAGTTATTGATTTGATTGGGTCAAAATGGGGGATAGGCAACTCTCGGCGAGCGTATTTAACTGGAGTTGAGGTTATCTTCCGAAACCAATGAAAAACCCTACGATTCATCCCTATCGCGTCCTGGTGGCCGACGATCAGGCGGATATCCGCGACGCCCTGCGCCTGCTGCTCAAGCGGGAGAACTATGAGACGCAATGCGCGACCTCGCCTGCGGAAGCGCTCGCGGCCATTGATTCGCGCGAGTTCGATGCCGTGCTCATCGATCTGAACTATGCGCGAGACACGACCTCCGGGCAGGAGGGTCTCGATTTGCTGAGCCACATTCAGGCGGCGGATGCTACGCTGCCCGTCATTGTAATGACGGCCTGGAGCAGCGTGGAAATCGCCGTGGAAGCCATGAGGCGCGGGGCCCGCGATTTCATTCAGAAGCCCTGGGACAATGCGCGGCTGCTGAGCATCCTGCGCACACAGATCGATCTTCGCAACGCCTTGCGGCAGGCGTCGCGGCTCGAAGCCGAGAATCGCCTGCTTCGTGCCGAATCGCGCCCCACGCTTATCGCAGAAGCGGCCGTGATGCAGCCGGTCGTCGACCTGATCGGTCGGGTGGGTCCTTCCGATGCCAGCGTGCTCATCACCGGCGAGCACGGCACGGGAAAGGAAGTTGTGGCGCAGACGTTGCACGCACTTTCGCAGCGTGCTGCGAAACCGATGGTGACGGTTAACGCGGGCGGCCTTTCCGAGGGCCTATTCGAAAGCGAACTCTTTGGCCACGTGAAAGGCGCCTTCACCGACGCGCGCAACGATCGTGTCGGGCGTTTTGAGCTAGCCGAGGGCAGCACGCTTTTTCTGGACGAGATCGCCAATGTCCCGCTGAATCTGCAGGCCAAGCTTTTGCGGGTGCTGGAAACCGGCGAACTCGAGCGCGTCGGCTCTTCTTCGACTCGGCGAGTGAACGTCCGCGTTTTGGCGGCCACAAACGCAGATGTGACTTCCGAGGCGGCCTGTGGTCGATTCCGCCAGGATCTGCTTTTTCGCTTGAATACCATTGAAATCCATCTTCCGCCGTTGCGCGAACGCCGCGAGGATATCGCCTTGCTGGCCCACCATTTCCTCCGCGGCTATGCGCAGCGCTACCGCAAAAGTATTTCGGGTTTCGACCCCGGCGCGACGCAGATTCTCCTCGATCACCCCTGGCCGGGAAACGTGCGCGAGCTCGATCACGCTGTCGAGCGTGGGGTCCTGCTCGCGCAAGGGCAGCTAGTCCGTTCCGCTGACCTCGGCCTGCGCGCTGGCTCTGCCGGAGGCAGCGTACGGCTCGAAGAGATGAGCCTCGATGAAGTGGAGCGCCACCTCATCCAGCGCACCCTGTCCCGCCATGACGGAAATGTCAGCCAGGCGGCCAAGGCGCTGGGACTCAGCCGCAGCGCGATGTACCGCCGGCTACAAAAACACGGCTTGGAATGAGACGCCTCACGTACGAACGTCGCATCCAGCTTCTGGCGCTGGCGGCGGGATTACCAGGATCGTTCATCGCACTGATTCTCCTCTGGAACGGCTCGTATTCGTCGCGGACCGCCTGGACGCTGACATTCTTAATCCTGACTCTCTGGTCCGGCTTCGCGCTCTCCTTGCGGCATCGCGTGGTCTTCTCCCTGCAAACGTTATCGAATCTCCTCTCCGCAATGCGCGAACAGGACTTTTCCTTCCGCGCGCGAGAAGCGCGCTCGGATGACGCACTCGGCGAAGTCATGCTGGAAGTGAACGCCCTGAGCGAGACGCTTCGTTCACAGCGATTGGGAGCGCTCGAAGCTACCGGCCTGTTGCGTGCGGTGATGGAAGAAATCGACGTGGCCATCTTTACCTTCGATAACCACAGGCAGTTGCGCCTCGTTAATCGTGCGGGCGAACGCCTTCTCTCGAGGCCCAGCGAACGGCTTCTTGGCTTCACTGCCCTGGAGCTTGGCCTGGAGTCGTGCCTCGAAGGCCAATCAGCGCGCACCATGGAACTAAGTTTTCCTGGAGGGGCAGGCCGCTGGGGCGTGCGCCGCGGTTCTTTCCGCCAGGGCGGCTTGCCGCATGATCTGATCGTGCTCAGCGATCTGAGCCGCACTCTGCGCGATGAGGAACGGCAAGCCTGGCAGCGACTCATCCGCGTTCTAGGGCACGAACTCAATAATTCTCTGGCACCGATCCAATCCGTGGCCCAGAGTCTTGAAAGCGGCCTGGTCGGAACGGCAAACGTGCCAGAGCTGCAGAGTGGCGCGGCGGCGTCTATTCTGGAAGACATGCGCCATGGCCTCGGGATTATCCGCTCCCGCACGGAAGCGCTGGGGCGTTTTATGGCCGCCTACGCACGGCTGGCGCGGCTTCCCCAGCCCGCGCTTGCCCCGGTTAACGTGACCGAGTGGATCACGCGCGTCGCCAAGCTTGAAGCACGCGGAAAGGTACGCTTGGAGAAAGGTCCTCCGCTGGTCATCTCGGCGGACCGAGACCAGCTCGAACAGCTCTTGATCAACCTCGTTCATAATGCCGCCGACGCAGCGCACGAAACCGGTGGCGGTGTAACGCTGACTTGGTCCAGGTACAGTTCTTATCTCGAAGTTCTGGTGCTCGATGAAGGCCCTGGCATCTCCAACACGGCGAACCTCTTTGTGCCGTTTTTCACGACCAAACAGGGTGGTTCGGGAATTGGTCTGGTGCTCAGTCGCCAGATTGCAGAGGCCCATGGCGGCAGCTTGACACTCGAAAATCGCCGCGAAGGTCGGGGCTGTGAAGCGAAATTACGCCTGCCGATCTGAAGGTCCTTCTACTGCTGCTGAATCCTCGAGTCTCGTGGGTGGCACGCGAACGACACAGCAATCGAGGAGACCCATGCGCGTTGGCCAGAAGGCACACGCTTCCGGTCGCTTTGCCCGGAGAGCCCGCGTCAATGAGCTCGCTCTCGATGCGCATCTCGAGGCATCGCATCCCCGACAATAGTTCCTAACCTTTCCGGGAGGCAGGCTTGGCGGGAGCGCTCTTGGGCGGGGCGAAGCGGTATCCGACCCACGGTTCCGTTAAAATATATTTCGGACGCGCCGGGTCATTCTCAATTTTCTTGCGCAACTGATTGATCACCACGCGCAGGCTTTCCGTTTCTTCCCCGTACTCCGGCCCCCACACCGCCTGCAGCAGCCTGCGGTGCGATAACGGCTTTCCCAAATTGCCCACCAAATGCTTCAGAACATCGAACTCTTTTGGCGTGAGATGCACGTCGCGGCCGCGCACGACCACCTGCCGGCTTTCGAAATCAATTGTCAAGTCTTTGGCACTGAATGTGGGAATGGCATCCCCGGGGGCGTACCGCCGGAGCGCTGCCCGGATGCGCGCGAGCAGCTCTTCGATTCCAAAAGGTTTGACGACGTAATCATCGGCGCCGGCGTCAAGCGCCACGACTTTGTCGCGCTCCGCGTTGCGCACGGTCAACATGATGATGGGCGCGTCGCACATTTCTCGAATCTCGCGAGCCGCTGCGATCCCGCCAATGCCCGGCATATTGACGTCCAGCAGAATCAGGTCGGGGCGTTCCTTGCGCACGGCTGCGACGGCCTCTTCGCCGGTGGTCGCCTCCCGGATAACGTAGCCGTGGCTGCTAAGCGTGGAGCGCATGACGCGCCTGATTTGCGGCTCGTCGTCCACCACGAGAATGGCCGCCGCGTTCATCGCGCTTCTCCCGTACTGCGATCGACAGGCAAAGTGAAGGAGAAGACCGAACCGTGCCCAAGCTGGCTGGTCACAAAGATCGTTCCTTTGTGCGCCGTAATTATGGCTTTCGCGATCGGCAAACCCATGCCCGTCCCGCGCACCAGGTAACGTTGGTCCTTGCCACGATAGAACTTGTCGAAGATCATCCCTTGTTCGAAATCATCGATTCCAGGTCCCCGATCCGCCACGCTGGTGGTCACGGTGTCTCCCGTCGGATCCGCCGAAATCGTGATGGGCGCTTCTTTCGGTGAATAAATGTTGGCGTTGTCGATCAGATGGACCAAGGCATCCTTGACGCGATTCAAGTCGGCGCGCACCAGCGGAAGTCCCGGACTGAGCTTCACATCGACAATGCGCCCGGCCAGAGCCGCATTGCATTGCGCGAGGGCGGCCTCGATGATGTCCCCCATTTGAGTTGGCGCGAGTTCCAGTTCAAATTCGCCGGCTTCGAGCCGCGACATCTCCGCCGCTTCTTCGACCAGGCGGTTGAGCCTGTCGCACTCTTCATTAATGATCGTCAGCAGCTCACGCGTCTGCAGGCGATCTGGAGTCTCCGCGGCCAGCAGGCTTGTCGTCGCAGCCTTGATCGACGTCAGCGGAGTGCGGAAATCATGCGCGATGGAATCCAGCAGCGCTGACTTCAGCCGCTCTCCCTGGCGTTCTGCCTCGGTCTCTCCAAGTTTTTCGACGGCGCGCGCCCGTTCAATGGCAATCGCCACCAGACTGCTCACGGCATCCAGCGTCTGGCGCGAAAGTCGCGAGCCCGAAATACCCAGGCTGGCAATCGGACGAACGCCCATCCGCACCGGGATGAAGTACAACCCATCCTGCGATTCGAAGATGCCCTCATCGCGCAGGAATACGGACTTCATTTTTTCCTCATCCAAATGCGCCGCACCGAATCCGGACCGATAAAACTTTTCCTTTTGCGGAAGAAACAGCTCAGCAGCACCGCACTCGAAACTCTCCACGATGTAGTTGGGGATCGCGTTCATCAGCTGAATGACGTTTCCTTCCGCCAGAAGCTTTTGACTAAACTTATAGAGCCGCTCGATTTCACGGCGGCGTTGATGTGCTTCATCGGCTTCCTTGCGTATGCGCGCCGAAAGCTGGCTTCCCATGATGGAAGTGACAAGAAAGGCGAGCAGGGCCACCCAATTTTGCGGATCGGCAATCGTGAATGTTCCTATCGGCGGAATGAAAAAATAGTTAATCGCGAGCACCGCCACGACCGACATGAAGACCGACACAACCATGCCCCACACCGCTGAAACTGCTAGAATAGCCAGCAAAAAGGCAAGCGCGATGGTGGTTTGATTCACGTCGCGCGCGTGGCGAAAGAAAACCGTCAGGCCGGCAACGATAGCCAGGGACACCGTAAAACCAACGGCGCGGCCGGAGAGCATTCTCTGCATCCTGGTATTCTAACGCATGCCCCCTGACTGAAACGGAGAACGTGACGCCTTGCCCAAGAAGCCCGAAGATTGGCTCGAAATCGCGTCGCCGCCGCAGAAAGCGCGCGGGATATTTAAGCTGTTCCTCGGCTACGCTCCGGGCGTCGGCAAGACCTATAGCATGCTGAGTGAAGCGCTCCGCCGCAGAAGCCGCGGCGAAGACGTGGTCATCGGTGTCGTGGAGACGCACGGCCGCAAGGGCATCGAACAGCTGGCCTCGCAAATCGAGTCCGTCCCGCGCAGGAAAATCGAATACAAAGGAACCGTCTTCGAAGAAATGGATGTGGATGCCATTCTGGCGCGGAAACCGGAAGTAGTCCTGGTGGACGAACTCGCTCACACCAATATTCCCGGCAGCAAGCATCGCAAGCGCTACGAAGACATTCAAGACCTGCTCGCCGCGAAGATCGACGTAGTCTCCACTCTGAACATTCAGCACATCGAAAGCATCGCCCCAGTGGTGCGCTCGATCACCGGAATCACCGTGCGGGAAACGGTTCCGGATTGGGTTCCGCTGACGGCCGCAGAAACCGTGATGGTCGACTTAACGCCCGAGGCGCTCCACAACCGCATGAAGCGCGGCGACGTTTACAGCACCGAAAAGGTGGAACGCTCGCTAAAAAACTTTTTTCGTCGCGGCAATTTGATCGCACTCAGGGAACTCGCGCTGCGCCAGGTTGCCGAGCAGGTGGACCGCAGCCTGGAAACCTACATGGAGGACGAGGATATCCGCAAAAACTGGGGTGTCCGCGAACGCATGGCGGTTTGCATCTCTGGGAATCCCGCAGGCCAGTATCTCGTCGCTCGCGGCGCCCGCATGGCCCGCCGCATGGACGCGGAACTCTACGTCGTGCATGTCGACCGGGAACTAGGACCGAAAGAGGCCAATACCAGCGCACTCGCCGCTAATCTGCGCTTCGCCGAAAGCCTGGGTGCAAAAGTGGTTCGCTTGAAAGGCCCGAGCGTCGCCGACAGCGTCGCGGAGTTCGTCCGCACCAAGCATATTACGCAGGTGATCTTCGGCCGGGCGCCCATTCACGATTGGCGCAAGTACCTCTACCTCTCGGCGGTGCACCGCTTCCTGCGCGAGTCTCCGCCGGTAGACGTTCATATCGTCACGCAAGAGGCCGAAGACTAGCGATTTCTACGGCGCGACGGCCCTTTCGAGCGTGCCGCTCAGTTCCAGTAGAATCTCCACCGCGGGATCAGCCTTCAGCAGAAATGTGTTCGGACTCTTCAATCCCCATTGAAGATAGGGCACGCTGAATCTTGCCGAACCTTTCCAACTCTTCCCGTCGAGTTCTGCTTCGACTGGCACGGTCAGTTCATGCACAGAGCCGTGCAGAAGAAACGTTCCGCGCACCTCGACGTGGGACGAGCCTTGGACCAAAACCCTCCCCTCGATTCGGTTAGGCCGAAAAATCACTTCGCTGTAGCGCCCGCTCTCGAGAATCTCGCGATGCATTTTCTTGTCGCGAGACTCGTTGCCGCTCTCTCCACTCGCGGCATCGGCGACAAATTCTCCGTCGGCAGTGCCGCTGGCTGGATCGAATTTCACGGCGCCGCGCTTCAAAAGAAATGTTCCGTGCACGGTGTGCAGCGTAGTTCCGAGCACCCATTGCAACTTGCTCTGCCGGGGATCGAGATGCAGAGTTACTTCGCCGGGACTCGTCTCGAGGGCAGACCGGGGTGTCCCAGTCCAGGCGCATGCCGTAATCGATACCAGGAACAACCAAATCCACGCACGCCGGACGGCACCGCCGGCGTACTGTCTTCGCTTCATTCGCGACTCCATGGGAATTACGCTGCCAGAAATCTCCAGCCGAAAACCGCGCCGGCTGTTGCAAGTTCGAGCGGCCGGGACTCGCCCAGGTGATAGCCCAGCAGTCGTTCGAATAGTTGCGGGGCGGCTTCGAGTGCCTGCATGGAACGCCGCCGAAGCCCACTTCGCCGGTCCAGCAAAAGCAGCAGGTTCCCCATAAGCCGCGGCCGCCGGAACATACGCCGATGCTCTTGCTGATAGCCTTCTATATCGTTCGCTCGAAGAGCACCCGCAAGCGCCTTCGCTTGCCTAAAACTGAGAGCCAGCCCCTCCCCAGTAATGGCATCCACGCTGCCGGAGGCGTCTCCGATTAGCGCGACATTCCCCTGGCACACGTTCTTTAGGTGGACCATGCTTGTCGCCGCTCCGCGTGCGGAACTCGCGTAGGGTGCGCCGTCGAGCCGTCTAAGCAATTCCGGAAATCTTCTTAAAGTTTCGTCAAACCGCACATTCGGATCGTTCGAAATCAGCACCACACAAATCTCAGCTGAGCCCACGGGCGTAACATAAGCCTGGGCCCGCTCCGCCCAATGAATCTCCGTGAAATCGCTCCAGGGCTTTAATCGATAATGCCGCCGAAACGCAAACCGAGTTCTCCGCACTACGCAACTGTCCAACCCGCTCCATCGCCTCACCCGCGAACGGCTACCATCGGCGCCAATGACCCATCTCGCCTGTATTTTATTCTCGCCGGCCACCACCCCTTCTGGGTGGAGTCCCGTCACGGGAGTGTTCCACAGCAAAATAACTCCCGAATCTCGCGCCCGCTCCACCATTCTTTGATGCAAGATTTCGCGCCGCACGCCGAGCCCAGGACCGTCAGGAAAACGGGCGCTCACCGATGAGCGCTCATCCTCGAATCGAATGCCCCGAAGCGCCGTGCCATCCATTTCGCGTAGTGCAACCCCAAGTCCCACCAGCGTTGCTACGGCATCCGGTAAGAGCCCTTCTCCGCAGGCCTTGGTGATGGGTGGTTTCGCGCCGTCCGCGACAATCACCCGAAAACCCCGCTGGCGTGCTGCAATCGCGGCGGCGAGCCCAGCGGGCCCTCCGCCGACTATAAACACGTCCGTCGCCTGCCCCATCTATTCCCTGCTCTCTCCGAGCGATCCGGCGTCTCTCGCTAAGCTCTGGCTAAGCTCAGGAACTTAGATGTCGCGAGCGGAGAGAAGATTGCCTCGAAGGTTCTTAAAACACTCTCATGGTGAGCGGCGCGAAGTTTTCTACATAAGTTGCACTTATTTGCAGAAGTAAAACTATTAATTTGACTGATTGACTTCCCTGCCTCCATGCTGTTATCTTCATGGCGGCTAAGTATGGATCCTGTCGCCATCTCGAACGAGCGGCCTGTCTCTCGGGAATTTCTGCGGGGCACTGGAACGAGCGTCGTCGTACGAATTACCCCTGTCATCGTACGGGGAGTATCATATAGATGATGGTCGCCTAGGACAGCATCACCAGAGAGTTTAGGGGGCCATCATCAAAACCAAGATGATGGCCCCAAATTTTTGGAACTGTAGGCGAAGGGCAGGTCCCCATAGCCCGGGGAGGAGAACGCAACTGTGACTGGATCTCTGCTGAAGCCTCGTAGTAGCGCACTTACCGAAGGCCCAAACCGTGCCGGAGCACGCTCCATGTTGCGTGCTTGCGGTCTTGGCGATGACGATTTTAGGAAGCCTCTGGTCGGCGTGGCGAATACCTGGATCGAAATCGGCCCCTGCAACTATCACCTTCGCGAACTTGCGGTACACGTCAAGGATGGCGTTCGTGCGGCCGGCGGGACTCCTCTCGAATTCAACACTGTTTCCATCTCCGATGGGATCACCATGGGCACGGAGGGCATGCGTGCGTCCCTCATCAGCCGCGAGGTCATTACCGATTCCATCGAACTCGTCACCCGCGGTAATCTCTTTGACGCTCTTGTCGTTTTAGTCGGATGCGACAAGACCATCCCCGCCGGCATTATGGCTCTGGCGCGTTTGAATATTCCCGGCCTGGTTCTCTACGGCGGCTCGATCGCGCCCGGAAAATTTGAAGGTCATTCTGTCACGATTCAGGACGTTTACGAAGCCATCGGCAGCCATTCGCATGGTGGAATGTCCGACGCCCGTTTCAAAGCGCTGGAAGACTCCGCATGTCCGGGAGCGGGCGCCTGCGGCGGGCAGTTCACCGCCAATACCATGGCCCTCGTCGCGGAATTCCTCGGCATCGCTCCTATGGGTCTGTCGAGCGTTCCCGCTACGGATGCGGGCAAGGCCCATGCAGGCCATCGCGCAGGCGAGCTGGTTATGGATCTTCTTCGCGGCGATGTCACCCCATCGAAAATCATCACCAAGGAGGCCATCGAAAACGCCATCGCCGGAGTCGCTGCCACGGGCGGCTCGACAAACTCCGTCTTGCATCTCCTCGCGATCGCTAGCGAAGCGCACCTTCCGCTTACGATCGACGACTTCGACCGCATCAGCCGGCGCGTTCCCATTATTGCCGACCTAAAACCCGGCGGACGTTTCGTGGCCACCGATCTCTACGCCGCCGGAGGCACCGCGCTGGTCGCCAAACGGCTTCTTGACGCGAAATTCCTTCGTGGTGACGCCATTACGGTCACTGGGCGCACGCTCGCGGAAGAAGCCGCTCGGGCAAAAGAGACTCCTGGTCAGGAAGTTGTGCGAAAAATCGACGCGCCTCTGAAGCCGACAGGTGGCCTGGTCATTTTGAAAGGCAATCTCGCGCCCGAGGGCTCGGTCATAAAAGTCGCAGGCCACAACATTCAAAACTTCCGCGGCCCGGCGCGCGTTTTCGACAACGAAGAAGCAGCTTTCGCCGCCGTCGAGCGAAACCAAATCCACTCGGGCGATGTCGTCGTAATCCGCTACGAAGGCCCGAAGGGCGGGCCTGGCATGCGCGAAATGCTCGCCGTCACCGCCGCGCTGGTCGGCGCGGGTCTGGGAGATTCCGTTGCTCTGCTCACCGACGGGCGTTTTTCCGGCGCCACGCACGGCTTCATGGTCGGCCACGTTGCACCGGAAGCCGCGAACGGCGGCCCTATCGCGGCCATCGCCGATGGCGACACGATTGTCCTCGACATACCCAGCCGCAAACTCGACGTTGAGCTGACCGACGCCGAAATCGAAGAGCGCCTGGCCTCTTGGAAGCCTCCGGCTCCGCGTTTCTCGAGCGGCGTGATGGCCAAATACGCTTTGCTGGTTTCCTCTGCGGCTATCGGCGCGGTCACCGCCGTGCCCGCTTCTTTTGCCTCGCAGACTCAGGCTCAAACACTTCGGCCAAATCCTCGGCAAGCGCAATTGGGAAGGACCCTATGAAGCTCACCGGCGCAGAAATTCTCTGCGAATCACTCACCAAGCTGGGTGTGCAACACATTTTCGGATACCCCGGCGGCGCCATTCTTCCCGTTTACGACGCCCTCGGCAAATCCAAGCTCCATCACATTCTCGTGCGCCACGAACAAGGCGCCACGCACATGGCTGACGGATATGCGCGCGCCACGGGTGGTGTTGGCGTGGCCATGGCAACTTCCGGGCCGGGTGCAACCAACATGGTTACCGGAATCGCCACTGCCATGCTCGATTCCTCTCCCGTCGTGTGCATCACTGGCCAAGTGAGCAGCAAGCTGCTCGGCACTGACGCCTTTCAGGAGATTGACATCACCGGCATCACCATGCCGATCACAAAACACAACGTAGTCGTGTCTCGCGCCGAGGACGTCGCGCGCACCGTCCGCGAAGCCTTCGTCATCGCGAACACCGGACGACCCGGCCCGGTTCTCGTCGATATCACCAAAGACGCGCAACAGGCCTCTTGTGAATTCGATTGGGAGGCATCCGCTCCGAAACTTCCCCAGAAACGCCTGCGCAACGATCACAATCAGGCCGAATTCGACCGCGCCCTCGAATTGCTCAACACCGCAAAGCGCCCGGTCATTCTCGCGGGCCGCGGCATCATGCTATCCGGCGCGATGCGCGCTTTCGAGCAATTTGTTCGCACCTCGAACATTCCCGTGGCCATGACCCTGCTCGGCATCGGCTGCTTCCCTGCCTCCGATCCGATGAACCTCGGCATGATGGGCATGCACGGCGAAGCCTGGGTCAATCACGCCATTCAAGAATCCGATCTTCTTATCGCCGTCGGCATGCGCTTTGATGACCGTGTCACCGGCGACCTGCGCACCTACGCCAAGGGCGCACGCAAAATTCACATGGAAATCGACCGCGCGGAGATCAACAAGAACGTCAAAGTGGACGCGGCGCTGGTCGGGGATGCTCGCGAGACGCTCGAAACGCTCATCCCGCACATCGCCAATCCGGACCGCGGCCCGTGGCTTGCTCACATCAAGGAGCTAAAGGGCGATTCTGCGGTGCGCGACATCCAAAGTCTTCCTGACAACGGCCATCTTTACGCCGCTCACGTCATCAACGACCTCTGGAAAGAGACGCGCGGCGAAGCGATCGTGGTCACCGACGTCGGCCAGCACCAGATGTGGGAAGCACAGTATTACCACCACAACCAGCCCCGCACGCTCATTACTTCGGGCGGCCTGGGCACCATGGGTTTCGCCCTGCCCGCGGCCATCGGCGCAAAATTCGCAAAGCCCGAATCCGAGGTGTGGGTTGTCGCGGGCGATGGCGGCTTTCAGATGACCATGTGCGAGCTCGCCACCATCGTCCAGGAAAAAATCAACATCAAGATCGCCATTATCAACAACGGCTTTCTCGGCATGGTCCGCCAGTGGCAGGAATTTTTCTACGACAAGCGTTACGTCGCGACGCCGCTCGTAGCGCCCGATTTCGCCGCCCTCGCGAATGCCTTCGGCATCCGTGGCGAGCGCATCACAGCCCGCGGGGACGTGCTTCCGACAATTCGCTCCGCGCGCGAATCCAAGGAAACCGTGCTCATCGATTTCCGCGTCGAACAGGAAGACTCCGTCTATCCCATGGTTCCTGCAGGCGCTTCTCTACACGAAATGATTCGCCGCCCCAATAACCCGCTGGTCGAAACGGCATCGGAGCCATAGGGGCCTTGGGCAAGGAGGACACCGTGCAAACACTGGTCGCATACGTCGAAAACAAACCGGGCGTGCTCAACCGCGTCTCATCGCTCGCCCGCCGCCTGGCCATCAACATCGATTCCCTCACGGTCGGTCCGACGGATAATCCGCAAATCGCGCGCATGACTATCGTCGCCCACACCGACGAAAAAGGCGGCCATCGTCTCGAAGCCAGCCTGGAAAAACTGGTCGACGTTCTCCTGGCGGAAAACATCTCCGAACGCTCCCTGCTCGAGCGCGATTTGGCACTGATCAAAGTCCTCGCGGATCAGCAATCCCGTCCGCATCTCATGGAGCTGATCAAAGTTTTCCGCGCCCGCGTGGTAGATGTCGCCCCGGAATCGCTCATCATCGAGGTCTCCGGCACGGTAGATAAAATCGACGGCCTGCTCGAAGTCCTCCGCCCCTTTGGCGTTCTGGAAATGGCGCGCAGCGGGCGCATAAGCATGACCCGGGGCGGAGACCTGCTTCGTCCGCCAGGCGCCCCGATGGCTTCGGTCGAACCGGCCAACGTGACGTAATGGCAGGCGAGGTATCCCCGCCTGTCTCTGGCTGTCGAGCTGTACCCCGGCATTAGGCGGAATGTTTCGAGTAAGAGTCTTTCAAAAAACGGCAATTCCCGGCCGCAAACCGGCCCCGAGGACAAAATGGCAAATCTCTACTACGACGACTCTGCAGATCTCGCTCTGATCCAATCCAAGAAAGTCGCCATCATCGGCTACGGCTCGCAAGGTCACGCGCATTCTCTAAATCTCCGTGACAGCGGCGTAAGCGTCCGGGTCGGCCTCCCGGAAGGCAGCGCCTCCCGCGCCAAAGCCGAAAAAGAAGGCCTCACGGTCAACACTCCCGCCCAAGCCGCCGCATGGGCCGACGTCATCATGATTCTCGCGCCAGACACGAAGCAGCCCAAGCTCTATCGTGAGCAGATCGAGCCGCATCTCGCGAAAGGTAAGACGCTCATGTTCGCCCATGGCTTCAACATCCGTTTCGGCACCATCAAACCTCCCGCCAGCGTTGACGTCTCCATGATCGCCCCCAAGGCCCCCGGCCATCGCGTCCGCGAAGTCTTCACTGAAGGCGGCGGCACGCCAGCTCTTATCGCCGTCGAACAAGACCCGAGCGGCAGCGCCAAAGCTCTCGCGCTCTCTTACGGCAAAGGTCTCGGCTGCACCCGCGCCGGCGTCCTGGAAACCACCTTCACCGAAGAAACCGAAACCGATCTCTTCGGGGAACAAGCCGTCCTCTGCGGCGGCGTCAGCGAACTCATCAAAGCTGGCTTTGACACGCTAGTGGCCGCAGGCTATCAACCGGAAGTCGCCTATTTCGAATGCATGCACGAACTCAAACTCATCGTCGATCTTATCTACCGCGGCGGCCTCAGCTATATGCGCTATTCCGTCAGCGACACAGCCGAACAAGGCGACTACACCGCCGGCCCGCGCATCATCACGCAAAAAACCCGCGACGAGATGCGCCAAATCCTCGCGGAAATCCGCGACGGCAGCTTTGCAAAGAAATGGATCGCGGAAAATGAAGCGGGCTGCCCGAACTTCCTCGCGACACGCAAGCGCGAGCAAAGCCATCCCGTCGAACAACTTGGTCCCAAGCTTCGCGCCATGATGCCCTTTCTCCAACCCGTTATCGCTCCCGGACTTGAAGAAAAAGCCGCGGCCTCAAAAAGATGACGCGGAAATTTGAGCTCTCGCGCGGCAACTAACTCTTGGTGCGCCAGTCGGACTCTGGCGCGGGTTTTGCCTTCGGTGGCAGCGATTGGCCGCTGGTATGCTTGCTCCTCTCTGTTTCCGCCTGATCAACTCGATTAATACTCTGTTTAGTTGACATGCGAGCGGTTTTAGGCAATTCTCTGGCGCCATGAAACGACCAGCGGTTCCCGCGCAAGCCTCGGTTCCCTCTCTTGCCGAGCGCATCGAACTCCTCAGTGCCAAGCGCCAGGAGATCATCCGCCCAATTCTCGAGCATCCGCGCGACTACGTCCTCTTAAGCGTCCGCGCCATGGCCAAACGACTTCGCACCGACCCCGCAACTGTCGTTCGCATCGTCCGCGGCCTCGGTTTTGCCAGCTATCGTGACTTTCAACGCCATCTCCACGACCTCTCCATTGCCTTCGCCACTTCTCTCGACACCATGCAATCCGCTGGCCGCGTCACCAGCATGCCCGCCTACGTCCGCGAAGCCCTTGAGCAAGACCTCAAGAATCTCCACGGCCTCAAGAACAGCCTCGATGCCCCACGCCTGGTCTCGCTAGCCAAACGCTTCTACGACGCCCGCCGCATCGTCCTCCTCGCCGGCGATCTAGCCGCTTTTCTCGCCGATTATCTCGAGTATCAAATCACGCTGCTCGGCCTACCGGTCTTCACCGCCACGTCCGCCGGCCGCATCGCTCACCTGGTGCGCACCGTCAACCAGCGCGACCTGGTCCTGGCCATCAGCTTCCGCCGCGGCCTCCGCCAAACCGTCGAAGGTGTGCATCTGGCCCACGCCCGCAGCGCTTATTGCGTCGGCATTGCGGACACCTACGTCTCCCCCCTGGCCCGCGAATGCGACGAAGTCTTCCTCGCCAGCGTCGAATCCACCTCCTTCGGCGCTTCCTACGCCGCTCCCGTCGCTCTCGTCAACGCCATCCTCGCCGCCCGCGGCCAGTACCGCCGTCTGCCGACCCTAGCCATCCTCAAAGAAATAGCTGAAGAGCAGCGCAAAGGCTTCCGCTGGTACACGGTTTGACATAACGCAACAAACGTTTCTAGATCCGCGCGCGGAATCCATCCAATTCCAACTTGCCATCTCTTCCGTTCGAATCCTGCCTTCGCCGGTCTCGCCGGAAAGACTCTGATCTGGCAACATTTGTATCTCGCCTAGGCTCGCGTTCTCGGTTATCATGTCGTGCATTCAGATGACTTCGTCTATAGTTTCTTGGTGCTTCTACCTAACCAGGAGGAGTTTTCGCCGGTCATGAGTCGACCTGCTCGGAAGCAGTCAAAACGACTTGTCGCGCTTCTGGTTTTCGGAGCCATTGCACTCTCCCTCTTTTGTTCGCTCACCTATCTTGCGGCGCAAAGCGCATCTACTCTCGAACCTGGTCCCAAGCCGCACGACATTCCCGCGCGCTGGAAGCCCTGGATCGGCGAATACGGCGGCTCCCGTCGTTCCGTACCGCTGGTCACCGTCCATGTGGTCTCTGAGCGAGACGGCTACATCGAGATCTTATATCGCACCAACCGGCCTGATGGAGTGCACTACGAGAATGCGAAAAGATTTCCTGCAACAGGATCGTCGCCCTCGGCGCACGGATTGCGTGCCGGCCGGTCCGGCCAGCGAGAGTTGGTTTCGGGCGATGTCGTAGACGTCAAAATAACGCCGGACTTCAGCGCCCGCGCCCAAGTCGCGATCGCTCCTGTGCATCCGGTCGAAGAACTTCGGAAACAAGCTCTAGCGGAGGCCCCGCCGCAAGAAAAGGGGCCATTCCGGAAGCCCGAACTCGTCGAACTCACAACCCTCGACCCGGCCATTCATCTCGACATCCGCTACGCAACTACAAACGATTTTCTCGGGACCCCCGTCTACACCGAGGCGCGCGCCTTCTTGGAGCGCCCCGCCGCCGAAGCTCTGGTTCGCGCCCTCGCGAAACTCCAGGCCCTCGGCTATGGCTTGCTCATCCACGACGCCTATCGCCCCTGGTACGTCACCAAGATCTTCTGGGACGCCACTCCTCCCGAAGGCAAAATCTTCGTCGCCGATCCCGCCGAAGGCTCGCGCCACAATCGCGGTTGCGCCGTCGATCTCACGCTCTACGATCTCCTAACCGGCAAGCCCATCGAAATGCCCGGCACTTATGACGAAATGTCTCCTCGTTCCTTCCCCGACTATCCGGGCGGCACTTCTCTCGAGCGCTGGCATCGCGACCTGCTTCGCCGCGCCATGGAATCCGCGGGCTTCACCGTCTACGAGCACGAATGGTGGCACTTCGATTACAAGGACTGGCGCGCATACCCAATTTTGAACATCAAGTTTGAAGAATTGCATTCCGGCCAAGGACTCCCGAGCGCCCAATAGCGCCGACAGGTCCTGGCCGATTTTTCGGGAGGGTTTTACCTTGCTCAGCAAAAGCCGTTCTTTCCATCTCGTGGCCGCACTCTGTTTCGCCATCGCACTCTTTCTAGCGCATCCAGATCTCCGTGCCCAATCGACCGCTTCTCTCGCCGACCGCATTCAAAAAGTAATGGACCGACCCGAATTCGTCCACGCCAACTTCGGCATCGAGTTTTATTCACTGGACACCGGCCGAGTGGTCTACTCTCGCAACGCCAACAAACTATTTGTCCCGGCCTCGACGACGAAAACTCTCACCGAAGGCACCGTCCTCGCAAAGCTTGGCGCCAACTACCGCTTCCACACGGTCATCTATTGCACCGGCCCCCTCGACAAAAAAGGAACTCTAAAGGGCGACCTAGTTCTGGTCGCCAGCGGCGACCCCAATCTCTCGAATCGCATCCAGCCCGACGGCACGCTCTCTTTCGTTGATGAAGACCACGCCTACGGCGGTCCCGCGGTTGCCGGTGATCCCCTCGCCGTCATCAAAGAGCTAGCCAAAGCCGTCGCCGCCAAAGGCATTCACAAAATCGAAGGCCGCGTCCTCGTCGACGCCAGTCTCTTTCCGGACGGCGGCCGCGAAGGCGGCACCGGCGTGGTCGTCTCGAGCATGGTGGTCAACGACAATGTGATTGATCTAGTCGCCACGCCCGGTGCGAAAGCAGGCGATCCCGTTACTCTCGACGTCTCACCAAAAACGCGCTACGCAAGTTTCGTCAACCACCTCACCACATCCCCCACCGGCGGTTCGCCCGCTCTCGAGGACCCGGCGACGGTCACAAACGTCGACGGCACTGTTACTGTCACGCTAACCGGCACTCTTCCACTCGGCGCACACCCCTTGACTGCGCCCTACGCAGTCCCCTCCCCTACGAAGTTTGCGGAAATCGTTCTAGCCGAGTCCCTCCTCTCCGCAGGAATCCAGATCAAAACCCCATCTAAAACTCGACCGCCAGACTTCAAGGCGCTTTCTCGGGTCTACACCAGCGAGCACCAAATCGCCGAGCACGTTTCGCTTCCCCTCGCCGAAGAGGTCAAAGTGACCCTCAAAGTAAGCCAGAATCTCCACGCCGGCATGGGTCCCTCGCTTCTCGGAACGCTCGTCGCAAAAGATCTCCGCGATCCTGTCCACGCAGGCTTTAAAGTCGAGCGCGCCTTTCTGGAGGAAGCCAAGCTCGACCTCTCAGGCATCTCGCAAGGCGACGGCGAAGGCGGCGATTGGGCCGACCTCTTTAGCCCAGACTTCATCGCCCACTACATGGCCTATTGGAGCACACGCCCCGATTTTCCCGTCTTCTTCAAAGCGCTTCCCATTCTCGGCAAGGACGGCACGCTGGCCAAAATCCAGGTCGACAATCCCGGCGCCGGCCACGTCTTCGCAAAAACCGGCACCTTTGGCTCCGAAGACAAGCTCAACGGCAAAATGATGCTCAACGGCAAAGGCCTCGCGGGCTTTGTCATCACCCGAAGCGGCCAGAAACTCGCCTTCGCCGCCTACGTCAATCACGTCACCCTCCCGCCCGATCCCGATGCCGCTCAATCCGTCGGCGGCCAAGCCCTCGGCGAAATCGCTGCGGCCGCTTACGACGCTCCGCTCGATACACCTTCGACTTCTGCTGCCGACTCCTCCGCCCCCGGAACCTATGACATCATCATTCGGCACGGGCACGTCGTCGACGGCGCCGGCAACCCCTGGTACGCCGCCGACGTCGCTATCCAGGGCGAGCGCATCGCCGCCATCGGCAACCTCGGCGACCGACACGCCAAGCGTGAAATCGATGCCAAAGGTCAAATTGTCTCCCCGGGGTTCATCGACATGCTCGGCCAGTCGGAATCCGCTCTGCTTCTCGACAATCGCTCCCTCAGCAAACTCTCCCAGGGAATCACTTCCGAAATTACCGGCGAAGGTGGCTCCATCGCCCCGCAAAACGAAAAAACTCTCGCGCCGCTCAAACCCTTCCTGGACCAATTCAAATTCACCGTTGACTGGACCACCCTCGACGGCTATTTCCGCCGTCTCGAAAAACAAGGCACTCCCATCAACATCGGCACCTACGTCGGCTCCGCACAAGTCCGCCAAGCCGTTATCGGCGACGACGACCGCGCCCCCACTACCGCCGAACTGACCCAAATGGAATCTCTCGTCGAGCAAGCCATGAAAGACGGTGCCCTCGGTGTCTCCAGCGCCCTGATCTATCCGCCAAATATCTACGCGAAAACCGACGAACTCATCGCCCTAGCCAAAGTCGCCGCAAAATACGGCGGCCTCTATGCCACGCACATGCGCAGTGAAGGCGCCTCGGAGACCGAAGCGCTCGCCGAAGCCATCCGCATCGGCCGCGAAGCCAATCTCCCCGTCGAAGTCTTCCATCTCAAAGTCAGCGGCAAAGCGCGCTGGGGCAACATGAAAATCGTAGTCGCAACGATCGAGGCGGCACGCGATTCCGGCCTGGACATCGCCGCCAGTATGTATCCATATCCGGCCGGTGGTACGGCGCTGGCCTCCGCCCTTCCGCCCTGGGCCGCGGATGGCGGTGTCCAAAAACTTCTGGCGCGTCTCGAAGATCCTGAAGTTCGCGCCCGCATCAAAAAAGAATTGGCCGGCGACCATCCCGACTGGGAAAACCTCTATTATGATTGCGGCGGCGCCCGAGGCGTTCTACTCGCGTCGGTTGGAAAGCCCGAACTAAAGCAATTCGAAGGCAAAACCGTTGAAGATGTCGCCAAAGCGTGGAAAAAATCCCCCGAAGACGCGCTGATGGATTTCGTGATCGCGGATTCCGCGCAAACCGGCGCCCTCTATTTCATGGCCAGCGAAGAAGACATCAAAACCGGCCTCGAACAACGCTGGACCAGCATCGGCCTGGACGCTAATGAAATGTCTCTCGACGGCCCCATCTTCGAAGCGCATACCCATCCCCGCGCCTTCGGCTCCATGCCCCGCTTCCTAGGCCATTACGTTCGCGACGAACAGCTCATGCCTCTAGAAGCGGCCATCCGCAAAATCACTTCCTGGCCCGCTCAGCGCGAACACCTCGAAAACCGCGGCCTCCTCAAACCCGGCTATTTCGCCGACGTAACCATCTTCGATCCCACGACCATCATCGATCGCGCAACTTTCGTCAGTCCAGCGCAGCTCTCCGAAGGTATCGCCTACACCATCGTCAACGGTCAAATCGAATACGATCACGGCAAACTCACCGGCGCCACAGCCGGCAAAGTGCTCCGCGGCCGCGGCTGGCACTCCGACACATATTGATGATTCCAACTCACCCAGATTTGAGCGCATGCTTTCGAGGCGCAAACACTCTCCTGGGCGCGGCTTATCCGTCCGCTGTAGCTCAAAGATCACGAATATTTTTAGTTATGGCGTCCGAATCGGCGGGAAGCCTACTAGGAAAAAACACTCGGCGCAGAAGCTGCTCCCGCGCCGATCTCTACTCACTCTTCACTGCGCACTATTCGCTACCCACTCGCTCAGCCCAACGATGTCTTCCCCATCTCCGCCACCCGCCGCTCATAGGTCATCTCTGCCCAACCATGCCGCCCGTAATACCGCAGGACAATCTTATGCCCCTTCACAATCTTCGCCCGGGCCTTCGTCAAAGAATCCGACAGTGTCACCCACTGCCCATCCACCAGGTAGCTACCTTCCCAACCCCGCAACTCAAATCGTCCGTCATTCTTAAGGATCAAGGGCGCCGCCGTGCAAGGCTTGACCTTGCCCTGCACTTTCGACTGCGTGCACTGGTAACTCCCAGAAACATCCACATCCTGCGCTTTGGCGGAAGGATTTAACGCGAAACACAACGCCGAGAACGCCACGTACCGCAAGAAGCTTTGTGCAACCCGTTCGAGTCCCATGGGCTCTCCATCGCCGAGGAGGGTAGCTGCGGGGCTCCGTCCCTGGCCATTGGTACAGGTGCAACTCACCAGCCAAGCCTTGGCCTTCTAATCCACTCATAACAAACAATTTAGAAAATTGCCGGACCTGTACTTCAGGGCTCGCTGGGAAGATTCCTTCCCATTTGTCACCGTAGGTAGGACTTGATTCCTGGCCGCGAGCTACCCGCTCGGGGCCCAGTGGTTCACGGAGCTGGCAACTCCACCGCCGCCTGCCCGTCCTTACGCGGGTCCGACGCCCCGTAGTTCACTCCCGTCGCAAAATCCCGCAAAACCACTTGCCCACCCCCCACCCTGCTCGAAAAAGTCCCCAGAACCTTGATCTGGTGTCCCTTGGCCGTCAATTCGTCTCGTACTTTTCCGCTGAAGCGGTTCTCCATTTCCACATCGCAGCCGGTAAACGTATATTTCGTGAACCGCGCCGCCTCCATCGCAGCCTGAATGTTCATCTTAAAATCCGCAATATTCGCCATGAACTGCGCGTGCGCCTGCGCCTGATTCCACCCTCCCATAATGCCAAATGCCATGCGCGTATCGCCCTTCTCGGCAAACCCCGGAATAATCGTGTGTCGCGGCCGCTTGTGTCCCGCCAGCGCATTCGGCGAGGAAGGATCCAGCGTGAACAATCCGCCACGATTGTGCATCACAAATCCCGCCCTTGCCGGAACAATCCCCGATCCAAACGCCGCGTAATTGCTCTGGATCAAGGACACCATGTTCCCGTCTCGGTCCACCACACTCAAGTAAGTCGTATCGCTACCGCCGGCAATCTCTCCCGCTGCGATTTCGCAGGCCGCCTTCTCCGGATCAATCAATTTCGCGCGCTCCACCGCCCATGGTTTCGAAACCAGCGTGGCCACTGGAATCTTCTGTCCCCGGGGATCAGCCAAATACCTTGCC
>Ga0210395_10000236_pt1 | contig 43005 bp, 38 predicted proteins | sample IncBWH4OmetaG_FD_150861 | JGI IMG/M metagenome (GOLD analysis project Ga0210395, IMG submission 150861) | Forest soil microbial communities from Barre Woods Harvard Forest LTER site, Petersham, Massachusetts, United States - Inc-BW-H-4-O ...
GCCCGCCATCTGTCTCTGCCGTTGCCAACAGCGCGGTCAGAATGCCGCCCAGTGGTCCTTCGCCGGGCCAGAGATCTTCCACAACCCAAACATCGGAAGCCGCATATCGCGATTTACGATCGGCGACGACCGTGACTGATCCACTGACTTCACGGACCAGGCGGCACGTTCGCGTCAGCATCATCTCACCGCCCAGTTGGACTCGTGCTTTGTCCTGGCCGAATCGTTTGCTCCTTCCGCCGGCCAGCACATAGCCAGCAACCGTTGACGTTCGGGAGATGTTGGAGCCGGTCGTCTCACCCATTACCCGCCTTCCTCCAACGGTTCCCTGCCTGGCCGGCGAATGCCGAGCTCGCGCAATTTCTCCTGCAAGCTCTGCCGGTGCAACCCGATCGTCGCCGCCGTCCGTGAGACATTCCACCGATGATCCGCCAACTGCTTGGTCAGATAAGCAACTTCGAATTTTCGCTTGGCCTCGCGAAAATCCTTTTCGCCAAATCCATTCTCATTGGCCTTGTCGGAATTCCTGTGAGGCCGAGCCTCCCCGCTCACCACTTCTTGCGGCAAGTCCTCTACGCCGATCTCTTCCCCGCGACACAACACGAGACTCCTCTCCAAGGCGTTCTTCAGTTCGCGAACATTTCCCGGCCAGTCATAGCGCTCGATCGCCGCCAGCGCTTCCCTCTTCAGCCGTGCGGTGCGCCCGAGTCGCGTTCCGTGCATCTCTAAGAATGCCTCGGCCAGCACCGGAATGTCCGCCTTATGGGCTCGCAAAGGCGGCAACTCGATGGTCACCACGCGCAGCCGATAGAATAGATCCTCGCGAAACGTGCCCGCGCGAATCTCCTCCCCGAGATTCCGGTGCGTCGCGCTAATCACACGCACGTCCACAGCAATCGGCCGCGCCCCGCCCAACCGCTCAATGGTGCGATTTTCCAAAGCTCGCAACACTTTCGCCTGCGTCACCGGATTCATATCCCCGATCTCGTCCAAAAAAAGCGTTCCGCCGGACGCCAACTCGAACTTCCCCTTTTTCTGTTGCGCCGCGCCCGTAAAAGCCCCGCGCTCGTATCCAAATAATTCCGATTCGATCAAAGTCTCCGGCAGGGCCGCACAGTTCACCGCCACATAAGCCTTCCCCGCGCGAGGCGATCTCGCGTGGATTTCCTGGGCCATCAAATCCTTTCCCGTCCCGCTCTCGCCGAGAATAAGCACGGTCGAGTCCGCCGGCGCCACGCGATCCGCCATCTCAAACGCCCGCCGCATTTCCGCGGTCCGCCCGATCATCTGGCCAAACTGCCCCTCCGTCACCATGCGCCGCCGCAACGAATCGTTTTCCTTTTCGAGCGTCGCCAGTTTCAACAGATTCGCCACGCGCTGCCGCAACTCTTCCAATTCGAAGCCCTTCACCAGATAGTCCGCCGCCCCAAGCTGGAGAGCTTCCACAGCAGTCTTGGCCGTGTCCAGCGCCGAAATCACTAGCACCGGCAACTGGCTTCCCTGCTCGCGCATCCACCGCAGAAAATCCAGTCCGCTCTGCCCCGGCAACACGACATCCAGTAAAAGCAGATCCGGCGGCTCAGCGCTCAAAGCAACGCGCGCCGCTTCCGCCGAATCCGCTTCCGCGATGTGGTATTTCCCTTCCAAGGCCCGCCGCAATCCGTATCGCGCTGCCGGTTCGTCATCCACGATCAATATTGTCATCATCGCGTCCTTCCTATTACGTCTCGGTGCTGCTCGAGGGGCAAGCCCCGCCCCTACAAAGACAAAATCACTCGGAACCGTGTTCCGCGACCGTTGCGGACCGGGCTCTCCCAATCCAGCTTTCCGCCAAACTCCGCAACACGCCTCGCCACAATCGCTAGGCCGAGTCCGGTGCCCTGTGTCTTGGTGGTAAAAAATGGTTGCAGAATCTTTTCGCGCGCGCTTTCCGGAATGCCCGCTCCGTCGTCTTCCACAGCAAACAAAAATCCATTGCCGTTCATCCGGCCACTTACCTTCACGTGGCCGCCGCGAGCAGTCGCTTCGAGCGCATTCACCACGAGGTTCGACAAAATCTCGTTCACCGCCTCCGCGCTAGCCGAGAGTTTGGTTTCTTCCGGTCCGACTTCAAACTGCAACGCGACGCCGCGCCGCTCAGCCTCATGCCGCAAAACCCCGCTGACCTCCTCCGCTACAGCCCGCGCGTCGCAGGTCGCCCGAACAGCGCCTCCGCGAATCGCGGGCCGGCTGAACTGCAGCAATTGGTTCAGCTTCGCGGATAGCCGCGAGACCTCCTCCAGCACCATGCGCGTCTCGGCCCTCACCGATTCCGGTACCCCGGGATTTTCGAGCTGCACCTGCAAAATCGTCTTGATCGACCCCAGCGGGTTTTTCAAATTGTGCGAAATGCTGGCGGCCATCTGCCCCAGAACCGCCAACCTTTCTCTCTCCGCCAGTTCCCGCTCCAATTGCAGCTTCTCCTCAATCAGTCGGCACAAATCCAGCGCCCCTGGCAATTGCTCGCACAAAAACTCCAGTGCCGCTCGCGTTTCGCCGGAAATCGCCGCTCCGTGCGGCTCCGCGCGCAATACGGCTACCAACCCATGTTTTTGACGAACCGGGAAACTGTGGTCAGCGATCGGCGCAGATGTGCGGACCAGTTTTTCGCCAGGTCTCGGAACATCGGCCCGCAATACTGCCTTTGCCGGATCAACGAGAGTCAATGTCGCGCTCGCAAGTTCGAATTGCTCCTGGACCCGGCGCTGAATGAAGTTTACTAATTCCTTGAGATTCCCTCGCCGCGCTTCTTGCTGTATCTCCGCCGTCAGACGCTGCACACGGTCCATTTCCTTGTGCGCCGTCTCTTCGAGCCTTCTTCCGAGCACGCGCTGCAGGGGCTCGATGAAAATCACCAGCACGAAAAGTAGGATCGACGCCGAAGCCTCCGGCGGCAGCAGCGGCTCCAGCCAGACGCTCACCCTCCGCACCAAACTCAAATAAAGCAAAGCCAAAAATGTGGCCGAGACCGCATATACGAGATTCTTCTGCCGCCCAATCTGCAAAAAGTTAAATCGGTGAACAAGGTAGATCAGGATGGCCGACGGCGGTATCGCCAGCCAGGCCAGTGCCGTGCTGATGCCCGCAGAAAAATTCGGCGACAGTGGTCCGCTCAACACGTGCAGGCAGACCACCATGGCGGTTCCCGCCACGAACAGGCCCGCCAGCAAGCCGTGAAATTGCCTCTGGCGCCGATCGGGTGCTCCGAAGGCGAATCTCACCTCCCAGCCCGCCCCGAGCAGCAAGGCCATGCCCAGCCAAACGCCATAGCCGCGCCCCAGCGCGTTCCCTGGGATGAGGAAATCAAATCCCGGCGCAGTGGCAATCTGTGGGAAGACTCGCAATGCAAAATACAGAATGGGGATGTATGCAGCGAATAACACCACACGCTTGCCCGCGCGATTCTTCAGCAGTTCCCGGGTCTCTAGGAACTCCAGATGAAGATGAATCAGCAGCGGAGGCAGCAGGCATAACCCGGCGCACATCAGCGTAATCGCCGAACTCTCTAGAAGCGCAGGTGGCACCGGATAATAGATCTCGGCATTCAGCGCCAGCAACGAGCCGCTGTAAAACAAGAATAGCGCCAGGCAAAGAAAGAAGAACACACGCTCAAAATTTCTCTGCCGCCGGTAGCCGAGAATCACCACCATCCAGAAAAGCTGCAAGAGCGTGCCAAATGTAAAACCGATGAGCCGAAGATAGACGAGTGACCCCATGTTTGCTCGGATTGCCAAATTCTACTTCACGGGTAGGAGCACTACAATCGCCAAGTGTCGTATTTTTCTTGCACCATATAAACCACTATGAATGCAGGACTTACATGCAGGAGAATTCCACAGACAGCCCAGTCAACTGTCTGCTTAATCCTTGACATGCAACCCTTTTCTGCTATATTAGCAGTCGACTGTGAGGAGTGCTAATATCCCTTCCGTGCTCCCAGTCTCTGTTCAAACCGCAAGATCACCTATGGAGGTTCTTCCAAGATGGCAGTCAATCTGACCCCGCTCCACGACCGCGTGATCGTGAAGCGTATTGAAGAAAAAGAAAGCATCAAGGGTGGCATCATCATCCCTGATTCCGCAAAAGAAAAACCCATGGAGGGTGAAGTAATCGCCGTCGGCGCTGGCAAGCGCGAGAAGGGCGAACTGATCCCGCTAGACGTGAAAGCAGGCGACCGCGTTCTGTTCGGCAAGTACAGCGGCACGGAAATCAAACTCGACGACGAAGAGTACCTCATTCTTCGCGAAGAAGAGATCCTCGCCAAGCTTAGCGGCGCAGCCAAGGCTGCAAAGAGGTAGTTCCAGCTCCACACAGTAAAAGCCGGACTCGCCCGGCTGGCTACACTCTCGAGGGGCGGGGCTTGCCCGGCCCGTCGATGTAAGGATGCAAATACGTAAAATTCAGCAGTCCGCAGAAAGATAATCAGGAGGAAATACCAGTATGGCGAAACAGATTGTAACAGGTGAAGCGTCCCGCCAAGCGATTCTACGCGGTGTGAACGCTCTCGCCGACGCAGTAAAGATCACCCTCGGTCCCAAGGGCCGCAACGCCGTGATCGAAAAGAAGTTCGGCGCGCCGATCATCACCAAGGACGGCGTGACGGTAGCCAAAGAAATCGAGCTGCAAGATCCCCTCGAGAACATGGGCGCACAAATGGTCCGTGAAGTCGCTTCGAAGACGTCCGACGTCGCCGGCGACGGCACCACCACCGCAACCGTGCTCGCGCAGGCTATCTTCCGCGAGGGCGTCAAGACTGTCGCCGCAGGCGCCAGCCCCACCGCTCTCAAGCGCGGCATCGAGCGCGCCGTCGAAGTGGCCGTTGAGGAGATCAAGAAGCTCCACAAAGACGTCAAGGGCGACATGATCGCCCAGGTTGGCACCATTTCCGCCAACAACGACAAGCAAATTGGCGGCATCATAGCCGAAGCTATGAAGAAGGTCGGCAAGGATGGCGTCATCACCGTCGAGGAATCCCGCACGATGGAGACGACTCTTGAAGTGGTCGAAGGTATGCAGTTTGACCGCGGCTACCTCTCGCCCTACTTCATCACCGACCCCGAGCGCATGGAATGCGTGCTCGAGGACGTACGCATTCTTATCCACGAGAAGAAAATCAGCTCGATGAAGGATCTGCTCCCGTTGCTTGAACAGACCGCCAAGATGGGCAAGCCCCTCTTGATCGTCGCCGAAGACATCGAAGGCGAAGCGCTGGCGACCCTGGTCGTCAACAAGCTTCGCGGCACGCTGCAATGCGCCGCCGTCAAGGCCCCTGGCTTTGGCGACCGCCGCAAGGCCATGCTCGAAGACATCGCCACCCTCACGGGCGGCAAGGCCATCACCGAGGACCTGGGCATCAAGCTCGAGAACGTGAAGCTCGAGGACCTCGGCCGCGCCAAGAAAGTCACCATCGACAAGGACAACAGCACGATCATCGAAGGCGCCGGCAAGTCCGCGGACATCGAAGGCCGTGTGAAGCAGATCCGCTCCCAGGTCGAAAACACCACCAGCGACTATGACAAGGAAAAGCTCCAGGAGCGCCTTGCCAAGCTCGTCGGCGGCGTTGCCGTCATTAAAGTCGGCGCGGCTACCGAGACGGAACTGAAGGAAAAGAAGGCACGTGTCGAAGACGCTATGCACGCCACGCGCGCAGCTGTCGAGGAAGGTATCGTTCCCGGCGGCGGCACGGCGCTGCTCCGTTGCATCACGGCTATAGAGAAGCTCAAGCTCCACGATGACGAAGCGGTCGGAGTCGGCATCGTGAAGCGCGCCCTTGAGGAGCCTTCCCGCCAGATCGCCCTCAACGCCGGTTTCGAAGGCGCTGTCGTGATCGGCAAGATCCGCGACTCGAAGGACGAGAACTTCGGCTTCAACGCAGACACCGGCGAATACGGCGACATGGTCAAGATGGGCGTCATCGACCCGGCTAAGGTCACCCGCTTGGCGCTGCAAAACGCAGCCTCCATCGCGAGCCTCATGCTCACGACCGAAGCCCTGGTAGCCGAAATCAAGGAAGAAAACAAGGCTGCAGCTGCTGGCGGCGGAGCCCCCGGCGCAGGCGGCATGGGCGGCATGTACTAAGCTTTTCCAGCTCGCCCCAACCTCAATCCAAAAGGGCGTCTTCGGTGGAAACCGGGACGCCCTTTTTCTTCCTTCCGTGCGAGACATTTTGCCGGATTTCGCAAGATCCTCGTTGCGCTACAGTTCGGCTCATCCGGCTTCCTTGCCTCACCCCCCCTCCTCCGCTAAACTCTTCGGGCCTCGCGACTAAGACTCTTCAGGGGAGAGTCCTACGCCATGAACGGACTTTTGCAGCGGATTCTTCCGCGTGAACAGGGCTTTTTCGACCTTTTCGCCCAACAAGCCGAGAATATTCACCAAGGGGCCGAAGCCCTCCTCAAAATGCTCTCGCATTACACTGGTGTCCCCGAGCAGGTCCAGAGCATCAAGGCCATCGAGCATGAAGGCGACGAAATCGCGCACAACCTCCTGACCAAGCTCAACCAGACCTTCATCACGCCCTTCGACCGCGAAGATATTCACGAGCTTTGTAGCCGGCTTGACGACGTCATCGACCTCATCGACGCCGCAGCTAGCCGTTTCGTCCTCTATCGTGTCGACTCCATCCGCGAAGGCACCCCGGACCTCGTCAGAGTTCTCGTCTCGGCCACCGTGGAAGTCACCGCCGCCGTCAAAGCCCTTGGCACTCCAGAAAAAGCAATGAAGCATTGCATCGAGATCAACCGCTTCGAAAACGAAAGCGACCGTCTCTGCCGGACTCTCATCGCCCAGCTTTTCGACGAAGAAAAAGACCCCGTCCAGATCATCAAGTGGAAAGAAATCTTCGAGGTCATAGAAACCGCCGTGGATAAATGCGAAGACGTCGCCAATGTAATCGAAGGCGTGATCATCAAGAGCGCTTGATTCGCCGATGGCCAGCTTCAACCTGCTAATCGCCGTCATCGTTCTCACGCTCGCCTTCGAATTCTCCAACGGCTGGCATGACGCCGCCAATTCCATCGCTACCGTTGTCTCGACGCGTGTCCTCACTCCTTTCCGCGCTGTCGTCTGGGCTTCGTTCTGGAATTTCGTCGCGGCCTTCATTTTCGGCACAGCCGTTGCCACCACGATCGGGAAAGGCATGATTCACATCGAACTGATCAACCAGCAAGTCCTCCTCTCCGGCCTGCTAGGCGCCATTTCCTGGAACCTCGTCACCCTCACGCTCGGCCTCCCAACCAGTTCTTCGCACGCGCTGATCGGCGGCTATGGCGGCGCCGCGGTCGCCTATGCCGGCTTCAAGGCACTGATTCTCGACGGTTGGGTTAAGCCGGTGATCTTTCTTTTTCTATCGCCCATCATCGGCATGATCCTTGCGATCATTCTGACCATCATCACGAGTTGGATCGTTCGTCGCCAGCGTCCGCAGAAAGTTGACCGCTGGTTCCGCCGCTTGCAGTTGCTTTCCGCAGCGCTCTTTAGCCTTGGTCATGGCACGAATGACTCCCAGAAAGGCATGGGCATTATTACCACGGCGCTGGTCGCGGGCGGCTTGTTCAAATCCTTCTCAGTTCCTTACTGGGTCATCATCTGCTGCCACTTAGCCATGGCTGGCGGCACCATGGCGGGCGGTTGGCGCATCATCAAAACCATGGGCCAGCGCATCACCAAGCTCACACCCTTCGGTGGCTTTGCGGCGGAAACTGCCGGCGGCCTTACCCTGGTAATGAACGCCGCTTTCGGCATCCCCGTCAGCACCACCCACACCATCACCGGCGCCATCGTCGGTGTCGGCGCCACCCGCCGCCTTTCCGCCGTCCGCTGGGGCGTCACCCGCCGAATCGTCTGGGCCTGGGTTCTCACCATCCCAGGCGCCGCCCTTATCGGCTCCGGCCTTTTCCATCTGCTTGCGCCGCTCCTCCGCTAAACTCACCGTTACCACTCTTGGGATCTGCTGGCTTCCTGAAATCTTCTTGTCTTTTGCACCCCTCTTTTGATACACAATTTGCTCCGCGGGAAAGGCAGGTCCACATGAGCACGGCTAACACCTTGGGACGCGACGTTTCGCACGAGCTGGATCTTGAGCTCCTGATCATGCGCCTGGCGTGCTCGCTACCCTTTCTCTATCACGGTTGCGCCATCTTGTTCGGATGGTTTGGCGGCCCAGGCCCACAAGGATTTGCGGCTTTCATGCACATGCCGGTCGGCGTCGGCTATTTAGTCGGATTGGCCCAATTCGCCGGAGGAATCGCTGTTCTGACTGGCGCGCTGCTCCGCGTTGGAGCCGTCTGCATCATCATCGTTATGCTCGGCGCCGTCTTCATGGTCCATCTCCCCCACGGCTACGACATCGGCCATAACGGCATGGAATATGCGCTATCGGAGTTGTTGCTCGCCTTGGGCTTGCTGCTCGCCGGCCCGGGCAAGTACTCTCTCGCCAGCATTTTGCCGGCCCCGTTGCGCAAACTGTAGCAAGCACCGTTCCTGCTAAGTACTGGAACGTACAAATACAGTGACGTATTATGCCATCGTATTGCGATGTCATTCGTTCCAAGATCACCCTCCTCGCAGCGGAGGGACTGTCCAACGATGGGATCGCTCGGCGACTCGACACGCCGCGCCAGATCGTCAGCAAGTGGCGTAACGATTTTGCTTGGCCCGCTTGCCCGGCCTTGAGGGCCAGCCTCGCGGCAGGCGCACCGCCTAGTCGCGGAGGTCGTTCAGTGCTCCCGTGGATCGACTTGTCCGGGAGACTTTCACCCGCCGCGATCGTCCAGAAATGAAAAAGGCGCCATCTTCGGCGCCTTTTTCCTCAAGAACTGAAAAACAAACTTCAGCTCGCTGGTGGCGGAGGAGGGCATGGCGTAAACGGCGACGTCAGCCGCGTCGGATCAGGAAAGCTGTAATCGCCATGGATAGCATCGGACGGAACCTTGCCCTCGAACCACTGCAGCAGCCCAAGAGTTTGTGGGTGATAGGTGAAGCCGTGCAGACTGATCGGTTGGGATGGGCTGGGAAGGTTCTCCACCACGTCCCCGACCTCCAAAAGATTCTGGCAGGCTCCGGCAGGAGCGCCGGGTAACTGGTAGTTCGGCGTGGCGTTGTTGATGAACGGATCATTCAGTAACTCGCCCAGTTCGTGGGACAACGGAAAGATGTCCGCAAAAATCGTCGGATCATTGAACAAAAAATCGGATATGTCCGGATCGAGCGACGCTGCAAAGGCGAACGTTTGCACGAATATTTGGTTTCCGACTTGGTTGGCTTGAAACGCAGTATGGAATCCGCCAATGCAGCAGTCGACCGGCTGCTGCTGGACGAAGTCGCCGTACACCGCGTTGCGCGTGACGAAAATCGGTATGGCGTTCACGGTAATGGGTTCGGTCTGAACCAGCGTATTCAACTGCGAGTCGATGAAGTTGATGTCAATCAGCGCGGCGAGGTTACCGTCCGGAGCCTGGAACACGACGGACGATCCGAATGGCACTTCGATCGTAACCGGAATCAGAGTCTCCGGGTGGCCCAAGAGCACGTGGAAATTATCGTCCCCGTCGTTGTCGCCATCTTTGTTAAATAACGGATAAAATTCAGCGCGCATCTGCGCGTCTTCATACTGCGTAAATCCCGTGGCGTACTGCGAATTCTCGAAGAGCGGAGAGTGCTTTATTTCTCCGGTGATCGTGGTGCTGTCAATCACAATGTTGTTGCCGTTCTGGTCCACGAATTCGTCGAAGAAAAACGAGAGCGGGATGTACTGTGTCGGAACCGTCGTGGTCTGTTTTCTCGTGGGGTCTTGGCCGACCATGGTGTAAGGAAAGACCTGCCCTCCGAAACTGAATGTACGCGTGAAATTGGGCAACGAGACGATGCGCGGGTCCTGTTGTTGGGCGGCGGCATTCGTGGACGTCGTCAATTTATTAAACGCCATGTGCTTTGGTTTGGTGTTGAGAGATGCGAAGAAACTGCTGTCAACGACTACGGGTTGACGGGTTGTGTTCGCCGGGTTTTGTTGTCCAAACGAAGCAACGCTGCCGAACAACCACAACATAAGTAAGCACAGATACGCTAAGGGCCTGGTCATTTTCTATTCTTTCTCCTCGACGGGGTAGTGCGGAAGAACGACGCTGTCACTCTCTTGCAACCTATATGCAAAGTCAAATTATTTTTCTGTGACATTATTTTTCTGTGACACAGGGCACCTACGCAACTCTAACGAGGCCTCACACACAAAGGACGGCCCGGATCCTTCGCTTCCGAATCAATCACCTATAGCGATAACAACATAATTAATATCACCTACACACAACGCTATATCCCCCTGTTTCTCGCGTCACTAGCCTCGCCGTCCGTTCAGCTCAACTCGCTCGCTCCATTCTCCTCCCCCTTCCGGGCGACCTCTACGGACTCGAGCGTTCGAGATCCCCACGTACCGTCACCGCCCAATTTTGCCCGCTACCGCAACAACCCAACGACTTCCCTGTTTTTCCGCATCCAGTAAACACCCAACACCCTCGAAGGCCCGTAAACCCTTTCTCTTCTATCGTTTGCTTCACGGATCCCTGGGCAGCCGGGGGGTAGGGTGGCGCTCGTGCCTTTTCTCTAGCGCTCTCGCTCTCGACGGCGCAACCTAACCGCCGTAGAATCATCTATATGTTTGATCGTAACTAGCGTTTCTTCAGAAACTTGGGGCTGTCATGAGCGAAACTATATCTTCTTTCGCTACCGTCGAAGAAGCCGTCGAAGAAATCCGCCAAGGCCGCATGATCGTCCTGGTCGACGACGAAGACCGCGAAAATGAAGGCGACCTCACCATGGCCGCCGAAAAGATCACGCCCGAAGCTATCAACTTCATGGCTAAGTTCGGCCGCGGGCTGATCTGTCTCGCGCTAACCGAGCAGCGCTGCGAAGAACTGCACCTTCCACTCATGTCCCCCATCAACACCAGCGTCCACGGCACCGCCTTCTGCGAAGCCATCGACGGCCGCCTCGGCGTCACCACTGGCATCAGCGCTTCCGACCGCGCCATCACCATCCTCACCGCCATTGATCCCAAGACCCGGCCGCAGGACCTGGCCCGCCCCGGCCACGTCTTCCCGCTCCGCGCCCGCAACGGCGGCGTCCTGGTGCGCGCCGGCCAGACTGAAGCCAGCGTCGATCTCTCCCGCATCGCCGGCTTAAACGCTTCCGGCGTGATCTGCGAAATCATGAATGAAGATGGCACCATGTCCCGCGTGCCGCAGCTCCACGAATTCTGCAAGCAGCACAATCTAAAGATGTTGACGGTCGCAGACCTCATCCGCTACCGCATGCAGCACGAGCGCTATGTCCGCCGCGTCGCCGAAGCGGTTCTGCCCACGCGCTACGGTGACTTCCGCATGATCGCCTACGCCAGCGACGTCGATCACGATCAGCACATCGCCCTGGTCCGCGGCAGCCTAGAAGGAGCAACGCCCGCCCTGGTTCGCGTGCATTCCCACTGCCTGACCGGTGACGTCTTCGGCTCAATGGCCTGCGATTGCAGTGAGCTGGTCTCCCGCTCCCTGGCCATGATCGCCAAGGAAGACCGCGGCGTCTTCCTCTATCTCCATCACACCGGCCGCGGCTTCAGCGTCGAAATCGCCGAGGAACCCGGCGCTCTCCCGCAAATCCATTTTCACAAACGCGGCCAGCTCGACCGCGAGCCCGCCCGCCAACGCATGGTCCAGCACGAAAGCGGCATCGGCGCACAGATCCTAATCGACCTGGGCCTAAAAGACATCCGTGTCCTGACCAACCATCCAAAAAAGGTAGTAGCCCTGGAAGGTTACGGCATCCGCATCGCCGACCAAGTCCCCCTGCGCATCGAAGCACCTCTGCGGCCAACGCATCAAGCGCTCTAGCGCGAAGACTTGCGCACCTCGAAGGTCTTCTCCGCGGTCACCGGGCCGATTCCCGGCAGAAGTTCGAGCTCTTACCAAACTGGGGCCGTAAAGCCTCGAGGCCTAGCTGAGCCTCTTGCCCCGGGCGTCGAAGACTTCTAGTTCGCCAAAAAGCGCGGCTTGCGATTCAATCTGAGCGCGGTCGCCTACGACAACAATCTGCAGGTTCAGAGAATCGAGGTATTTGCGCGCCGTTTCGAGCAAATCGCTGGGCGCGAGCGCTCGGACTTTGGCCCGATACGTTTCAAGGTAATCGTCGGGCAAATCGTTTAGCGCCACCACGGCAATTTGGCCGAGCAACCCGTTTTGCGTCGCGAGTCCCATGGAAAATACGCCGCTCAAATAATTCTGCGCGTCGGCCAATTCGGCTTCCGGAACCGGAACGGAACGCAGCTTGTCCATCTCATAGAAGATTTCCGTGAGTGACGCGGCAACTACGTCGTTTCGCACTGCCGCCGAAACCGAAAAGTATCCGTGCTGCCGCAAAGCGGTCACGCCGCTCCGCGGACTGTACGTATAGCCCTTGTCCTCGCGGATGTTCATGACCAGCCGCGAATTGAACGCTCCGCCGTATAAGCTATTAGTCAGACCGAGCTTTATCCAATCGGGGTGCCTCCGGGTAATCGCGTGGCATCCCGCGAGAATTTGCGTCTGCACCGCGCCGGGCAAGTGCACGAGATATACTCGGCGCCCGCGTGGATTTGCCGGAGCAGCGGATGCTTTTGTCGGTGGCTGTTTCCCCCGCCACGCGCCGAAAACTTTTTCAGCGGTTTCGAGCATCGCGTCCGGATGAAAATCGCCGACGAGCAGCAGCAGCCCATTTTCTGGGGAGTAATAATCGCGGTAGACGGCGATCAAATCGTCGCGTTTGTACGCCGCAACCTGCTCTTCGCTCGGCGACACTTGTCCGTAAGGATGAGCGCCGAACAATACTATGCGCAGCCGCTCGCCTGCTAGAAATCCCGGCTCCGTCCGCTCCAGTTTGACCTCTTCGAGTTTTTGTCGCCGCTCGCGCTCAAACTCTGCTTCCGGAAACGCTGCTTCTCGCGCCAGTTCGTCGACCATCCCGAGAAGCGGCTCCGCAAACTCGGAAAGGCCGGCAAAAGAAATTGCGCTCGTATCCGAACCGGCGCTCGTCGCGAGATCAGCGCCAATGCGCCGCAGATCTTCTTCGATCTGCCTGCTGGCGCGTTTCGTCGTGCCCGTTCGTACCACGGCAGCCGTCATCTCCGCGAGTCCCGGCCCGCGTTCGATGGCCGCGAGGTTCCCGGACCGGAAATACAGGTCGCCATGAAATTTCGGAATCGTGTGTGATTCTACAAGAATCACTTCCAGCCCATTCGAGAGCCGCGCCCTTTTTCGGTTCGGCCAAGTGACTTGCCGTTCGGCGGATAGCGCCGGCACCGCGTCGTTTACTTCCGCCGCGCGCGTGGCCATTATGCTGCCTCCTTTTTGTCCGCAGATGCGGGCGCGCCGGCCACCGCAGGCAGCCGGAACACGATCGCGCGTTTTTCATTGCGCAAGTATTTCTTCGCTGCCGTCTGGATTTCTTCACGCTTCACCGAGAGAAAACCATCGAGCACGGTATTCACGAGTTGCGGATCGCCATCAAAGAGCGTGAAGCATGCGAGCAGATGCATCAGCCCGTATCGCGGCATGCCTCCGTGGCCTCCCTCTAGAAGGGAAAAATAATCCGATCGCCATTTCACTTTCAATTGCGCGAGTTCGTCCTCGCTGATGCCTTTCTCCCGAACTTCACGGATCACTTCATCAAATGCGGCCAGCGTCTGTTCGCTCGAATACTCCGGCTTATGGAGAATTCTAGTGACCATCTGTGTTGGACCGTTGTAGCCGAAAATATCGTCGATTCCTCCGTCTAGTTCCACGGCCACTTGTTTCTCCAGTACGAGTTCGCGATAGAGCTTTCCCGCGCGTCCGCCGTGCAGGGCCTGGTCGAGCAGCGCCATGGCGCACCAATCGGTGGTCCGCCGTTCCGGCGCGACGTAGCCGATGGCCATCGCCGGCAGCGTTCCGAACTTTTCTTCCACGTGACCACGGCGCTCTTCGGCCTGCAGAGGCTCGCTAGGATCCGCAAAGGGCGGCGCCGCATCAGCGGGAATATCGGCGAACAGCTTTTTCGCCAGAGCAAATCCTTCTTCAGGTTTTACGTCACCGAGCATCAGCAGGACTGCGTTGTTCGGAACGTAGTAGGTCTTGAAGAAAGCCTGCACGTCGGCGAGGTCCGCGGCATCGAGGTCGTTAAAGTCCCCGTAGAAATTATGCGAATTCGCCCAATTGCGAAATGCCACCGGAGGCAGGTCCAGCCAGGGAAAACCGCCATATGGCTGGTTCAGCACATTCACGCGTACTTCTTCCTTAACGACGTCGCGCTGGTTCCGCAGGTTTTCGTCGTCGACTTTCAGCGCGCGCATGCGGTCCGCTTCAAGCCATAGCACCCGTTCGAGGGCGTTCGACGGCACGGCTTCGTAATAATTCGTCACGTCGTAGTGCGTCGATCCATTGAGCACGCCTCCGCTCGAATTTATGAGCTTGATGTGCTGCATTTTCGGAGCGTTCGCCGAGCCTTGAAACATCATGTGCTCGAAAAGGTGCGCGAAGCCGCTGCGTCCGCGCGGCTCCAGGCGAAACCCAATCTTGTAATACACACCCACCGTTACCACCGGCGCGGTGGTGTCGGGCGCGATGACGACTTTCAACCCGTTGGCAAGTGTCGTGCTCTCGATTGCAATCTGCAGTTGCTTCACGCTTTTCCCCCTGTCGCTTTCACTCTCGTTCTCTTGTTTACGGCAACTTTATCCAGCTCCGCCAACATCCCCGCGGAATCCTGCGCAAGGACCAGCGCGGCCAAACAGTTCACCGCTAGGTACGTCTCCCGAAACTGCGGCGGCAAATCCTTCATCGCCTCCATGTGCGCCGCTACAACGCCATAGTCTCCGCGCGAAAGCGGCCCAGTCCAAGCCGCGCGTGTCCCCAGCCTTTCAAAGTTTTCAAGCACCTGCCGCGTAAGCGGCAGCAGCGCGCGCATCGCTTCGCGCCGTTTCATCCCGGCGGCCGTCATCAGCCGGGTGGCCGCTTCCATCAGTGCCAGGACACTCCCCGCAGCGAGCGCTCCCGCCGCGTGATACAGCGGTTTCTTTGCACCATCGATGTGCACGGGAACGGCGCCGAGAGAGCGCGCAATTTGCCGGGCCATGCGCACCGCGGCGATGTCGCCCTCGATCGCAAAAACCTTTCCTTCGAGCGGCGGAACCCCAACTCCGCTAAACGTCTGCAAGGGATGCATCGAGCCGACTGCCGCCCCGCACTTCTTCACTGGGTCGAGGACGCCTGAACCGAGCGCTCCGCTCGAGTGCAAAACCACTTTGCCGCGCAATTCCTCCGCTCCGATGCGCGCCAATTCCTCGGCAACTTCCGCCACGCAGCGGTCCGGCGTGGTGACCAGGATGACCTGCGCAGCAACCACCTGCCGCGTAAGGAAAGCGTGCGCGTGCCCGGCTCCGATAAATCGCACGACCTTGCGTGCGCTGGTTGCACTGCGCGTCACTACCGCGCCGATCGTCCATCCCAACTCCCGCAAGCGCCGTCCCAGCGCGCGTCCCACGCGCCCAGCCCCGACGATCGCAAGGCTACCCGGCATTACATGTTAGGATAACCTGAGCGCGTCACTCGATACCAATTTTGATGCACACTTTTGGACTTGTTGCTTTCTCGTCGATTGCTGCCTTCTGGGTGTTCCACGGACTCCGAACCGCGTATGGCGCAACGAAAATCCCCTGGATCAAGGATTTCAAGCCGGCTGAAGACTCGGCGTGCCCGACTATTTCACTCATGTTCGCCGCGCGCGATGAGGAAGAAAAGCTTCCCGCGGCGCTTGCCACTCTTGCAACGCTTGATTATCCACATTTGGAAATCATTGCCGTCGACGACCGTTCAGTGGACGCCACCGGGCGCATGGTCGACGGATTCGCCGCTGCGCATCAGCGTTTTCACGCTGTGCACATTCGAGAACTTCCCAGTAGCTGGCTCGGCAAGCCGCACGCACTTCTAAGGGCTTATGAAGCTTCGACCGGTGAATGGCTTCTCTTCACCGATGCCGACGTGCGATTCACGCCGGACGTTTTGCGGCGAGCAGTCGAGCTCGCAAGAGAACGCAATCTCGATCACCTCACGCTCATTGGCGACGTTGAAATGCACGGCTTCTGGGAGACCACGTTGATCACTTTTTTTGGTCTTGCATTTTATCTCTCGACCGACGTCTATCGAGTAAGCGATCCGAATTCGCGCGCATACGTTGGGGTGGGAGCCTTTCAGTTGCTGCGGCGGAGCACCTACGAAACCATTGGCACGCACCGGCGTTTGGCGATGGAAGTGGTGGACGACATGAAGCTCGGAAAACTCGTGAAGCGATCCGGTTTTCGCTCTTGTGTGGCGATCGCACAGGAATATGTTTCGGTGCGCTGGCACGCGGGAGCGCGAAACGTGATTCGCGGCGTAACGAAAAACTTCTTTGCGGCCTTCGGCTACAATATCGCGTTTGCGGCGGCTGCCGTCGCGGGAATGTTTCTGTTGAACGTAGTTCCCTTTATTGCCGTATTCGCCGGGCACGGATGGATTCGGCTTTTTTCGGCGATTGCCGTGTTTGTAGCGCTTTGCCTGCATGGCAGCGTGGAAGTGGTGAACAGGGTTTCGCCGCTTTACGCGTTGACGCATCCCCTTGGAGCCATTTTGTTTTGCTACATGATCGCGCGCTCCGTGGCGGTGACGCTGTGGCAGGGCGGAGTGACGTGGCGCGGCACGTTCTATCCACTGAAAGAACTAAAACGCGGGGTTGTTTAACGACCCCGCTCACGGGCCCATTCTAGCGGCGGGGTCCAGCGATTCCGGCTAGCTGGCGGGTTCAGCCGTGGGGGCTGTCTCCATCGCGAATAGGCCTGATACGTCCTTTTGTTTCAGGGAGCGGATGCGGTCGCGCAATTGCGCGGCGCGTTCGAACTCGAACTTTTTGGCGGCTTCGCGCATTTGTGTTTCCAGTTGTTGCAGCATTTGAGCGAGCTGCAGCTCGTTCTTGATCTTGGAGGTGGCGACATCGAGTTCCGTGTCGTCCGTTGGGACGGTCACGTAATCGGCTTCGACAATTCGCGCGAGGTCCATGTCCACCGACTTGATGATGGACATCGGCGTGATGTTATTTTCAATGTTGTATTCGAGTTGCTTTGTGCGGCGGCGGTTTGTTTCGTCGATGGCCTGATTCATCGAGCCGGTGCGGCGATCGGCGTAGAGAATTGCGCGGCCTTCGATGTGCCGCGCGCAGCGACCCATGGTTTGAATGAGCGACGTCGCGCTTCGCAAATAGCCTTCTTTGTCGGCATCGAGAATGGCAACCATCGACACTTCCGGCAAATCCAAGCCTTCGCGCAGCAAATTGATGCCGATCAGGACATCGAATTCTCCGCGCCGCAAATCGCGCAGGATCTTGATGCGGTCGAGAGTTTCGATTTCGGAATGCAGATAGCGGCAGCGCACGCCGACTTCCGTGAAATACTCGGACAAATCTTCTGCCATGCGCTTCGTTAGCGTAGTCACCAGGACGCGTTCGTTTTTCTCCGCGCGCTTGCGAATCTCTTCTAGGAGATCGTCTACTTGGCCCTTCACGGGACGAATTTCGACTTGGGGATCGACGAGTCCCGTAGGGCGAATTACCTGCTCGACCACCACTCCGCCTGACTTCGTCAGCTCGTACGGTCCGGGGGTGGCGGAGACGTAGATAACTTGATTCATGCGATGTTCGAACTCTTCAAATGTCAGCGGCCGGTTGTCCAGTGCGGAAGGCATGCGGAATCCGTAATCGACGAGCGTCTGTTTGCGCGCGCGGTCTCCGTTAAACATGCCGCGCACCTGGCCCACGGTCTGGTGGGATTCATCAATGAACATCAGGAAATCTTGCGGGACGTAATCGAGCAGAGTCGGCGGGGCCTCGCCAGGTAAGCGGCCGCTGAGGTGCCGCGAATAATTTTCAACGCCGTGGCAGTAGCCGATGGTGCGCATCATCTCGATGTCAAACATGGTGCGCTGCACGACGCGCTGCGCTTCGACAAATTTTCCCTGTTTCTCGAGTTCTTTCTTCCACCACCAGAGCTCTTCCTGAATCGTGACGATGGCGCGGTCGCGCTGTTCCTGGGGCATCACGTAGTGGGTTTTAGGAAAAATCGTCACCCGCGGCAGATCCTCGTGACCGCTCCTGACCTCGCCGGTGAGTGGATCGATCTGACGAATCTTGTCGATCTCCTCGCCCCACATTTCAAATCGGAAGCCGTCGTCCTGATACGGCGGATAGATCTCGATCATGTCGCCGCGAACGCGAAAGGTGCCGCGGCGCAAATCCTCAGAGCGTTCATATTGAATATCGACGAGTCTGCGGAGCAGGGCCTCGCGCGAAGTATGCTGGCCTTTCTCGAGTGTGATAAGCATGCCGTAATATGCTTCCGGCGAACCGATGCCGTAGATACAAGAAACGGAAGCGACGATGATGACATCGCGGCGTTCGAACAGAGAGCGGGTGGCGCTCATGCGGAGCTTGTCGAGCTCGTCGTTGATGGTCGCTTCCTTGTCGATATAAATATCAGCCGAGGGCACGTACGCCTCCGGCTGGTAAAAATCGTAGTAGCTGACGAAATATTCGACGGCGTTCTCTGGGAAAAACGATTTGAACTCGTGATAAAGCTGCGCGGCGAGCGTTTTGTTGTGCGCCAGAACGAGGGCGGGCCGGTTCGAGGCTTCAATCAGCTTGGCCACCGTGAATGTTTTTCCGGAACCGGTCACCCCGAGGAGTACCTGGTGCTTCTCGCCACCATCGACGCCGCGGGTAAGCTGTTCGATGGCCGCGGGCTGATCACCGCGTGGCTGATAGTTGCTGCGCAGCTTGAAGTTCATGGAAGGGTCTCCCGGCACGAATTTCGGCCACCGCCGAAACCTTTATTATACTCCTCCATGCAAATCGGGACGGTTTGGCCAGAGAGGCCGAAGGATGGGGGGGTGGCGGGGTGCAACTACCAACTGTCTCCGCCGCTTTGTGGCGGCCAGACTCCCAGGGCCCGGCGTACTAGAGCGATTTGGCCGACGTGGTAACTATTATGGGCTAGTGTTTGCCAAAGAACGGCGCGTACCGTGGATGTGCGCGTTTCCTGGTTTGCGTGCATGGGGGGAACTTCACGATCCAACTCGAGAGCATCACTCTCGGCCATGGCAGCTAAAACGCCAATCAAATCGGCGAATCGGGCGCAATCTTTTTTCCATTCAGCCTCGCTGATCGGGGCGATATCCTTCGGCCAGCTCTCCGCCGCATGGTCCGGGTAGTGTGGTTTTTCTCCGCGAATTCTTCTAAGTTCATAGTCGGTCCAGAAATTCACGTGCCACACAATTTGCCAGACAGAGTGCGGTAGATTTTCCGCGTGGCGTCCCGCCCATTCCGCGGTGAGATCCTCGACGCACGCCAGCGGATTTACGTGCGCGCCTTTTCCATAGAGAAGCTCGATGAGTGTGCGTTCCGGCATAGGCATTTTCCTTGAAAGAGAACTACGACTAACTGTCATGGATGATTGGCGGAAGTCTCCGCAAGCAGCATCACTTGCGCGTGGCTCTCCGCGTCGATCATATAGTGCACGCGATTCGAACCATCCGTTTTCGCGACGATAACGTTCATCGATTGGTTCGCGTCTTCGGTCGCACGCACGACCAAGCCCGTCTTCAGTGAGATGTAGGCGATGGTCTCGTTCCTACCTTTCGCATTTCCCATGGTACGCAGGTCGTGCAGCCTGTAATCCTCAGGAGTGGCGTCTTTTTGCGACGATTTCTGTTTGAGGATTGCGGTTGTTAGAATCACGGCGCATTTTTCCTGAGCTTGCTCGAGAGCAGCGAGGTCGCCTTGCGTTGTAATTTTCATGGCGCCACAAGCTGCGTCGTTCACGTATTCCGACTCTTTTTCCCAGGAGAGGCCGCTCAGCAGCGCACCAGAAATCGGCTCCTCCCCTTTCCACTTCTCCCCCGGCTTTATCCCTTTCTCCGGGAAGGACCCGCCACCCCCGAATCGCGCCACCCATTCTTGCCAAGCGGCTTGCTCCTCGGCGGAAAGTCTATCGAGTCCTTCGATGTCGCTAACCTGTCCGTCTCCATGAAGAGTGAAGGCGACGGTTCTTTCACGCTTGGCGGATTTTCCGGCGGCGTTCGGGTTCTCTGTGCCGCTCGTTCTAGCCTGGGCGTCCGAACCCGCGGCATTCAAGGGCATGACCTCCGGCTCAACGATTTGCGAGCGGAGACGAGCTGCCGTCCTGCCGGAGTCGACACGCAAATCCTCGACCTCGACCAGCAAGAGAAAACTCGCATTGGTCTGGCCCCCGGTCGGGGCCATCGGCGCGGCGACGGTGCTCTCCGTATTGGTGTTCGTCGTCGAGCGATAGCCAATTTGATAGTGAATGGACTGGCCGACGATGAGTTTGGGGGAAAGCACGACGCGGTCTGCGTTATCGCGCGCTGTGCACGGAATCGCAATCGCAACCAGGCAGCCGCCGAGAAATCGTAGCAGTTTATTCATGGCAGGCACATAACCGGGCATCATCTCTCTGGCGATTTGAAATGTTTGTCGAAGAACTCGATGGTTGCGTGATACGCGGCCAGCCAGGTTCGGTGTAAAAGGAAGTCATGAATTTCATCCGGAAAGACCAGTTGCTCAAACTCGACGCCTTGTTTTCGTAACGCCTCGGCCAGGTCGACCGTTTCAGAAAATGGAACGTTGCGGTCATCGTCGCCCTGAATCAAAAGCACCGGAGAACGCCAGGTGCTGACGGAGGAAAGCGGCGACGATTCCCAAGCGAGCCTTGCGGCATCGGGGCGGTCTGCGGCCTTATAAGAGGAGGCGAACGTGGGAATCTCGGTGTTCCAATCGTGAACGCCGTGCATGTCGACTCCTGCGGCGAAGAGATCGGAGGAGCGAGCGAGACCGAGAGCCGTCAGATAGCCGCCGTAGCTGCCGCCCCACAAGCCGACGCGCGCCGGATCCACGTCCGGCCGCGAACGCAGGTAAAGTCCGGCGCCCTCGACGTCGTTGAACTCGCTTGCGCCAGCTGCGCCGTAGTTGAGGGCCTCGCGAAAATTGAGGCCGTAGCCGATGCCGCTGCGATAGTTCACGGCGAGTACGATGTAGCCTCGGCTCGCGAGATACTGATTCATGCCATAGGCGTTGCTGTAGTAGAACATGTAATGCCAGCCGAGAAGCATCTGTCGGCGCGAACCGCCGTGAAAAAAGCAGAGTGCGGGATGGCGCGCACCATCGGCGGCATTGGGCGGCAGAAAGAGCTGAGCGTGAATTTGCATCCCGTCCACGGAAGAGAGAATCACCGGCTGCGGCGTAACCAAGGCATTGGCGGGAAAATCCGCCGGGAGTGATTCCGGTGCGAGGTCGCGGATTTCGCCTTTGCCAGCCACAAGTGCCGGACGCATCGTGGTGTGCGCGTCGGAACGCAAAATCAAAACCGTTTTACTGTCGCTCGCGAGAACGGGCGCAGTTTCGATCCCGCTGCCTGACGTGACGACTTCGGGATGGTCGCTGGTGGGTGAAACCTTCCAAACGTGGCGACGGTCAATGTCATCCTGATTCGAAGAATAGACAATAGTTTGACGGTTTGCGCTGGCCGAGACAAATTCCACTTCAAAATTTCCCGGCGTGAGGAGCTTTGCGGTTCCGCCGCCTGTCGAAGCGGACCACAAGTGAATCCATCCGCCGCGCTCCCAGGGAAAAACGATGCGGTCGCCAGCCGCCCAAATCAGCTGATTTTCGGCGACAACTTGATGAAACACGCTGCCGCTGCCTGGTTCGGCGTGCCAAATTTCCTGCCCTTTACCAGTAGAGGCGTCGGCGATTCGAATGGACCATGGCTGGCCTTCGCGTTCTGGACTGAACGGGAGTTTGCCTTTTGCGACCGCGATGCGAAGAAAGGCGATTCTGCGGCTGTCCGGCGACCATGCGGCTTGGCTGTCCGTGTCCACGCTTGGCTCCAGATAGATCAGCGATTTCGCCCGAACGTCGTAGACGCCGACGAAGCCGTGATCTCCGCGGCGGCTTAGAAACGCGAGCTTCGAGCCATCCGGCGACCAGCGCAGCTCGCTTGCTCCGCCATTCGAATGAATCAATTGCTCAGCCTTTTCGCTGCCATCCAGCGTCGCGAGCCACACTTGCGTCTTGAAGATGAACGCAACCGTGCCTCCCTTGAGGGAAACTGCCGGCGAATGGCCTTCGGCAAGTTTTCTCGGTGCTCCGCCGTTTAGCGAAACGGCCCAAATGTCCTGTTCGACTCCTTGCGGCGAATTTTGCGGATTGGGATACGTGCTGTTCGGGAATTCGAGATCGCCACCGCGAGTGTAGACAATCGTTTCCGCATCCGGCGCCCAACTGATATTGCCCAGGTCCTGGCCGTCATCCTCCTTGTAAGAGGTGAGCTGGCGCGACTTGTAGCTTCCGTCCGGGGCGGGTTCCGAGGTCCAAAGATTCCGCGCACCGAGTGCGTTGAAGACCCACGCCACGCGGCCCTTGGCGGGCGCGGGAGTCAATTCCGTCGGAAACGGTGCGCTCAGAAATTGTTCGAGCGTGGGCGATTTTTGCGCTTCGATCGCCGGGGGAAACATCAGCGCTAGAAGGATCACTAACGATGCAAAGCGTTTCATCAACAGCCTCCAATTATCCGAGGGCCTTGCCGTTCATTCGAGCTTCTCTCGAAACTTAGTCCGCAGGCTGAGGCGCAGCGGCCTTTTCAACCGAAACGCGCGGCCCGTCCAGCGGCCCGGAAATTTTCAGAACGTGCCCGGCTTCGTTGATTCCGATCGCCCGGCCGCGCCGTTTCCCGGCGCCCAACGTCTCGATCGTCAGGTCCGCATCCCGCGCGAAACTCACCGTGCCCTGCAACGAAGTTTGCTCCCCGCCGGAGTCCAGCTTCAAACGCTCGATGCTGACTTCGCGGTTGCGCATAGTAAACGTCCCTTGGCCAGTTGTCCACCGCGACGTGCCGGTGTGTGGAGCGCCGTCGGCAACGCTGGCGCTCACATCCCAGCCGCGAAATTCCACGCTATTGAGCTGGATTTCTCCACTTCCAGCAAGCTTTTCCAAGAGTTCGTCGCGCCCGACGCCTTCGGTCTCGACGTGCACCCTACCCGAAGCCAACCCTGCAACCCGCTCCGTGAATCGCCCCGGCGCGGGGATCTCCGCTAGATTCACGCGATCGAGCTTCGCGGTAACATCATATTTCGGCAGAGGCGCAAACTTCGCATGAATCTGAGCATGCACCGTGCCGGCAGCCCATTGCGCATACGCTTCCCGAACGTCGAGCTGCAGATCGTGCAAAGATCCCTCGGCGTGAACGTTCGCGAGCTTTAGCTTTTCGACCGTCAATTCGCCAATGTTCAGGTCGCCCTCGGCATTCATTTGACGAACGAGCTCGCTTGCGGCGGGACTCGGCGACGATCCGCCGAGCAGCGACGGCAGCAACCTCTCGAGCCAGTTTGGACGCGCGCGTGGGCCGACCCAGCGGTCCAACTCGGCGGCGTTCATACGGTCCGCAGTTAGGCTGAAATTCCATTTTGGGCGGTCTTGGCCGTCGGCAGTATCATTCTCCGTGATCGAACCTGACCAAGTGCCGCCGAATCCCTCGACCTTAGTCATGTCCACGGAGCGCAGTCCGTCTTTCCAATTCAGAGTGCTTTCTTGCACCGCAAGAGGTTGGTTCAGTCCCGCAACCGCGAGTTTCGTCTTGTTAAAAAGAACCCTGCCGTTCCAGCGGCCGCTCGAAGTCTTTTGCCATTCCCATCGCGTTACGGCGAGTGCATCGCCGGTGAGTTCCCATCCATGATTTATCGGCCGCCCAAAGGCCGCAGCGACTTTCAACACCTCTTCGACTCTTTGCACGTGGCCTTCAATGCTAATGCTACCCGTTTGCGCGTTTAGATCCTGATTGAGCGTGATGTCCGCGGCGTTATCCATCAGCGTGGCCATGCGTCGCTTCTTAGGTGCCATGACGTCGCGGGCGGCGCCGCCCAGAGCAACGCGGACCGGTTCAGACACAAGCAGGTTTCGCTCGCGTCCCAGGCGCACGGGACCGATGTGCACGGGGACCTTTACACCCGGCACTTTCACGACACCGCCGTTGCTGGAGAACGCAGCGCCTTCGAGTTCCACCGGCCAGCCGCGCAGGGTCATCGCGCCGGTAAAAAATTGCTCCGCCGAGATTCCATCGTCGACGTCCGGATGAAACGCTCTGTACCAAGCGAGCAAATCCGTTGCCTGAATTCCCGAGGAATCCAGACGCACCTCGAAGCCGGGTGTCGGCCCGGTCACGTAATTTGCCGCGCCCCGCAGATTCGAACGGGGGCCTTCGATGGTAACTTCTGCGGCGCGCACGCTTCCTGTGGCCACGTTCCAGTGGCCTTTGACGCCCAATCTTAGGCGGGGATTGTCGGTTCGCTCAATCAAATCCCAACGATGGATTTCGGCCGCGCTGGCTTCCACGGAAAAGGTCCATTGACCTATCGTCGTTTCTGCGCTTGAGCCCGAGCCAGCCTCCGATGTGCCACTCTTCAGCGAGCCGTCCAGAGTAAGCACCCCGCGCATGCCGTAGTCACGTCCGCGCAGCAGCCGGAACAAATCCGCGAGCGAAACGGCTTCCCAGTGCACTGTAAATTGCGCAGGCTGCAGCCGCGCCGATGTACCGGCGACGTCGCCTTCGACTTTTACAATTCCCGCGGATTGCAGCTCCACGCCGCTGCGCCACGGTTGCGCCGCAAGCCGCAGTTGCCAGCGCCCTGGAGCAACCTGATTCACATTTCCAGAGACGCCCGTCAGCGCGAAAGGAAGCTTCTCGTCCGTATTTTTGAAATTGACGCGTCCATCGTCAAAATCGATTTTCAGTAGACGGTTGACCGGGGCGATCGCCGACGGGGGTCCGTAGACACGCGCCGTTGCTTCCGAGGCGGTTTTCGCCGGCGGCAGCCACTGTTCCAAGTTCCATCTTCCTTGGTTGTTGCGTACCAGGATCAAACTTGGCCTGGCGAGCGAAAGTGTTCCGAATTCGAAATGACCTCGGAGTAAGCCGCGCCACCGCAGTCCAGCAGACAAGCTGTCCGAGCGCAAGAAATATTCGTTACCGAAGGCGGGGTCTTCCCCAACCGACACTTGCTCTGCATCCAGCCGGGGGGCGGGCAAAAGCTGCACCGCAAAATGTCCCACCTCTACCGGACGGCCGAAAGCCTTTCCCAACTGCGCGGTCAAGTATGCGTGCATGTGGTGCGTGCGGACGAGCAACGACACGCCAATCTGCATGGCTACTAGCAGCGCCACAATCGTAAGCGCCAGCTTCCACGACTTGCGCAGCATTTTCATGTTGTCCGGAAGTTTCGCAGACTGGCCTGTAAATGAAAAGCAACGGTAAGCCGGACTGCGGTCTGCTTTTGTTTCGTTCCAGCGGCCAGCTCTCCTGGACCCTTTTCAAAAAAAAACGTGTCAGAGAAAACGGGCAGCCCTCAGTGCACCGTATGCAGCATGCGGCTCCAGCGTGTCCGCGCGGGAAGATGTGCGAGGGTGTCGAAAACGCCGACAAGGCGCTGGAGAAAAGTGGATTGCGTGTAGTCGTTGCTCGTGGCGTCCACGGACCAATAAATCAGAAACGGACGGCCCATAATCGCACTGCGATCTACGAAGCCCCAGTACCGGCTGTCCGAGCTGCGGTCTCGGTTGTCGCCCATGGCAAATAATTTTCCGGGCGGGACGACGATTTCGTCGCCCTGCATGTAGGTACGAAGCGTTTCCCTCCAGCCTGATTCCGGAACAACCTGCGGTGAAATCAGCATGCCCTTTAGGGGCGGGAAGGAGTAATTGAAGTTGTCGTAAGGGGCCATGGGGTCGTGAACGACGTACGGCTCGTTCAGCGGCTTTCCATTCACGTACATCTGCTGATCGACGAGTTTGAGGCGATCGCCGGGAAGGCCAATGACTCTTTTCACAAAATGCTGATGGTCAGCGTAGGGGTATTTAAATACGATGATGTCGCCCCGCTCCAGTGGACGGTAGGGGAGCACCTTCTCATACCACGCTCCGCTGCCGCCGAAGATGAACTTGTTGACAAGGAGATGGTCGCCAATCAGCAGCGTTCCCTCCATGGAAGCGGAGGGAATCTTGAACGCCTGAACGACGAAGCTGGTCCCAAAGAGCGCGAGAAGCACGGTCACCAGCAACGATTCCAGGTATTCGGAAATCGTCGTCGGATTCTCGTGAGGCTCCTCTTTTTTCGGTTCTACCGGCGCAACCGGCTCTACCGGCTCTTCGACCTTCAGCGCAGTTTCTTCCGCCATTCGCTCTCAGCCTTTCTGTTCCGCCCGCACGTCAAACCTTTTCCAGAAGTTCCATCGCGCTTTGCGCCGCCCGCTGCTCCGCTTCTTTCTTTGTGCTGCCCTCGCCGCTGGCCATTCGTTCTCCGTTAATCCAAACTTCCACCTGGAAGACTTTCTGATGATCAGGACCGCTTTCGCCCGACAGCCGGTATTCTGCAGGCGGCTTTCCACGGCCTTGCAAGAACTCTTGCAGCGCCGACTTGCGGTCTGAGTCCGCGATTCGCTCGCCGCGCTCTTCAAGGGCTTGTTCGAATAACAGGCGCCTAAGCATCTCGCGCGCTGCTCCCAGCCCGGAGTCCATATAAACCGCGGCGACCACGGACTCGAAAGCATCCGCCAGGAGCGTTGGCTTTTCCCGGCCGCCCGACTTTTCTTCGCCGCGCCCGAGCCGCAAATGTTCTCCGAGCCTGATACGCCGAGCTACGACTTCGAGAGAGTGCGCATTGACAATTCGCGCGCGGCTCTTCGAGAGCTGCCCTTCGCTCCACTCGGGAAATGACTCGAGAAGATATTCCCGTGCCAGCAATTCCAGAACGGCGTCCCCCAGAAATTCCAGCCTTTCATTATCCTGGATGGCGGCCGTCTCGGCGGATTCTTGTTTGTGCTCGGCACGCAACTCCGGCGCAGCAGAGCTGTGCGTCAAGGCGCGCTCGAGGAGTTCCGGCTTTTTAAACCGATAACCGAGCCGCTCCTCGAGTTGCTCTGCGTCACTCTGGATCATTTCCTTGAACAGCGTCCTTGAACAGTCCTTGCGCGTCCAGTGGCGACGATTATTTCGGCGCGCTCAATTGCGTGGCGCCCAGCTTTTTCGCCTCATCGGCGCCGTTCTTGCACGTCGGCTGCAAACTGCCGGGTATTGCCGCGCACTTGTTGAACGCCGCCACCGCGGCATCAAAATGCGAAGTCTTCTCTTCCGCAATTGCCAAGACGTAGAAGGTTACGGGATCGGCCTCAGGATTCGGATCAACCTTCGTGGACTCCTCAAATTCCGGAATCGCGTCATCATATTTGCCCCGGCGGAAATAGACGAGTCCCAGCCCGCTATGGGCCATCGCCAGCGTCTGGTTTTTAGCGAGACTGAATTGTGCATCCGTCATCGCATCCGGCTTGGGAATCGTGGGAGTGAGTTCGATGGCGGACTTGGAAAACTTTTCGGCTTTTTCCAGTTGCTGGGCGGCATTGGGCATCGCCGAGTTCCATGCCCGCGGCAGCGTCTGCCCGAGGATCGCTAGAGTCTGCACATCGTTGGGAGCCAGCGCAACATCCTTCTCCCCCGCGTCTTGCATTTTCTGAAGATCACTGGCCGCGAGATAGAGTTTGACGAGGGTCGAATACACCGGCGCGAGATACCGGCTCTGCGGGTATTTCTGCACAAACGCTTCGCCCGCCTGAGTTTTCTTGGCTCCATCGGCCAAGGGGATGCTCTCGAACGCTTTATACGCGGCATCTTCTTCCGCGTTTACCGGAGGCGCCGGCGTATCGAGCGTCAGCGTGTTTGCCTTGTCTTTATCGGGCTGCTGCTGCGCTGGCGGCGAACTCTGGCTCTGGCTGCTTTGACCGCTCCCGCTCTGCGCCGCGGCCCCGACGCATCCCAATAAGAGCAATGCTAGAAAAGCCCCCGCTTCCATCCACTTCAGCCACGTCCCCTTCATTTCCTGCCTCCTGTGCTTCTTCAAGTCGTCGCTCAAGTCCGAAGGCTCGAGTCTCTGGTCTTTCTCCCGAGGTTCTCTCCCTGGTCGTTTCTAAATCTAAGGCCGCTCGACTGGTTTCTCAAGGTTGACCGCTTCGAGGCCCTTTTGCGCTGCCTGCCGCGCAAGGTCCGGTCCTCCCGGCACGGCGAGTGCGGCTTGGAACTCGCTTTTCGCAAGGCCCTGCCGCCCTTCGTCATCATAGATCCGCGCCAGGTAAACATGCGACCACGTCAACACCATGGGGTCCTCGGTGGCTGCGTGCTCTCCCGTCGTCAGTCTGCCAAAAACTTCTTTCGCGCGCGGGCCATCGTGATCGAGCAGCGCCACCAATCCCAAACCGTACCAGGCGCGGATCTGGTCCGGATATCTGGCCAACACTTTTTGAAAGGATAGCTCCGCGGCTCGCGGATTTTTCTCGGCGATGCGCCGCTCGCCGTCTGTCAGCGCTGCGATCGCATCGGCATCATTGGGCACGGTCGTTGGCTGTGCTACCTTGTGCCGTGTCACTTCTTCGCTGGCAGGATCGTCCGCCTTCTGCCCGCGGTCCGCCGATGCAAACTGAATTCCTTCTATCCGCTTCGTTTCTGCGGGCAAATTGATGCCTCTCACCAGATCGGGGAAATAAAGCGCCATCGATGGCTCGGAACTTTCGTACTTCGCTAGCCCGAGGAAGATCGGCCTTACGAGCACGTAGCCATCCGCGTCATCGCGGTCCATCGCCGCATCCCTTTCGCCGGGCGACAGCCGCTTCAGTTTTAACTCCACGGCTCGCACCAGGCACTCGGCAAAGTAGGACGAAAAATCATCCTTTAAATCCGGCGTCAAGCGGGGCGCCTGCGCGGCCTTCTCGTAAAGCGGACGTTTCACCGCCAGTATATGCGGATATTGCTGCGGGAGCGGGTCGAGCAGAAAATGCAGGAAAGCGTGCCTGACGATGTCCGTCGGGATGTCATCCGAACCGCTCAGAACGATCGAGTAGTGCTCGCCGGAATTCCGAACGTTCGTGATGCGTCCAACCAGCGGCTCGAGGATGACGATAAATGTCCGCGGAGTCGTGGGGTCCTGAAGCTGCCGGAGATAACCCGTCGTCACAAAAACGATTTGCGACACGGGGTCATGAACCTTTTCAATTTCCCGATTGTAGATGGGCTGCAAATCTCTCCAAAGGCGCCCTATTTTTTGCTCTTGGTAATAGTTGGAAAGAATTTCGCTGAAGCCATCGAGCGCCAGCACTTCCGTCGGCAGGTCGTCTCGCCGAAGTGTTATCTGGAACTTAGGCGCGGGCCCGGAAAGCAGACCGAACCAGATGTAGCGCGAGAGCGTGGCCCCCGAGTCGCGAACTACATGCTCCTTGTAAAATTCCCGAACGGCGTCTACTGCCGGCCCCTGCTGATGCTGCATCTGCTCCCGAAGACGGGCGCGCAGCGGATGCCAGTTCGCCGCGCTCACATTTGATTCGAATCCGGCCGCCAGCAGCGCGCACATGGTCGTAAACATGGCTTCGCTGCCGTCCACCGCAATGTTAGTCGTGGGCGCCGATCGTCGAGGTGCTGGTAAGGGCATCTGCGCGCTCGCCGCCAACGGCCCGAGCGGAAAGACGGCTGCCGCGCACAACCAAGCCCACACCATTCGCTGAAATTGTTTTGTCATGAACTCTGCCGCAGTTCTCGCTCGAGCTGGCTACTCTTGCAAACGATAGTTCAACCTCTCGAGACAGACGCCGAGGTCTGTCTCCCAACATTCCCGCCAAAGTCTCCTGGGGCGCTCACTCTCCTGTGGCATCCCTGCGGCATCTTTTCAATTTACAAGCGCACTTCCCATCCGTCAAGGAACCAGCAGCTGGTCCAAGCCGCTCACCATCCAACTCTTGCTACTCTGGGAAGCATCTGTTAACTGTGAGGATGCGTTGACACCAGCCGCGGGATGGCTCGACTCTATGCGGTCCCCCCTCATAAAAAAAGCCGCGCTTTTCCTGTCTGTCTGCTCCCTGTCCTGGGCTAGCCTGCCCCTGGCGCTCGACGCCGAATTCCTGCGCGGGCAGGCCTCTTCGCCATGGCTCGATTCTGCCGCGCACCGTTCCTCCGAGCAGGACTCCGCCGCCGCGTCCGCTCCGTCCGGCCGGCTGCGCGTATCGCAAGAAGTTCAGCTTACAGGGGATTCCTCTTGGGTTGACACGGGCATCGACGTGCACACGGGTGAGCACGTGGTGGTTACTGCGACGGGCAAACTACGGTATGCTGATCAGCAGACCGACACCGCCCCAGCTGGCATGGCCCGCGGCTTCAAAGATCTTCTTCGCATTCTGCCCTTCAACGGAGCGGGACGCGGCGCGGTCATTGGCCGCATCGGCGACCAGGACACCTCGCAGCCGTTTCTCATCGGCGCAAAACGTGACCTCGTCTCGCCTGTATCCGGCCGGCTTTCGATCGCCATCAATCAACTCAGCAGTGACACGGGCGATGGTACGTATTCGCTGCGTATCGAGATTTACCCCGCCGATGCCAACACGGTCCTATACACCGCCAAGGAGGTGTCCTCGATGCGTGGCGTCGGCGATGATCTCTTCTCCAGAATCCCGCGCCGCATCTCCGATAAGGCCGGCGATCCCGGCGACATGGTCAACTTCCTGATCATCGGCTCCCAGGACGCCATGGAAAAGGTCTTTACCGCCGCCGGCTGGGTCAAGGTCGACGCCAACGTCAAAGAGACCGTCCTCAACGGCTTCCTGGCAAGCGTGTCCAAGGAGTCCTATCTCACCATGCCGATGAGCCCACTCTATCTCTTCGGCCGCCAGCAGGACTACGGATGGGCTCACGCCGAACCCATCTCCGTAGTGGCTTCGCGCAATCACCTGCGGATCTGGAAGGCACCCTTCGAAGTCAATCGGCGAACTCTCTGGGTCGGCGCCGCCACCCACGATATCGGCTTCGAAAAGGATCAACGTAACAACCGCCTGACGCACAAAATCGATCCGGACATCGACCTAGAACGCGACTATGTCGAAAAGACGCTGACGTCCACAGGCTTGGTCGCAGAACGGACGTACGTTCTCCCAGCAGATCCCATGAAAGAAGCCAAAACCGCTACCGGAGGTAGTTTCCACTCGAATGGCCGAGTGCTCGTCCTGAAACTCGGCGAACCCTCTGAGAGGTAGCGCGGAGCGAGGTAAGCCAAGCAGGTCCGGCCAACACGACCTACCCGCGGGCCACGAACCCTAAACCAGGCGCTTCTAGGCACCTCAAGCATACCCGTAAGCTATTGTAAAAAAACGGCTTAAATAGTATTCGAACACGTTCAAAACAATTCTTGACAACTGCCCAGGGCTCGCTGGTATAATTTGAACATGTTCAATTCATCCATCCCTTCTCCCAAAGCCCAACTCACCCGCTCCCACATTCTCTCGACCGCCCTTCGAGTCTTCCGCGAGCGCGGCCTTGAAGCCTCTACCATGCGCGAACTGGCCTCCGCCGCCGGCGCTTCCCTCGGGTCGGCCTACTACTACTTCCCCAGCAAGGAAGCCATCATCCAGGCCTACTATGACGACGTGCAGGCCGAACACGCTCAGAGGGTAGCCGCAGCCCTCCTAGGAACTCGCCTGGATCTCAAGGATCGCTTGGGCGCCGCCTTTCACTCCAAACTCGACATACTGCAGGGCGACCGCAGGCTTCTCAGCGCGCTCTTTCGCTATACCGGCGAGCCGCAACACCCGCTCTCGGTACTCGGCGACGGCACCCGCAAGAATCGCCAGCAAAGCATATCCGTTTTTCTTACCACCATCGGTGACGAGCGCCTTCCCAACGACATTCGCGCGATTCTCCCCTCAGCCCTCTGGGCGCTGCACCTGGGTATCATTCTTTACTTCATCTACGACGAATCTCCCGAGCAGCAGCGCACGCGCCGATTGGTCGACGGTGTCCTTGCCTTGCTTGTGCGCCTTCTTGCTCTAGCAAGGCTTTCGGTTCTAAAGCCCGTCCGCGGCAGTCTCCTGCGGCTGCTACGCGACTCCGGCCTTCTGCCGCAACTGGATTCCCCGCAAGCACTCTCGTTTCAGGAATCACAACCATGACCACACCATCGAATCAACGGAAACCTGCGCCGCAGCAGAATGGCTACAACCCAATTACCCTCGACGACGTGACGCAGCCTGGGCAATCCCGACAGGATTATTTTGGCGAATTGCGTGACCCGCTAGCTCGTTCGGTTGCTGCTCCTCTCTTTCTCTTGATCTTGGTGTTCAGCAACAGAGAGCTTGTCGTCGCGCCCTTGACGCTCCTGGTTCTTCTCGGCTGCCTCTTCATCCGCATGGACAATCAGCCTCTCCAGATTGCTGCCGCTCCGTTAACCCTGGCTGCCGTCAAACTTTCCTTTCAAATGGCGTCGCTTTTGAACAACTCCGCCTCTGGCGCTTCATCGCTCGGCAGATTCTCGACCGATCCTGGATATGTCTGGCTCCCGATGTTCTTCTCCATCTGCCTGGTGTTCATTCCGCGTCGAGATTCCGTCACCTTCAAAATCATTCTCGCCGGCTCCTGCGTGCTCCTTCTGTCCGGACTTCTTCCCGGGCAAGGATTCGTTGTGGTTTTTTATTTGCTGGACACCACTCTTTTCCTAGCGATGATCGTGGGAATTTTCATCGATTGGAAGTCTTACGGACCTGCTCCGGTGGACGGTGGTGTTCGGGCTGCACCGTAGGCGGGGGACGACTCGAGAGTGATCGTATGGCATGACCAACGGCGGCGTCGCATCTGTCGGGCGCCGCCGTTCCCGATCGGGTTGAATCGAACCAGCAGTGCTTCTTCTCTCTGGCGCCTCGTCCTCATCGGCCCGAGGCATCCAGCTTGAGCGTTGACATCCTCCTCACCCCAAAAGGGACCCTTATAGGTATAGGCGAGGATTCCTACGGAGCCGGATTTTGGTCCGGTCTCTTCGGTGGGTTCCTCCCACCGCCCTACTTCAGCGGAGGACAACGAGGAGCCTTTACTTTTGGGCTGGCCCGCCCATAGGTCCTGCTATTGGAGTATGATGGCCGCCGCCGAGAAACCATCGGCCGGCACGTCACTAGCCCGGAGTCATCATGCCCGTCACGAAGCCCGCCAACGAAGCAGCACGCCTCGCGGCACTCGAGCGCTACGCCATCCTCGATACCGACCCGGAAGAATCGTTCGATGATCTAACGCAGCTGGCCTCCTTCATCTGCAAAACTCCCATCGCACTGATTTCTTTGATTGACGACGACCGCCAATGGTTTAAATCGCGCGTAGGTCTCGCGGCTACGGAAACACCTCGAGAGGTCGCCTTTTGCTCCCACGCCATTCTGCAAAGAGATATTTTCGTAGTTCCCGACGCGCTGAAGGACGAGCGCTTCCGCGACAATCCGCTAGTCGTCTCCGACCCGCACATCCGTTTCTACGCCGGAGCGCCGCTTATCGACGAGGACGGCTACGCACTCGGCACGCTTTGTGTCGTCGACCAAACTCCCCGCGAATTGACGCTTGAACAGCGCGACGCCCTCAAATCGCTGAGCCGCTTGGTCCTAGCCCAAATGGAATTCCGCCGCAACCTGATTCTCTTAAAGGAAGTCCTAAGCGACCGCACCAAAGAAGAGCACGAGCGCGAACAAGAGCTCATAAAACTGCAGGCCACCCTGGTACGCGTCCTCGGCCTCCGTCAGTCCGTCTCGTCCAGGTAGGAAATAAACAACGGCTCCGGGAGCCGTGCCGAACCGGGTTCCACTGCCTTCCTCTCTCTGAACTCTGTGTCCTCATTCTTTCTTTTCAAGTGTCGACTGCAAATCTACCCTAGGCAGCGCCAACTGCCCGTCGCAACACCTCGCGCGAAATATTCGCACCGCTCACCACCAGCACAACGTTTTCGCCGAGGTCTGCTCGCGCCGCGAGCAAAGCTGCCGTACTGGCGGCCCCCGCCGGCTCCGCCAAAACATGCTCCTCCACAAGCAAAATCTCAATCGCCTGTAACATGGCCTCATCGCTTACAAGCACCACGTCATCCACCGAACTTTTCACGTCGCGCACATTCGCCGCATCCGGCGTCCGCGTAGCCAACCCATCCGCTATGGTGTCGCAAGTCTCCGTGCCCACCACACGATCTTCCTTCCAAGACCGGTAATACGCCGGCGCCCCTTCCGCCTGCACACCGATAATCTTCACCTGCGGCGCAAGCTGTTTCACTGCCGCCGCGATTCCACGAATGAGCGCCGTATCGCCCATGGGCACCACAATTGCGCTCACATCCGGCAGCTGCTCCAGAATCTCCGAACCAATCGTCCCCGGCCCCGCCGGCAAATCCACATCAGTAGCGTCATTTAGAAGATAAACCCCAGAGCTCTTCGCGTACTCGCGAGCCAGCTCAAACGCCGCCGCCAAATCCGCCCCGCCGCACTCCACAATCTCCGCCTCTAAGGAAGCAATCCTCTCCCGTTTCACGGGGTTGCATCCCGCCGGCAAGAAAATCCGTGCCTTGACTCCAAGCAGTTTCCCCGCATACGCCACTCCCGCCCCATGATTCACCGTGCTTGACGCCACCACCTCCTCAACGCGCCCCCGCGTCAACCGCGCCGCCAAAGCCCACAAAGCCCCCCGCACCTTGAACGACCCCGTAGGCAAGTCCGTCTCCAGCTTCAACCAAATGCGCTTCCCGACTCTCTCGCTTAAAAACGCCGCCCCCATCAGCCGCGTCGCCGCGAAATACTTCGCAAGAAATCCTTGCGCTTTTCGTATGGTTGTTAGCTCTGGTCGCATATACAAATGCACCTCACCTGCCGGCCAGCGAACCTCTCCGGGCATATATTCTGAAGCAACTTATCTCGGAAAGAAGAAACGCGGCAAAATCGGCTCGGAAAATTCTCGTCCGGTATCTCCGATCTCGGCTCGAACAAAGAACACCGCGTGACTTTGGGAAGTGAAGCCTCTCCTGCTCGGCACCGGCGTTATCGTTGCCCTTCTGGACCGCAGCGAGAAGGCTTACTTCGGTCGTTACCTGGTTAAGCCTCATCCAGCGGCCGCAGCAGCTTCTCTGGTCCTCGAGGCTTTCCACAATTGAATGTACGGCTCTAGATCTTTCATCATTTTTTGGAACTGAGGAATGTCCAGCGACTGCGCACCGTCACTAATCGCCTTTTCCGGAGCGGGGTGCACTTCCACGATCAATCCATCGGCACCAATCGCTACGCCGGCGCGCGAAACGGCGGGCACCAGGCTCCGTTTCCCCGTTGCATGGCTCGGATCGAGAATTACGGGAAGATGTGTCAATTCATTCAGCGCGGGGATCGCTGCGATGTCGCATGTGTTGCGCGTTTCTGTTTCAAACGTGCGGATGCCTCGTTCGCACAGGATCACGTCGGAATTTCCATGCGCGACGATATACTCTGCGGACATCAGCAGCTCCTTGATTGTTCCGCTCATGCCGCGCTTTAGCAGCACGGGCCGCCCACATTTTCCCAGGGCCTTCAGCAAGATAAAATTCTGCATGTTGCGCGCCCCCACTTGCATGATGTCCGCGTACTGCGCAATCAAATCCACGTCCCGGTCACTCATTACCTCCGTGATAATCGCGAGGCCGGTGGCCTTCTTCGCCTTTTGCAACAGTTTCAGCCCTTCTTCTTCCATGCCCTGAAAATCGTACGGCGAAGTCCGCGGCTTGAAGGCGCCGCCGCGCAGAATTTTCGCGCCCGCCGCAGCCACGCCCTCCGCCGCGCGCATGATCTGCGCTTCTGATTCCACCGAGCACGGCCCCGCCATCACCACAAATTCGTCGCCGCCGATTTCCGTGCCATTCACGCGCACCCGCGTCTTCCCTGCGCGGAATTGTTTGCTCACGAATTTGTACGGCGCGGAGATGCGCACGACTTTCTCTACCTGGGGCATGGATTCGACGGATTCCATACATGCCGTCACGTCTCCCACTCCCACTACGCCGATTACCACGCGCTCTTCTCCTTCTATCGAGTGCACCTTGTAGCCGAAATGTTCCACTTGGTTGCGCACTTCATCGATCTCCTGACGCGTGGCGTGCAGCTTCATCGAAATAATCATGGCTTGTTCCTCTCACATCCATTTTTTCTTCCCGAACTGCGCTGTCGACAGCAGTTCCCAGGAACTTTCTTCGCAAAAATCTTCCAAAATACTCCGTCCAAAAAACGGTTCCAAAGAACTTCGCTTGGCCCCAAAATAAAAAACCCACTCGCTGCGAGTGGGTCGAAACTTTCTTCCGCTGTTTCTAACTACAGAATCGCCCCTCGCCTCCTAGATGGGTGGGTACCAAAATCGAAACCAATACGAGTGGGTGCCGCGATCCATGGACTTAGTGTATTTCCTCTTTCCCTCAGAAACAACAAGTATTTCGTGCGCTTCTTTGCTCCGAGGTGTCTTGGTCTTACGCGCAGAACACCGGCAATTCATCGAGTCGCGAGGCTTCTAGCTCTAAATTTCAATTCAGCAGCACGGCGATGTGGTAGCGCGTGAAACCAGGGGTGTCGCCGCCTCGACATGCGCCGACGGCCGCCCTTCGATACGCGCGGCTCTCGACCTTTTTCAAAAGATCGTCGGGAAGTTTGTTGAGGTTGGTCACTTCAAAACGGATTGCGTACGCAGCGGGAGCACCGGCGATGCCGTGGTCCATGTTGCATGTTCTGCGGGCATCCGCCGTTACCTCCGCGGTCAGAAAACCATCTCCCTTCAGCAGCGCAACCACCTTTTCTTCCTGCTGCTCCAAGCTCAAGGCTTCGACCGGGCGAGAAAAATCCTGTACGGCAAAGAGTCCGCCGCTCCCCCTCATGGTTGCGATGCCTACAGCGCTGACGTCGGCACTGAGAATGTTCTTACGGTGGCCGGGAGAGTGCATCCAACCGTTGTGAATGGCCTCGGGATTGGGGCCCACAGCAATGTTTTCTGCGATCATCGAGAATCTCGCACCGGCCTTAGCGGCACGCTGGTCCAGGGGAGGCTCATCCAAACACTGATGTAAGAGCAGATTCTGACTCGCCATGACCTGGGCGTGCTGGCGTGCAGCGGTGGCAAGTGCCTCATCCCATTTGAGCGGTTGTAGTCCGACTGCGGAACGCTCGCGGTTGGTGGCATCGAGAAGGAGTTTGTCCTCAGCTGAGAGATGCGGTGAGAGTGATGGAGTCGGAACTGGCGGACGATTCTGCTGGCGGTCTTCGGGATAAGCGGAGGAAATGCAAAAAAGAAGACCGCACGCGGCGGCGGCCGCGGCTCCGAACGAGCGCCCACTTTTCATAGAGAGCTAGCCGCGGACACGAACAGCGCTGAAGCTGAGGATGACGTGCCCACCAGCGGTGGGCCGGCCAAAACTCATCATCGGACGGAAGCGGGAGAAGAGAAGAATCTCGTCGAGTTGGTGGCGTAAGCTGGGGCTGGCGGGGCCAGAAAGAATCTCATAGTCAACCATCTGGCCGCGAGCGTCGACGGTAACATAGACCTGCAGACCCTGCGGAAGCGAAAGCTCGAGTTCATGCTGCTCGGATCCCCAGGCTTGCGGGTAGTCCGACAACGTCAGAAGCTCGGCGGGGCGCAAAATATTAAGGGGCACGTCGTTAGATACGGCGCGAACGGTAGTCCCGGGTACCATCAATTGCAGCACCAGGACGAATACCACAATCGCGGAAAAAACTCCGCCGGTGGCAGGAACGGTGAGTGGTCGAAAAACATTGTCGAGAAGGATCTCGGCGCGGTCGCGGATTTTGCGCAAGCGACTGGACCAGTCCTGAGAAGGCTCGGTTTGAGCCGCAGCCACTTTGATGCGCACAGCCAGGTCGCCGGGCGGAACATTTTTCGGCATGCGCGAAAGCAGGACGGAAAGCTTGCGGAAGCGTTCCAACTCGGCGCGGCAAACGGTGCAGCCGTGCAAGTGCTCGCCAATCTGTACGCGCTCCGCGACCGACGTGGTACCCGTGATGGCGTCGTCGAGATAGCCCGCCAGTTTTGGCCTTACCGTGGTGCACTTCATGGAAGCCCCTCCCCCGCGGTACTCGCACGCAGGGAACTCTCTTCGGAAGAATCATTTATGCGGCGGGCCGCAGAATAGGCGTCGCCGAAGGGCGATGGCCGCGGCTCGACCACCGAACTATGCGCAGTTGCGTGCGACGCGCTGCCGTCGACGGCGCCATGCGAACTAACACGCGGTTCGTGCTCACGGAGGAGCGGCTCGAGAACTTGCCGAAGAGCGCGGCGGCCGCGAAGGATGCGTGACTTCACCGTGCCGACGCTACACTCGAGGACTTCGGCGACTTCCTCGTAGCTCAATCCCTCAAGGTCGCGCAGGATAACCGCGGTGCGAAAAACGTCCGGAACTTCCTGCAAAGCGTGTTGCACGGCGATCTGAATTTCGCGGGAGGCCAGTTGTTCAAACGGCGTTGCGCCGAGATCTTCAATTTCGATCGAAGCGTGGCCTTCTTCCGGCTCGGCGTCGATCGAAACATTCTTTTGCAGATGCCGCTTGAACCACCGCTTGTGATTGAGCGCTTCGCGAATGGCGATGCGATAGAGCCAGGTTTTCAAGGAGCTGCCATGCCGGAACTTGCGAATCCCGCGGAAGGCCTTCAAGAAAACTTCCTGCGAACCGTCGGCGGCGTCAGAAGTGTCGCCGAGCATGCTCAAAATCAGGTTATAGACCGGTGCGTGGTAGTGGGTGACAAGCCAGTCAAATGCCGTTTCCGAGCCAGCTTGCAGCTCAGAGACGAGTTCCGCTTCATCACGGCCCCAAGAAAGGGCGCCTGCCCATTCGGACACTGCCGGCCTTTCCGGCCCAATTAGATCGCTAGGGCCACCCTGCTAGTAGGTCCAACCTTAGAACGGTGTACCCAGGCCTTCTTGCGAGTGCGATCCCAGGTTGCTGGGACCTGGTTGTGACCCGGGGACCACGCCAAGGCGTTGCCGCTCCCGAGGTCCGCTCCCATTATATTAGACACCGGAAGGTGCGGAGATGTTTCCCGTGGCCGTGTTGCATTCGGCAACGGTGGCCATTCTGGCAGCTTCGAGCGAGGTGCGCAAGGGTACCCGTGGACGGGCAGTGCTCGCTGAATCGTGATCTGTAGCTGGCTACCGTGGTTTGCGTGAAACCTGGAACGGTGACGAGACACCGCTCCCGGCCTCTCGCCCTAGAAGGGCGGAACTTGCTCATTCGAAACGAGTTCGAGACACTCCTCCCGGAAAGGTACAGAACAGCATGTTACCCAGCCAGGGCTAGAGCGTGCCAAGAAGGAAAAACGCCCGCCGCGGCTAGGCCGTGACGGGCGGAAAGTAGGCACGTTGCCGAGGCATGGTATTTAGCCGCGCGGCCAAATAGCCTTGCTTAGCTGTTGGCTTCGGCGGTCTCTTCCTTCTTGGTTTTTTCTTTCTTTTCTCTCTTCTTCAGCTCGTAGCCGACCATCTCAAGGATGGCGACCTTTGCTCCGTCGCCGACCCGGATGCCTGCGTGGATGATCCTCGTATAGCCTCCGGCGCGGTCCGCGAATTTCGGAGCGATTTCGCCGAAAAGCTTCTGCGTAATCGCCGGCGTCATAATGTAGGCCGCCGCCTGGCGTCGCGATTGCAGCGTGTCACGTTTTCCGAGAGTGATCATCTTCTCCGCCACAGGCCGCGTCGCTTTCGCACGTGTCAGCGTGGTGGTAATCCGTCCGTGCTCGAACAAGTTCGTGACCAGGTTCCGCAGAGTCGCGCGCCGGTGCGACGGATTGCGTCCAAGTTTTGATCCTGAATTACGATGCCGCATCGTCTATCCTTTTAACTTCTGCTATCTGCTTTCGTTGTCTCGACCTGCTTTGACTGTCCACCAAGGCTGGCTTAAGACCGTGGTAAGATTGTCTCTTAACTTTCAGTTTTCGACTGTCTTTACAACCCCACCGTGTCTTCGCTAGGCGGAGGCGCCGTCTGGCTCGGCAGCGGCGGCCAGATAATCCGGCCGTGCTCGTCGAACTTCATGCCCAGGCTAAGGCCCATCTTGGTCAGTATATCCTTGATCTCGTTGAGCGATTTGCGGCCGAAGTTCTTGGTCTTCAGCATTTCGTTCTCGCTCTTTTGCACGAGTTCGCGGATCGTTTGAATGTTCGCATTCTTCAAGCAGTTGTAGGAACGCACGGAAAGTTCCAGCTCTTCGACCGACCGGTCCAGATGCTCCAGCCGAGGATCGTTGGCGATTTCCGGCGGCAGGTCCACCATCTCCGTCGGCTCTTCAAAGTTGATGAAGATGCTCATATGGTCCTTCACCAGCTTCGCGGCCAATCCGATCGAATCCTGCGGCGTGATCGCGCCGTTGGTCCAGACTTCGATCATCAGCTTCTCGTAGTCCGTCATCTGGCCGAGACGTGCCGCTTCCACGGCGTAGTTGACCTTGCGTACCGGCGAGTGGACGGAGTCCACCGGAATGTAGCCGATCGGCAAGTCTTCATCATAGTTGCGGTCCGCAGCCACGTAGCCGCGCCCGTTCTTCACGCGCATCTCGATCTGCAGCTTGCCGCCTTCGCTGACCGTCGCAATGTACACGCTCTTATCGAGCACCGCGAAGTCCGCGTCTTCCTCGATTTGCGCCGACGTTACCGGCCCCGGATGATCGACGTTGAAGAAAATCGTCTTGGGCAGATCGGTGTTCAGCTTGATCGGCACCTGCTTCAAGTTCAGGATGATGTCGGTCGCATCTTCCACCACCCCGGGAATCGAAGAGAATTCGTGCAGCACTCCTTCGATCTTCACGGCGGTAATCGCGGCGCCCTCAATCGAACTCAACAGCGCGCGCCGCAGCCCGTTTCCAACGGTCGTGCCCCATCCGCGCTCAAACGGCTGCGCGGAAAACCGCCCGTACTTCTCGGTCAGAGATTCCAGCTCGGATGCAAGTCGCTTCGGCTTTTGAAAACCCTTCCACATCGTGTTCCTTCCTTCTGGCAGCCGAACGATCGGCCACCCAAAACCCGACTGCCCACCCGGTTACGCCGGGCGCGTGCGGCCCCAACCGCAGCTCGAAACGCCGGATTTCACTCCGGCAGGGGAGGGGCGTTGCCCCTCGCGTTCTTATTTCGAGTACAACTCCACAATGAGCTGCTCGTTGATCGGCGGCGTCTGCACGTCTTCGCGCTTCGGCAACGCCACAACCTTGGCTTTGAACTGCTCGCGGTCCTGTTCAAGCCAGGGCACCGCGCTCTGGCTCTGCGCTACGTTCCGGGCTTCCAGCACCATCGCGTTCTGGTGCATCTTTTCCTTGATCGCCACTTCTTCGCCAACGGTTACGAGATAAGAAGGAATGTTTACCTTCTTTCCGTTTATGCGAACGTGACCATGCAAAACGAGCTGCCGCGCCTGCGAACGGGACGACGCCAATCCGGCGCGCCACACCACGTTATCGAGACGCCGCTCGAGCGTAATGATGAGGTTCTCGCCCGTCGGACCCTTGGCCCGCACCGCCTTTTCAAAATACGTGCGGAACTGCCTCTCGAGCAACCCGTAGGTGCGCTTGACTTTCTGCTTCTCGCGCAACTGCAGGCCGTAACCTGCGACCTTGGGGCGCCGCGACTGTCCGTGCTGTCCCGGAACGAAGTTGCGCTTCTCAATCGCGCACTTCTCCGTGAAGCACCGCAGCCCCTTCAAAAACAGTTTCTGCCCTTCCCGGCGGCACAGGCGGCAGACTGCATCTCGGTGTCTTGCCAACTTCTATTCTCCCTTCCCAAAACTCTGGTGGGACAGACATCGCTGTCTGTCCCCTGGAATTCCTCGGCTCATAAAATGGTTCATCAAACGCGGCGCCTCTTCGGAGGACGGCACCCATTATGCGGAATCGGCGTCACGTCGCGGATTAATACGATGTGCAATCCCGCCGCGGCCAGCGCGCGCACGGCCGACTCGCGTCCCGAGCCCGGCCCCTTCACGCGCACTTCCACGCTCTTCATGCCGTACTGGTCGCGCGCCACACCCGCGGCAGCCAGCGAAGCCTGCTGCGCGGCATACGGCGTGCCCTTGCGCGAGCCTTTGAAGCCGATGGCCCCCGCCGAAGACCAGCACACCACGCGGCCGTCGGTATCCGAGATGGTGATCTGCGTGTTGTTGAACGTCGCAGCCACGTAAACAACGCCGTGCGGTATAACGCGGCGTTCGCGCTTCTTCTTGAATTCTTTCTTGCGCTTGGTTGCCGCCGCCGGTTTCGCCGGCGCTGCTGTTGCGTCCGGCACCGCGCCTTTTTGTTCTTTTGCCACTGTCCACTCCGTTTCAGGTTCGAACCATTCCGAATTCCCTGCCTGGTAGTGGCGCAGCATGCTGCACCACTACCAGCAATATCCACAATGCTAGCCCTTCTTGCCGGTGACCTTCTTCTTCGCCGCCACTGCGCCGCGCCGCGGACCTTTCCGCGTTCGCGCGTTCGTGTGCGTCCGCTGACCGCGCACCGGGAGATTGCGGCGATGCCGAATCCCGCGATACGCCTGGATTTCAATGAGCCGCCGGATGTTCATCTGGATCTCCTTGCGGAGATCGCCTTCCACGCGGCCTTCTTTTTCAATTTCCTGCCGGAGATGGTTAACTTCATCTTCGGTCAGGTCGCGGATCTTCTTTGTGTGATCGACGCCCGCCTTCGCGGCGAGCTTCTTCGCGCGTTCCTGCCCAATGCCATAGATCGAAGTCAATCCGACCCACAAGCGCTTCTGCGGCGGAAGGTCAACACCTGCGATGCGAGCCATTCTCTCTCCTTAACCCTGGCGCTGCTTGTGCTTCGGATTGGTGCAGATTACCCGCACCACGCCACGCCGGTGGATCACCTTGCATTTGTCACAAATCTTTTTTACCGATGCCCGTACTTTCATTGCCTTTGCCCCTCATTCCGACCGCTTTCCTCGATCAGCGGCCCGCCCAGAACGCGGGCCCTACAAACGTGGCCTATTAGATGATGTGGCCACTTAG
>Ga0210395_10000238_pt1 | contig 42876 bp, 27 predicted proteins | sample IncBWH4OmetaG_FD_150861 | JGI IMG/M metagenome (GOLD analysis project Ga0210395, IMG submission 150861) | Forest soil microbial communities from Barre Woods Harvard Forest LTER site, Petersham, Massachusetts, United States - Inc-BW-H-4-O ...
GTCATGCCTGGCCACGCTGTTGATCTTTTCCGGCAATCTGAAGGTCAGAGACGCCACTGCTCCTTCCTGGGGTTTCTCCCCGGGCAATCTCGACACGACTTGCAAGCCTTGCGACGATTTCTACGAATTCGCCATGGGCGGCTGGAGGAAAGCTAATCCGATCCCGGCGGAATATCCCAGCTGGGAAATGTGGACGAAGCTCTGGGAGAATAACCTCACGGCCATGCGGACGACTCTCGAAGCCGCCGCCAAGGCCAACGCTCCAGCCGGTTCAAATGAGCAGAAAATCGGAGTCTTCTATGCAACCTGCATGGACACTACGGCGATCGAGGCCGCTGGCCTGAAGCCGATCGCAAGTGAGCTCGCTGCGATCGACGCAATTAATGATCGAAAATCGCTTGACGCGGCCATCGCTCAGCTCCAGCGGGAAGGCGCCAACGTGGTCTTCCTCCTCTACTCCGGCCAGGACATCAAGGACAGCACGCGCGTCATTGCGATAGCCAGCCAGGGCGGCCTCGGTATGCCCGACCGCGATTACTATTTCCGCGACGACGATAAATCCAAGCAACTGCGCGCGGACTACCAGCACCACGTGGCGAAAATGCTCGAACTTGCCGGCGATGCGCCGGATAAAGCGGCCACCGAAGCGACGACCGTCATAACCATCGAAACGGTACTGGCGAAGGCTTCTCGCACTCGCGTCGAACGGCGCGATCCCGAAAAGAATTACAACCTCATGCCGCTGTCGGAAATGAATACCCTCACTCCAGACTGGTCCTGGGAAAATTACCTAGACGCTGTCGGCGCTCCTCCGGTGGAACAAGTCAACGTGCGGCAACCCGAGTTCTTCAAGGAGATGAACCAGGAACTCGCCAGCGTCTCGTTACCCGACTGGAAGATCTATCTGCATTGGCATCTGATTCACCACAGCGCTCCGGACCTTCCAGAGCGATTTGTGGAAGAGAATTTCAATTTCTATGACAGAAAGCTCTCTGGCACGAAGGAGATTCTGCCGCGCTGGAAGCGTTGTGTACAGTCCACGGATCGGAACCTCGGCGAAGCTCTCGGACAAGTTTATGTCGAGAAGTACTTTCCGCCTGCCGCAAAGGCCCGTGCCAAGGAAATGGTCAATAACTTGATTGCCGCGCTTCGTGACGACATCCCAACGCTCTCCTGGATGGGGCCGGATACCAAGAAGGAAGCCCTCGCCAAGCTCGAAGCCTTCAACGTGAAAATCGGCTACACCGATAAATGGCGCAATTATTCCAAGCTCACTATCGACCGCAGCTCTTATGCCGCCAACGTTCGTCGCAGCATCGAGTTTGAGTTCTCCCGCCAGCTCGACCAAATCGGAAAGCCGGTGGACCGCACCGAGTGGGGCATGACGCCTCCTACCGTGAACGCCTACTACGACCCCGGCATGAACGAGATCGTTTTTCCCGCCGGCATCCTTCAGCCGCCCTTTTACGATCCCAACGCCGACGACGCTGTGAACTACGGTGGAATTGGTGCCGTCATTGGCCATGAAATCAGCCACGGATTTGACGATCAGGGCTCCAAGTTTGACGGTAAAGGCAACCTGCACGAGTGGTGGACGCCGGAGGACCGCAAAAACTTCACTGAGCGTGGTGACTGCGTGGTGAACCAATTCAATGGCTACGAAGTGGAGCCCGGCCTGCACCAGAACGGCAAGCTCGTACTCGGCGAGAGCATCGGCGACCTCGGAGGCTTGGCTATCGCTTATGCTGCATACGAGAAATCCATCGAGGGCAAGCGCCCGAAAGATATCGACGGCTTCACGCCGGAGCAGCGCTTCTTCCTCGGATGGGCCCAGGTGTGGGGCGAAAATCTGCGGCCAGAGGCAGCGCGCCTTCAAACCAATACCAACCCGCACCCGCTCGGGCGTTTTCGCGGGAACGGCCCTCTCTCCAACATGGAAGCGTTTGCCAAGGCCTTTGGCTGCAAAAAGGGAGACCTTATGGTCCGCGAGCAGGCCTGCAAGATCTGGTAGAGATGGCTTTGTGCACTGAGAATCGCACAATTCCGCAAAGCGGAACTTCCACACAGAAAAAACGGGGAAAAATATCTTATTGGCAACATTCCTGCGTTGCGGTGGGCAACTCATGTTGAGTCGAAAGCAGACCCGCCGGCGGCCCTAAACTGCGCTGAGGAAAATAGATCGCGCCTGGTCGCGTAGTGTTTACTGATGACATCACTAGCTACTATCGTTCCGCTCAACATGTTCTTCTCTTTTCCTCGAAACCATTTGGTTTAATGCTCTTCGGGCAACAAGAGCGTGGTCACGGAGCGGTCTGATTCCGTGATGATCCAAATCTTGTCGCCTGCGTTTGTTCGGTAGCTACTCAAGAGCCGGAACCCGTGCTTTAGGCTGTACTCGTTTTCTTTGCCGTCGTCATCGGACAAATTACCCTACTCGCGGTTGGCATGGCGCGCGAGGAACTCCGAAATTCCCCATGTGCTAGTTGGAACCAATGGAGTGACGGATGTGTAGGCGGTTATATGAAATAATTTGGCACTCGCCGAAACGCAGCACGAAGTCCCACATTTTTTAATTTACTTTTTCCCTTCCGGAGGCCTCTTACCTATATACGGGAGTTCTCGCCGAGTTTTCCCCGGGTAGCTTGCACCGTCGAAAGGTGCGAGTGCATCGGGTGGTGGCGGCATGGTGCGTTTTCCCATTGCAGCGCTTCTCGAGGTGCTTGAGGTGCTTTCAGTGCCGTTGCAGCCGGACACTCAAACTGGCATCCTTACGACTGCGCAGCCGAAGCGACGACGGAAGGGACGCAAGTCTATGCTTCGTCGCAGCGGTCAGAACGGAACCATCGTCGTCCAGTCCGGCTTCTATAGGGTCAGATGGCGGTTGGATGTCGAAGGCCAGAAGGAACGTCAGAACATGAACGTGAAAGTAGCTCCGCTTGTGTTCGACAAGGAAGGCAAACCTAAGCCGGCGTCACCAGAGGTAAGGCGCATGGCGAGGGAAATCGTCGAGCGTTCCGGAGCAAACTCGGAGCAGCATTTCAACCGGATAGTTCTGGGTGAGGCTACATTCCGTGATCAAGCGAAGGTGTATTTGAATTGGGCCATTACTCGTGACCGGGAACCCATCAAAGATGCGAGCAGCGTCGAAGCCGCTCTCAACAAGTGGATTCTCCCGGCTATAGGCGACATGCCCCTGGCGAACGTCAACAACATTACAGTCAAGCCGTTGGTGGGCAAGATGAAGAAGTCTCTGTCAGCGCGATCGGTGAATAAATATGTTGAGTACATCCAGCAGGTAGTCGCTTCAGTCAAGGATGGCGAGACAGGTGAACCTATTCATCGTCGCAAGTGGGATAGCACTGTTATGGACTTGCCCGTCGTCAACCAGAAAGAGCAACGTCGCCCAACACTCAAGGCGAAGGCCGTCAATCAACTTGTGAAAGAAAGCGAGGGTCAAGAGCAGGCGCTGTATGTTCTGCTCGGTGCTACCGGGATGCGAATTTCGGAAGCACTAGCTCTCGAATCCAAGCACTTCGTCAACGAGGGACGCACGATCGAAGTCCGGCAGCAGGTTAGCCGCGACAAACCTCACATCACTGCTTATCTTAAAACAGAAGCGGCCCGCCGTGACATCGATCTCAGCAAAGCAGTTGCAGAGTACCTGCAAGCATCCATCAGCGAAAAAGAAGGACTGCTATTCAAGACCCGAAATGGCACTCCGTACTTGCACAACAATCTCGAAGCCCGCTGGCTGACCGAACGGCTAAAGGCAATGCAGCTTGATGAGCCGGGCATGGGCTGGCATGCCTTCCGTCGTTACCGCAAGACATGGCTCAGAGGCAAGCGGTGCCAAGAGGACATCAACAATTTTTGGATGGGGCATAAGCCAAAGTCGATGTCAGAATTGTATTCCCGCATGGATGAGGAACTGGAGCAAAGACTCCAGGAAGCGGAAATAGTCGGCGTGGGGTTCGATGTTCCCGCTTATGTTGCTCCAAAATGCTCCAAAATCTCACTCGAACCAGAACTTGAAGTTGTGGCATAAGTAGTGTGGAATAATGGAGTTGCCAAGGATGCGCCCGTAGCTCAGTTGGATAGAGCGTCTGCCTTCTAAGCAGAGGGTCGCCAGTTCGAGTCTGGCCGGGCGCGCCACTTATCTCTCTTGAATCAAACACTCGCAGCCATTTCCAAAACCACTTCGTTTTCGATTTTCGGTCCATTCAGTCCAACAACGGACTTTTCAGCCGGAAGCTCGAAGCCCAAACCAGCACGCTCTGCCACTGCTTTGCGAAATTGCACGTCGCTTTTTGCCTTGTCGTACAGAACATATCCCGTCCGGTATGCCCCAACCAAAACTTGATGAGGCTTGGCGGAGTAGACGTGAAGTTTCGCAAATGCGTATTGCGAAAGCGACGGAACGCGTGACTGCCGGTCGTTGTACACCCTGTCCCTCGCCAGGTGAAGAGCCTTAAGAATCAGCAACATCCAGTTCGAAATAACAATCGCCAGCCACAGGATTTAATCCGGACCGCCGATGTGAATCACGATGGCGTAGTGAATGTGCTGGAACTCACCTTTGTCGCAAGACAATTGCCTGCGGGAACGACTTGTTCGTGAGGGGGCTGGGGAGATGTTTCGACCAAGCTATAAAACTCTCATGACCTTGAGAACTAAGAATTTATTTGACTATTAAAATCCTAGCTATCGCAATTTCCGACGTGAGTTAAGATAGCCGTCTCACGGATGGAGGAAAAATGCGGATGATTCGATTGTTGGTGATTGTGCTGATTTGTGGTTCGCCTTCGGCTGCTCAAACTAGTGCTCAGCATGGCATTCAGACGGATGATTTGGATAAGAAGTGTGATCCTTGTACGGACTTTGCGCAGTACGCGAACGGGAGTTGGCACGCGCAGAATCCGATTCCCGCGTATATGGATCGGTGGAGCAGGAGATGGCAGGCAGGGGAGGAGGCGAAAGACCATTTGAAGGTGATTCTCGAGGATGTTTCTAACCGCACGGATTGGCCCAAAGGAAGCACGGAGCAGTTAATTGGGGACTACTACAGCTCCTGCATGGATGAGGGACGAATCGACAAGCTGGGGCTGACGCCGGCGGAACCGATATTGCAACAGATTCGCGAGATGAAGAGCTCCGCGGATCTGGAGCGGATGATTCTGATTTTTCACGAGCAGGCGATCTTCGCGCCATTCGGCCTGGCTTCGCAGCCGGACGTGCACAATCCAACGCAGACGATCGCCAACGTTTTTGCCAATGGGCTGGGTCTGCCGGATCGCGACTATTACTTGAAGCCGGAACCGCGATTCCAGGAAGCGCGGGAGAAGTACCGCGTGCACGTGGCTAAGATGTTCCAGCTGGCGGGGTATGACGAGAAGAGCGCGAAAGCCGCGGCGGAGACGGTGTTTCACGTAGAGGAGAAGCTGGCGGAGAACTCGCTGGATAACGTGGCGCTGCGCGATCCCGCGAATACCGACCATCTGATGAACTATGCCTCTTTCACAAAGTTGGCGCCAGCGATGGACTGGGACGGATATTTTGCGTCCGCAAAGCTTTCACGGGCGGATCTGAACGTGTCCGAACCGAAATACATCAAGGAGGTGGGCCGGCAACTCCGCGAGACGGGTTTGGCGGACTGGAAGACGTATCTGACGTGGCAGTTTCTAAACGCGAAGGCGGATGAGTTGTCTGAGCCGTTTGTAAATGAGAATTTCGAGTTTCAGGGGAAGTATTTGAGCGGGGCAACGGAAATCAAGCCGCGTTGGAAGCGGTGCGCGGAGTCGACAGACCAGCTTTTGGGAGAGGCGCTGGGGAAGAAGTATGTGGAGAAATATTTTCCTCCGGAGGCGAAGGCTCGAGCTCAGGAGATGGTGGCGAATATCCTTGCTGCGATGCACGACACCATCGAAGGGCTGAGCTGGATGGAGCCGCAGACGAAGAAAAAGGCGCTGGAGAAGCTGGCCGCGCTGAATACCAAAATTGGCTATCCGGACAAATGGAAGAACTATAGCAGCATCGTATTGAGCCGCGAATCCTTCTGGAACAATCAGGCCGCCGCAGTGCGCTGGAATGTGATCGATGACGACTGGAATTTGATTGGGAAACCGACGGACCGCGGGCGATGGGGCATGACACCGCCGACGTCGAATGCATATTACACGGCGCTGCTGAACGAAATCGTCTTCCCTGCGGGAATTTTGCAGCCACCGGCGTTCGATGTGACCGCCGTGGACGCGGTCAACTATGGCTCCATCGGCGTGGTGATTGGGCATGAGATCAGCCACGGTTTCGACGATCAGGGTGCGAAGTTCGACGCGCAAGGACGTCTGAAAAACTGGTGGACTCCCGAAGACGAAAAACGCTTTGAAGAAAAGACCGCGTGTGTGGCGCGGCAATTTGAAAGCTATTTTATCGAGGCGAACATCCATCACAACGGGAAGCTGGTCCTGGGCGAGAGCATCGGTGACTTGGCGGGGGCGAAGATCGCTTTTCTCGCTTTCCAGAAGGCCAAAGCAAAGCATCCGGCTCCGACTTTGGATGGATTCACGCCAGACCAACAGTTTTTCATTGCCTGGGGACAGTGGCGTGGGGATGCGATTCGTCCGGAGACGCAGAGAAAAATGGTGCAGGGAGATCCTCACCCGATTGCGAAGTACCGGGTGATCGGGCCGTTGTCGAACATTCCGGCTTTTGCAGAGGCGTTTGGTTGCAAGAAAGATTCGGCGATGGTGCGGGCGCCTGCGGACCGGTGTGAGGTGTGGTAGGGAGAGAAGAGAGTCGGCGTCCTGAAAAACAAGCAAGCAAGATTCGTGTTTTCAATCTTGCGCTCCTTCCGAGCTCATATACGGCTCGCGAAGCTAAGAGATTCCGAAACGCAAACAAACATCCGCACCGACTCGCTATATTAGTCCTCAGAAACGCTAGTGTTTATCGATTCTTGTAAATGAGTCGGGTCCCATCCAGGCGCCGATCTCTCGCGACTACGCGCGACCTATTTCCCCAAAGCTCGTTTTGGGCCGCCGACGGATGCGTTTTACGCATTTCAGTCCAACTTCGGTCCAATTCAAGGGCGAGATAAATGGCGCGCTTCCTCGTAAGCGACACCAGGAGCGGCACTTAGAATTTTGTACTGCGTATCTTCTAAGCAGAGGGTCGGGAGTTCGAGTCTCCCCGGGCGCGCCATCTCATTGAAATGAAAAGAGTAAGAAGAATCGCTCTTCACCGTTGACCCTCTACGCAAAAAGCAGGTGCTCTCTCAGGCTGAGCTATCCGCCAGCGCGGTATAACCATTATAATTTCAAAGCGTTTACAGCCAACAATTCGACATCACCCACATCGATTGTCGGTCCATTCGGTCCAACAACGTGCTTTTTGGACGGAAGTTCGAAGCCCAAGCTAATCCTATCAAGCAGTTCTTTCCGGAAAGCAACAACATCTTTCAGCTTCGAGTAGCGGCCCGATCTCTTCGTCCTCGTGGCTCGTCCAGATATGCTCCAAATCCTTCGGCACATCGTTTTTGCGGTACCTCTACACTACGCGACTTATCGTTCCGGACACGACGAACCTCCAAATGGGTGCTCAGCCAGAGAAACATTGTTAGAAAGCATTGATAAGGACCAGCGTGAGCGATTTTCACTGAAGTGAGACGGGACGGTCGGCGATCCAGGCCGCGTGCCGCTGCTACTTTTTCGGGAACGTGAACTCGCCCGACGGGTCTTTTTGCTTAAGCCCCTTCACCTGGCCATCTTTCACGACAAATTCGAGAATCACGTCGGAAAAACGCGGGATCCGGAATGTCAGGCCCTTTACGTGGGTCAACAGAATCACAGGCTGGCCCGGCGAAACGAGAGACAAGCCCCCACCGGGCGCCAGCGCGATCTCCACCTTCCCGCCGCTGGGCGTGGTGTACTCGCCCGCCATCTGAGCCACCAACTTCGGGTCGATGGTGTCAGGCTTACGGATGAATACAGCTTCCGCTTCGTCCAGCGACACCACGGCCTGATCGATATCACCCTGCGGATTCGTGCGGAAGTTCACCGACCACTTGCCTTCCTCCTCGTCATCGGGCGTGTCGAAACGGTCATAGTGGAAGCGGGTCATGGGCAGCCGAATCTTATGAAAGTCGAACTGAAGTTGGTTGTCTTTCATCGCGATGGTCATCACGCCGTAAGCAGGGTTCTCGTAGGCGCCGGCGTAGTCCGCAAGGGCGTGCGATGCCTTGGTGTCCGGAACTTGGCCTTCGTTGGCTTTCGTTCGCGCTTCGGTCCCGGCCTTTTTGTTCTTCAGCCGAATCTCGAGCTGACGCTCACTCCAAGGTGTCTGGTCCATGCCGAGCAATCGTTCGTACACGTTGTAGCTGACGATGTTGTAAAGCGGCTGGCTATGATTCCCGATTACAAAAACGATGACGCCGATGTGGTCCTGTGGCATGAAAGAAACTTGCGTGTGGAAGCCAGGTAAATCACCCCCGTGAAGGGTGATGAGGCGGCCCCGGTAAGAGGCGGTCTGCCGGCCCATACCGTAAGCCGCATTGAGGATCTCAGACCAACCCCGGGTTTCCAGGGCGGTGTTGGGCAGTGCGATGGCCGGCTGTAGAGTGTCCTTCAACACTTCCGCTGGAAGCACCTGCTTGCCGTTGTATTTCCCCTGGTTCATCAGCGCGATCAACCAGTGTGACATATCTTCAATATTGGAAACGATAGCCCCGCAAGGAGCGACGCCCGCTATGTCCTCGTAGTATGGAATTCGGTAAAGCTCAAAGGAATCGCGCCTCTCGGTGAACCCGACGCCGAATTCCGGGCGCTTCAACATGTCGGCAATGCTGTAACTGGTGGAGTTCATCTGGAGCGGATCGAAGATCCTCTCCTTGACGAACTGTTCCCAGGTTTTTCCGGACTGCAGTTCGATCAGATAACCGACCGCTGCGAACATCAGGTTGTTGTACAGGAACGCCTCGCGCATCGGTTCCTGCGGCTCCAGGTAAACTAACTTCTCGAATAGCTCTTTGCGCGTGAAGTCGGATTTGTACCAGATGGTGTCATGCCGGGTGATTCCGGTGCGGTGGGATAGCATGTCGCGCAAGGTCACACTATCGTTGAGCTGGTCATTGTAAAAGCGGATGGCTGGGACGGATTCGCGCACTGGCTTGTCCCAGGACAGCTTCCCTTCCTCGACCAGCATCCCCGCGGCAACCGCGGTGAAGAGTTTCGTGTTGGACGCGATGGGGCTCATGGTGACGGGGGTGAACGGGAGTTTCTTCTCATAATCTCGGAAACCGTAGCCCTTGGCGAAAACAAGCTTATCGTTAACGACGATTCCGACGCCGACGCCCGGTGCATTCCAGTCCTTCAGGGTTTTGGCCATGTAGGCGTCGAACCCCTCGAGTCGTTGCGCGACATTGATATCCTGCGCGGCCGCACTCCCAGCAAGGGTGAGCAAGAACAAACCAACAGTGGCCAGCCGCCGACAAATGGCGAACGAAACGGGTGTCATCGGAAATATCCTTTCGGCAAAGCGATCTTGCGGGAGATTTGGATTTCGCTTTGTGGCGAGCATACCACTCTCGCCTCTCTTTTCCCCGGTCATTCTCATCTTCCGAATGATTACTCAAAACGGAAGCTAGACTTCGCGCCTTGATGGCAGAACCGGGGTGTGTGTTATTTTCAGCGGGTTCAGACAAGTACGTTCCACAGCGAGGCAGGGATGCTGTGGCGATTCTGGCTGGATAACGGCCCATCGGGAGTTGGGGCCATCGCAGCGCGAAGAACGGGCGGGCGGGTCGCGACATTCCCCCGGCACGCGGTGAAATGTCTTTGGTCAGACCCATTTTGAAATCAAGAGCCTACGCCGTTCGGCCGCGATTAGTGCTGAAAACGCGCTAGTGGTTATCGATTCTTGTGATTGGCTCGGGTCCCATTCAGGCGCCGATCACTCGCCACTACGCGACAAGGCAGGAGCTATTATATTTCCCACAACGCGCTTGTCGGTACTAATCCGAGGGACCGATAACTTCCGGATGTCCGTGATTCGGGCACAATCTCCAAGGTACAGTGAACGGCCACATCGCCTACGTATCGGCAAAATGAAGACGTAGCTTTTGGCGTGCGTAAATGCTCCTAGGAGTATAATTCAGCCCCAAATGGGGCTGACCTCTGGCAACCGCCTCGGACCTTACGAAATTCTCGCTGCCATTGGTGCAGGGGGGATGGGGGAAGTATATCGCGCGCGGGATGCTAAGCTAGGGCGCGATGTCGCGCTTAAGGTCCTCCCGGAGACGTTCGCGCATGACCGCGAGCGCATGGAGCGTTTCCAGCGGGAAGCGAAGCTGCTGGCTTCTCTAAATCATCCCAACATCGCAACCGTTTACGGACTCGAAGGCTCCGCCAGCCCTCACGCACTAGTCATGGAGCTGGTCGGAGGACCAACACTCGCCGACCGCATCAGGCAGGGACCGATTCCAATAAATGAAGCGCTGCCCATTGCGAAGCAAATTAGCGATGCCCTTGAATACGCGCACGAGCAGGGGGTCGTACATCGAGACCTGAAACCGTCGAATGTGAAGCTGACACTTGATGACACGGTGAAAATTCTGGACTTCGGCCTTGCCAAAGCGCTGGAGCGGGATGAGGCTGGAATTGCTCCCGGCAATTCTCCAACGATAAGCGAACTGGCATCGAAAGCAGGCGCGCTGCTGGGGACTCCGGCGTACATGTCGCCGGAGCAAGCGAGGGGCAAAGCCGTGGATCGGCGCGCGGACATCTGGGCTTTTGGATGCGTGCTCTACGAGATGCTCACGGGCAGCGTTCTGTTTGAAGGTGCATCGGTCGCGGACACGCTTGCTGCGGTCGTTCGCGAGGACCCGGACTGGTCGCGGCTTCCCGCGGCGACACCCATTCGGGTTACAGCGCTTCTACAACGTTGCTTGCAAAAGGACCCAAAGAAGAGGCTGCGCGACATCGGTGACGCTCGGATTTCGCTGGACGAAATTCTCTCCGGCGCGCCCGAGTTCGTGCAAGTCGTCCGCGAGAAGCCATCCGCCCCGGCTGATCTAATGCGCCTCCAAATTCCTGTGCCGGAGAATGTAACCTTGGCATCGACGGGGGTGTTCGCGCTTTCGCCGGACGGCCGCCAGTTGGCCTTCTCCGTAATCTCCCCCGATGGCGTTCTCCGCATATGGGTCCGACCTCTGAATTCTCTTGAAGCGCATCCGCTCCCCGGCATAGGACTGCCAAATAGCTTCCGGCCTCCCTTTTTCTGGTCCTTCGATAGCCGATACATCGCGCTCGATACGGGCGGAAAACTGAAAAAGATCGATGTCTCCGGTGGCCCGGCTCAAACGGTGTGCGACGTCCGCGGACTTACAATGGGCGGAGCCTGGAACCGCGATGGCCTAATTGTTTTCGGAGAATACCCTGGCGGGCTTATGCGCGTTTCGGCTAGCGGCGGGTCTGCCGCACCGGTCACGACTGTCGATGCTTCGCGCCAGGAAACCTTCCATGGATTCCCATCGTTCCTGCCCGACGGCCGCCATTTTACTTACCTGCGCTACTCGGACACTCCCGGCAACACCGGAATCTTCATCGGCTCGCTCGATGTCAAAGCCGAAAAGCAGAATTTGAAACAGATCGTCGCAACCACGTTCGGGGCTGTTTACGTGGGGTCGCCCGATGCGGACAGGGGACAGTTGCTTTTCTTCCGTGACGGGACGCTTCTGGCACAGCCGTTCGACGCTGACCAGTTGGAAGTCAGGGGCGAGCCCGTTTCACTGGCTGAGCAGCTTGGATTTTTTTTGAGCTTCGGCTTCTTTTCGGCATCGGCAAATGGGGTTCTGGTATGCCGGACAGGCGGCAGCGGCGCGGCATCTCAGCTCACATGGTTTGATCTCGATGGGAGGGTCCTCGGTTCGGTCGGCGAACCAGGCACCTATATCGCGGTGGCCCTATCGCCCGATGGCGAGAGAGCTGTGGTCAGCCGCTTCGATTATTCCAGTGGGAAACCGGCTTTGTGGCTGCTCGATCTTTCGCGGGGCACGATCACACGCTTCACTTCCGGTGTTTCGTCCGCAAGTCTGGGTACTTGGTCGCCGGACGGCAGCAGAATCTTTTTCGCTTCTAACCGCAACGGAGTTTACGATCTTTATCAAAAGCTAGCAAGCGGAGTAAAAGAGGAGGAACTTCTACTTCAAACGGGCGACGACAAACGCCCCACAAGCTGCTCGCCGGACGGGCGCTTCCTGCTCTATCGGACTTTGGATCCGAAAACAAGAAAGAGAGAATTATGGTTGCTCCCGCTCGAAGGTGATCGCAAGCCGTTCCCCTTCCTGCGCACGGAATTCAAAAATGTTGAGGGGCAGTTCTCGCCGGATGGAAGGCTAGTGGCTTACGTCTCTGACGAGTCGGGGCACAGAGAGACATACGTCCGCACATTTTCGCCGGACGACGCAGCAGTTGGCTCGCACACCGGCGGCAAATGGCAAATCTCCACAGGAGGAGGCAATCAGCCCCGTTGGCGGAGAGACGGGAAGGAATTGTATTACCTCGCTCCCGACGGGAAGCTGATGGCTGTCGAGATCGAAATGGATCCGGTATTCAGGTTGGGGATGCCCAAGGCCCTCTTCCGGACCCCGCCGCAGAGTGCCCTTTCCGTAGCCGCGAATTCATGGAATCCGTCGCCAGACGGCAAGCGATTTCTGTTTGCGGCTCCTACCGAGCAAGGTGTAACGCCGTTTACGGTGGTGCTGAACTGGCAGGGGGCGTTGAAGAAATAACGATTGCGGCGGGCACCACAATCTGGACGCGTCACATTCCGGACGTCTTGTCGGCAACCCTGACGTAATCCAGTAAGGTAAGGTTAACCGACCACTCGCTCGGAGTATAACGCGCGGGAACGACGCTTCTCTGTACAGCTCGTTTTACCTCGAACTGCCCCCCGGAGCTAAGGCCGTCAGGAATGCCAATCAAAGTCAAAAGATCGGCCATTCAAGTTCAGCACCCGCTTGTGAACTTTATGCGTTTCTGGTACCACCTTACTCAATGAATCTATCCATTCTCGTCTCCGTGCTGTTGCTCGGATTCCCGGCGTTCTACAGCCTCCACCGACGAACGGTCGAAGCCCTGGCTTAGCGCTCGGTCTCCCTGCAATCCAGGACGCCAGGGGAAGTACCGATGAAAAAGAAGCTCCGTCCGTGGTTGGCAGGTGTGCGCTCGGCCTTTCCCAGCGCCTTCAGTCCCTACTGGCACGTGCTGCCGCTGGGGCGGATGAAGATGCTCCTGGCAGGGTACTTCTTCATCGGCGCCGCCGGTGGTTTCGCGTGCGATCTATTGCAGCTCAACGCTTCGCGCGTCGGCGGAGGTTTCTTTTGGCCCGTCTTAGTGGGCACGGGAGCGACAGCGCTTAGGGCTGCCGGGATCAAGAGAATTCGTCTTGTCCCTCTCCTGTTACTGCTGGTTGTCGTGACCGCCTGGCTGGGCTACTGGGCCTCGCACGTTTCGCCGCCTCTACCTGTCCCCGTCGTTGTACATCGGCGCGTGCTATTCGATGCGGTCGGGATCTTGGTGGGTATCGGTTTCGGGCTTCGATTCCTGCTGTTCTTCACTGGTACGGAGGGCCTGGCCAGCGTGCGCATGCAGACCGAGCTTTCTTTGGCCCACGGAATTCAGGCGACCCTGGTTCCGACCATCTCTTTCCAGAACGCGAGTTTCGAGCTGTACGGCAAATCGATCCCGAGCACAGAAATGGGCGGCGACCTGATCGACGTCATCGAGAGCGACGGTGGGTTGGTGGCCTACGTCGCCGATATCTCCGGCCACGGCCTGCCAGCCGGCCAGCTCATGGGGATGTTGAAGAGTGCCATGCGACTCGCCATGCAATTCCGCCAAATGCCGGTAGCAACGCTCGAAAGTGTGGACCGCGTGCTGCCCGATCTCAAGGAACGTGAAATGTTTGCCACCGTGGCCCTGCTCCGCTTCGGTGGCTCCAGTGAAGTCGAATACGCGTTGGCCGGCCATCCTCCGATCCTCCACTATCGGCACGGCAGCAGTGACACGGCCCGTCTCTCCATGGAGCAGCTTCCGCTGGGACTGATTCCCGGCGGTTCCTATGCGAGTAAGCGCGTCATCTTTTCACCGCGCGATCTCTTCTTGATGGTTACCGACGGCATAACGGAAGTAGCCAATGCCAGAGATGAAGAATTTGGCCTGACACGCCTGGGAGAGCTGCTCACGCGACACGCTACGAGAGCCTTGCCGGAGATTTGGGATCTCATCATGCGCGAAGTGCGACAATACGGTCCGCAGCAGGATGACCAAAGTCTGCTCCTGCTGCGCGTTCTGGACCCGCCGACCCCTCTCGCGACCTGAATTCCAAAGGGGCGCAGGAAACCCGAAACCCAGTTGGACGCACAATGAGCGACCCGTAATGAGCCCCGGTTTTACACAGTGGTTGCTCCCAGATGACGGCAAATCGGAAGTTATTGTTTTGTTAGTCGGATTAGTACCGACAAACGCTAGTGTTTATCGATTCTTGTGCTTGAGTCCGCCCTCCAGGCGCCGATCTCTCGCGACTACGCGCGATCTATTTCCCCAAGGCTCGTTTTGGGTCGCCGACGGATGCGCTTTCGCAATTTCAGTCCAATGTCGGTCCAATTCAAGGGCGAGATAAATGGCGCGTGCCTCTGTAAGCGACACCAGAAGCGGCACTTAGAGTTTTGTACTGCGTGTCTTCTAAGCAGGGGGTCGCCAGTTCGAGTCTGGCCGGGCGCGCCACTTCCCTCGAAACCCATTCAATCCAAAGGAGTAACCGAGATCATTCTTCACCCGTGGCTTCACCCGCGATTAGCTGCTTTTTTGACAGATGGTCGGAGACGGCAGGACTCTGGCGTTTTTCTTTTTTCTTCTGTCGATCCAATTGCTTACGTGAACTGAACCCGATCCGGCATCCGCTCAGAATCAGGTCCGGTCATAGAAATGCGTAATACACGCAGAGCACGCCAAGAGGGCGCTCGGGAAGTCCTATTCGTTCAAACTAACCTTCGCGAGTGCACGCAGCGTGCCCGTGTGGCTTGGCTGGTGATCCGGCCCAAACGTCCCACCCACAACCCCGTTTCTGGCCAACTTCTCAGTAGCCGTTTATTGGCAAGCTGATTAACCTGGAGGTGGTGTTGGCGTGCCTTCGCGCACAACCTTACATGCCTTGCCGACAGCAGCTGCAGCAATAATTGCCCAAACCATCTCGCATTACCGCGTCATCGAGAAGCTCGGTGGCGGCAGGATAGGCGTGGTTTACAACGCCGAAGATACTCGCCTCCACCGCTTCGCGCCCTCAGCTTACTGCCTGAGCATGTAGCCCGCGACCGGCACGCACTCGACCGATTTCGCCGAGAAGCGCAAGCCCCGCCCTGAATCATCCCAATATCTGCACGATTCACGACATCGAAGAACATGACAGAGAAGCCTTCATCGCCATGGAGTTTCTCGAAGGCGCGACGCTCAAGCACCGCCATCAAGGTGTGTGGACTGAGTGTATACTCGCGGTTACCGGAAAGCCAAAGAAAGCTCCGGAGGGTCTTACCGGTAAGACGGGCGCGATCGCCGCGCACCGCGAGGATGGAGGCACTCGCCATCTTGAAACTGAGACACAGAATTTCTCTGGCAACACTTCTTACGCTCGGAGTGGCGGTGCTCTGCGGCGTCGCGCTAAATGCCGAGCACCGCAACGGCACGCATCCCGGTTACTACCGCTATCCAGCGATTCATGGCGACGTGGTAATTTTCACGGCGGAGGGCGATTTGTGGAAAGTGAGCGCAACGGGCGGAGCCGCAAGCAGGCTCACATCGAATCCCGGACAGGAATCGCACGCGACCATCTCTCCGGATGGCCGCACGGTTGCCTTTAGCGCGGAATACGAAGGACCGCAGGATGTGTACACGATGCCGGTGGAAGGCGGATCGCCGGAGCGGCGCACCTGGGACGGAAACGCAGTTCCCGTCGGCTGGACACCAGACGGCCGCGTGCTCGTGCGTACTCAGCGATACTCAACCCTGCCCAACGCGAAATTAGTCGCAATCGACGCGAGCGGGGGACGCGAGATTGTACCGCTGGCCCAGGCGGCAGAAGCCAGCTACGCACCGGATGGCCACACGCTGTTCTTCACGCGCCTAGCGCGACAACCAAGCTCGACGAAACGGTACAAGGGCGGCACCGCACAAAATATTTGGCGCTATGACGGCGGCAGCACCGAAGCGGTGGAACTGACAGGCGACTGGGACGGAACGTCGAACACACCGATGTTTTGGAACGACCGAGTGTATTTTCTCTCGGATCGCGATGGCGTGATGAATGTGTATTCGATGGACCGGAATGGGCACGACCTGAAACAGCATACACATCAACGCGTGTTTGACGCACAGTCCGCGTCGATTTCGGACGGAAAAATCGTGTACCAGTGCGGGGCGGATTTGTGGCTGCTCGATTTGAAGACGGGCCAGGACGCCAACGTTCCCCTCACGCTGGTTTCGGATTTTGACCAGTTGCGCGACCACTGGGTGAAGAAACCACTAGAGTATCTGACGGGCGCGCACATCACTCCGGACGGAAGCGCGGCGGTGTTTGTGGCGCGGGGAGAAGTGTTTACGCTGCCGGCGAAAACAGGACGAATCGTGAAGGTGGCCGGAAAGCCGGGAGTGCGCTACCGGGACGCGCGGTATCTGCCGGATGGGAAGAGCATTGTAGCGCTCTCAACGGAAAGTGGAGAGACGGAATTCTGGAAATTTCCCGCTAACGGAGCGGGGCCAGCCGAACAATGGACTAATGACGCGAAAGTGTTGCGATGGGAGGGTGTGCCTTCACCGGACGGGCACTGGCTGGCGCACCGCGATAAGGACCAGCAACTGTGGCTGTTGGATACGCGGACAAAACAACAAAAGCGAATCGCGCAGTCGATGCGGGGCAACTTCGGAGGGCTGAGCTGGTCGCCAGACAGCCAGTGGCTGGCCTACACCGAACAGGCCTCGAATAGCTTTACGCAAATCAAGGTGCTGAATGCAAATACGGGCTCGATTCAGGCGCTGACTTCCGACCGGTATAACAGTGGAAGCGCAACTTGGGGCGCGGACGGGAAATGGTTGTACTTCCTGTCAGACCGAATGCTGAGGACAACGGTGCTGGCGCCGTGGGGCCCGCGGCAGCCCGATCCAAACTTTGATCAAACGATAAAAGTGTACGAACTGGCGCTAACGACGGGCATGCGATCGCTCTTTTTGCCACCGGATGAACTGCATCCAGAGAAGCCGGAGGAAGCGAAGCGAGGATCAGAAGGCACAGAAGAAGCTAAGGAGGAGGAGACGAAGGCTGCCAAAAGCGGCGAGGCAAAGAAGCCGGCCGTGAAAGTAAATATCGACTTCACGGATTTGGCGTCGCGCCTAGCGGAGGTGCCCGTACAGCCGGGGAACTACTCCGACTTGCAAGCGACGGAAAAACGGGTGTGCTGGCTGAATCGAGACGACGAAATCCCGTCAAAGCAGGGGCTGCAATGCCTGGATATTGCAAACAAGGGTGACGCGCCGGAGACGGTGCTCGCCGACGTAAAGAGTTACGAGATCTCGCTGGACCGCAAGAAGATGCTGGTAGCGAAGGGCGAGGACTTTTACATTCTCGAATCCAGCGTGAAAGCCACAGCGCTTGCCGATCCGAAAGCGCTGCCAAGAGCCAAAATCGATATGTCGGCGTGGACGCTTTTGACGAATCCGCAGGCAGAGTTCCACGAGATGTTTCTGGACGCGTGGCGGCTAGAGCGCGACTACTTCTACGACCGGGGCATGCAGGGAGTGGACTGGAAGCAGATGCGCGACCGTTATCTGCCGCTGGTGGACCGGGTGGCGGACCGCGAAGAGTTGAACGACGTCATCGCGCAGATGGTTGGAGAGCTTTCTGCACTGCACATCTTCGTGCGGGGTGGCGATTTTCGGAGGCCGCCGGACCAGGTGGACCTGGCATCGCTGGGCGTCGTGATGCGGCGCGATGAAAAGGCTGGCGGGTACGTGGTGCAGCACATTTATCTGCACGATCCGGATTTGCCGAACGAAGCGCCGCCCTTGGCGCGGCCGGATTCGATGGTTCACGAGGGCGAGGTGATCGTCAGCATCGACGGCCAGGATTTGCTCAGTGTTTCGGACGAACGCGAGCTGCTGCGAGGAAAGGCGGGACGAAAAGTCTTGCTCATGGTCAAGCTCAGCTCGGGACCCACACGCGAGGTGCTGGCGACACCGATCTCGGAAGGAGACGAGCGTAACCTGCGTTACAAGGAGTGGGAGTATTCGCGGCGGCTCAAAGTGGACGAAGAATCGAAGGGGCGGATCGGATATGTACACCTGCGAGCTATGGGTGCCGGGGACATCGAGCAGTGGGCGAGGGAGTTTTATCCGGTGTTCGACCGGCAGGGACTGGTCATCGACGTGCGCCACAACGGTGGCGGCAACATCGATTCGTGGCTGCTGGGGAAATTGCTGCGGCAGGCGTGGTTCTACTGGCAGCCGCGGATCGGCGACCCCAATTGGAACATGCAGTACGCATTTCGCGGACACATGGTGGTGCTGTGCGACCAACTCACTGCGTCGGACGGCGAAGCATTCGCGGAGGGATTTCGACGATTGGGGCTCGGGAAAGTTATAGGGACGCGGACGTGGGGAGGCGAGATCTGGCTGAGCTCGAGCAACTTTCTAGCGGACCGAGGAATCGCGACAGCGGCGGAGATGGGCGTGTACGGACCCGAAGGAAAATGGCTGATCGAAGGACACGGAGTGGATCCGGATATCGTCGTGGATGATCTGCCGCACGCCACGTTCGGCGGAAGCGATGCACAATTGGACGAAGGCTTGCGGTACCTGGAAGAAGAGATTCGCAAGGACCCGCGGTCGGTTCCCAAAGCGCCGCCGTATCCGAACAAGGCGTTCAAGCCCGAGCAATAGCAACGGCGGGGTGCGAAGCTAGCGCGCATCCGCTGCTGCTGTCTAGAGACCCAATTGCTGACCTTCGAGCCGCCTCCTGCATCGTCGAGCACAGTTTTCGCATGCTGTGCTGCGCAATAATTCCGTCGAGCTTTGAAGTCTGACCGATCCGAGAAACAAACCATCCGCTTATCCTTTATATATAGATCGTTGTCTGACAGGAGCGGTCGTGATTGTTGGATTCGAGCCAGTGCTGGAGATGAACTTGGTACCGATGGGAACCAACGACTTCTTTCCCAACTCGTTCGTTTCGTTGCAAACGAAAGGCGCCGGCAGTCCCGCCCGCACAGCCACCAGAAATTGGGGAGGTGCAATCAAAGCGGAGTGTGCACTGAGCTCTTCCTTTCCTTTACGCCGCGATCCTTTCCCACCGGTATGCGTGGTGGAGAGCGCCGAGAACTGCGCGGGCCACGACCTTGCAGTCTTGGGCGAAGGAATGTCTGTCGTGACCTTGCAGCGGTAGGAATACCACGGCAGGTTCAGGAGTCCCCAGTCCGAGGCTCAAGTGTGGGCGCCCTTCTCCCTTTATAGCCGTTACCGGAGACTGGCATACTCGGTACGTTCCCTTTAAACAGGCAGCTCAAGCCGCGACGTGTTAGCTTGTTCCAAGGACCCGAGACACAAGAGAATCTCGGATCCTGTGCCGAATCCATGTGGGAGAAAAGGAATGTCTTCATTAACGGCAGGGAAACACGCGGGTTCAGGCGCGGCGAGTAACCAACCTGCAGTCGCTGAGCCGACGTTTGCCGAACGAGCGCGTACCTTGGTGTATCTTGGCCGAGTTGGGAGTCTATCGACACTCTCACGTAAACAGCATGGGTTTCCGTTCGGATCCGTGATGCCTTATGGATTGGACGATCACGCGAATCCTATCTTCCTCATCAGCACGATGGCCATGCACACTCAAAATGTGCAGGCAGACCCGCGTTCCAGCCTGTTTGTGACCCAGTCCGATACCATCGGCGATCCCTTGGGAGCGTCCAGGGTCACGTTGTTAGGAAATACTCTGCCGCTACCTGTGCCGGAGGTGGCTGAAGCACGGAGACTCTACCTGGCGCGTTATGCCAACAGCAAATACTGGGTGGACTTTGACGACTTTTCCTTTTACCGGATGGACGTGGTGGACGTTTACTACGTGGGTGGCTTCGGGGTGATGGGCTGGGTCTCTGCCTCGGAATATTACAGTGGGCAACCCGACCCGCTGGCTGACACTGCACCCGACATCACCCAGCACATGAATACCGATCACGGGGACGCTCTCGTCCTGCTTGCCCGGGCATTTGTTGGAATCGAGTCTCAGGAAGTGGCGATGACTTCGGTCGACCGTCTCGGCTTTCACGTACGCTTGAAAACCCAAGATGGCATGCGTGGTGCCCGCATCGCATTCTTGCGGGAGGTGAGTAGTCCGGCGGAAGCCAGAAAAGTTCTGGTAGAAATGGTAGGGCAAGCCCGGCGAATGTGAGCAACCCTGCGACGCTCTCTAAACTAACAGCTTGTTGAAAAAATGGGAATTCCGGTTTTTTAGTGGGAAGCGAACGGGGGCTTTGCCCCCGTTCCCCCAGGATTTAACGCTTAGATGCCTTCCCGCTGAGGGGCTCTTCAGTCCCAGATCTTCACCTGCGGCCAAAATTCCTTCAACGGCTGCTTGAGCCCTCGGCAATAGAACAGGTCGACATGCTCGTACGGCATCGAGTATGGGTGGTACACGCTCGCGACCTTCTGCACGCTCGCAAACATTTGCTCGAGGCGCTCTCGGCTATCATCCATGACGATCATACTTTCGCCCGTGTAATCGCGCGGTCCCCAGAAGAAATAGCTTTGGTGACCGCTGATCGCCCACGGCAATCCATATTTCGGCCCGAAGAGATCGATCGCGCCGGCTTGGCCATAGTTCTGGACAAAGATCGCCGTCTTCGCTCGAACATCCGGCGGCAAACTGTTGTAAACGCGCGCCACCGTCGCGACCATTTCCGGCCAGCCAAACTCGGACGCATAAATCTGCGGCAAGGGGCCCAGCTTGAGCGTCTCACTTGCAGGCGGCGAGAGGTGCAACGCGCGCGTGTAGCGAATGTACGTTTCGACCGGCAGCACCGGCGTGGCGAGCGGCGCAAGAATCGCGCCCGCCGCGATCAGCAGTGCCGGGTAGGCCACTCGCCGCCACCTTCGCTGCCGCGCCTCGAGCCACATTTCATACATGACGCTGCCGGCGGCGAACACCAGCGGAAAGGCGGGATAGAGGTAATACACGCGCGGACTCATCGTAACAATCACGCCCGCCGTAAACACCCACGCCCAGCCCAGCGCGCGAAATCTCTTCCCTTGCTCCGCCAACAAGAAAAACCATAGGCCTGCTAGCCACAAGGGCGCGGTCAACGGATTCATCGACCCAATTTCCTGACCGAAGAAACTGAAGAAGCCCAACGGCACGTTCCGCCCGCTGCGTCGAATGTTGGCCTGCAATTCGAGAAATGGAAAGTGGTGCCGAACATTCCACCAGAGATTCGGGGCAAAAATCACAAACGCGACCACCCCACCAATCCATAACCACCGATTCGCGAGCAGCTTCCGTTGGTTCGTGAGCAGTAGTCCGAGGACAATCCCAGCGCCGAAGATCATCATCGAGTACTTGTTCTCGAGACCGATGCCCGCGACCACGCCGAACCAAATCCACAGCCTCTCATTTCCGGTTTTGATGATGCGAATCACGAGATACGCGCAGGTCATCCAGAACAGTGGCTCGAACGCATTCATCGTGAAGAGGCTGTCCGACCCGAGAATGCCGGGCGCAGTGAGCGTGGTAATCGCCGCAAGTACCTGCGCGAAGCGCCTCCCACCGAGTTCGCGCGCAATCAGCGCGGTTAGCACAACCTCCACCGCCCCCGCGAGCGCCGGCAAAAATCGGATCGCGAGCAGCGACTGACCCAGCGTATGTCCCACCACCCAGGCAATCATCGCGATCAGCGGCGGCTGATCGACATAGCCCCAAGCGAGATGACGGCTGCAGGCCAGGAAGTACAACTCGTCACCCAAGTACCCATACCTGTGTCCGGCGTACAAATGCACCACCAGCTTGCACGCGGCAATCAGGAGTACAATCGTGGTCGCGCCCAGCATCGGGCAAAGGTACCTTTCGTCATGGCTCTCTACCGTGCCCCCCGCCATTTGCGACTGCGACTCCACCATCATCCTCGCTTGCTCCAAGTTGCCAGGGTTGCAATTATAGGGCCAAGCGCAAGCATTTTCAGTGGTGGTATAACTGGGCGGCCCGTAGTCGGTTAGAGCCGATGAAGAAAGTTGCCGGCCTGTTGAAACGGCGTTTCGAGAACATCATTGCCTACCTAACCCATCCGATTACCAACGCCACCAGCGAATCCATCAACGCCAAAATTCAGTGGGTGAAATATACCGCTCGAGGATTTCGCGACAAACAGAACTTCACCAACGCGATCTATTTCCACTGTGGAGGTCTGGACCTGGCTCCTGGGACCCACTGAGAACCCGGTTGGAAATTCTTGAGGCGCTGCCATGACACAGCAGCGCAGCACACGAAACTGACTCACTGCTGCCCAGTCTGCTAGGTAAGTCCTGGGAAACGCCGTAACCGTCCAAATGGAGTCCTGGGGGCCTGTCTTCGTTTGTGTAGGCGCCGGGCTTCAGCCCGGCCGTTTTCGGCGACACAATTTGGGGGTCCGGCCGCTCGCGGCCGCTCCTCCCAGGCGACACTTGCCTTCACACATCCTACCAATTACGATCTTGCTTTATGCAAAACCCGTTCGCGCCGCAGAATCTTCTTCGCCTCGCCGTTGTCCTCTCGTTAGGCGTCACTACCATTATCCTCTTCCATCACGCATCAGGAGCGGCCGTATCCTTCCAACTTTCCACCAACGCGTTCTCTCCCGGCGAGTCGATCCCCAAGACATTCACCTGCGACGGCCTTGACGTTTCTCCCCAACTGACCTGGAACGATCCGCCCGCCACCACGCAATCCTTCGCGCTCATCATAGACGATCCTGACGCACCCGCCGGCACTTGGGTCCATTGGGTTCTCTACAACCTGCCTATCAGCGCTCGCGAACTCGCGGAAAACGTCCCCAACCGGGAGCAGCTCTCCAACGGCGCCCACCAGGGCCGTAACGATTTCAACAAATTTGGCTACGGTGGTCCCTGTCCTCCACCCGGCAAGCCTCATCGCTATTTCTTCAAGCTCTACGCGCTCGATACGAAACTTCACCTCAAGCCCGGCGCCATCAAAGCCGACGTCGAACGCGCCATGCAAGACCACATCCGCGCCCAGTCCCAACTCATCGGCCTGTATAGCCGCTGACAGGCTACTGAATCGACGCGTGTTGACGCGCCTCCGATTGGAGACCGGTTGCTGACGCTACGCGAGGCAGCGGGAGTGTTGCGCCTCAGCACGCGCGCGGTGAGGGAGTACGTGCACCGTGTGCTGAGAGTCATCTGATTAGCGGAAACCGAACATGTGGGGACTGGAATCTCCGTTCCCACTGAGAACCAGTTCAGGATGAGTCGGCTTCTAGGGATCTGGTAGAATTCCGGAATGAAGAGACGAACATTGCTGATGGCGGCGCCGTTGGCGGTGCTGGTGCCCTGCGAGATAGCAAAAGCGATGAAATCGACGTTCGCTTCAGTTGCACATGAGAATTTGGCAAGGGGGGAGAGAGAGCAAGCCGGCGCGATGGGAGGATCAACTGTGGCATATGAACTGCGGATTTATCACGTGGTCCCCGGAAAGATAGAGAACTTGGCAGCCCGCTTCCGCGATCACACGATGAAGCTTTTTGCGGATCATGGAATCAAGAGTGTTGCGTATTGGACTGGGCTGGACGAACCGGTGAAAAGCAGCACCTTCTTTTACATTCTGGAGCATCCGAGCCGGGAACTGGCGGCAGCGAACTGGAAGGCCTTTCAGGACGACCCGGAGTGGAAGAGCGTGAAGGCGAAATCGGAAGAGAATGGGAAATTGGAGGAGAAGATTGACTCAACGTTTTTGACGTTGACGAATTTTTCGCCGCGGTTGGGGTAACTACGCTTCCACAGGAGTTGGAGGCTAGAGTTTATTACGGAGCACCCCGTGCCAGGCTCTCGATTGGGACTACGCCTACTGCGCTGATTTACAATAAGGCGCTTCAAAAAGGCTTGCGCGTCTTGAAGGGAACGAGCAGCATCATCCCGAATCCCGACTAGGATGCTTGCGTCAGACTGCACACGAGTGAGTTGTGGGATCGCAGCTTCAAGAGTAGTCGTGGCTTCTTCGGTTTTTCCCAATTGGAATAGTGCGACCGCAATCCACAGGTTGGTTTGAGCCTGTTCTTTGACCTGAATCGCACTGAGCTCGTGTGATTCGCTCACTTTCTCCGCCTTAACATAGTTGGTTTCGGCCTCTCGGAGAGTGGCTAGGGCACCCTCGAAGTCGGCGGCGTGCAGTTTTGCCATCCCAAGACTGAATTGGATATCAGCACAATTCGATATAGCTGCTGACTGGGATTCGCAGTCCCGCCTCCTCTCGGCGAGCAATTGAGAATAAATCGGAATCGCGTCTTTCGCCCGTTTACCTTGCACGTATCCGTTCGCGAGCCTATCTAGGATGTAGTTCTTTCGCTCTGCGAGAAGTGGTTGCTTCTGAACGAATTCCAAAGCGCTCTCATATTGCTTAATCGCATCGGAAGCATTGCCGCCTCTGAGCGCTTCGTTGCCTTGACCGACTATCGCGTTCAATCGGTCCTCGAGGGCCAACTCCTCCTTTGGTATCCCAGCCGACACGGTAACGGAATCCCGCCGCTGAATTCGCCTATCAGTCTGCACTTTCACAAGTTTGGTGGCGTTTTTGTTCGGAAGGCGGTACTCGGAAATCTCGTAAGGCCGGGAACCGGCACCTGCAGCCGTGATCTTACTCCATATCCGTACGCAGAAGGGATTATCCTCAACCTCTGCTTTCCCTCCAACGGCATTCACGAAGAGTTTTATGTCGAGCGCCCCAGGTCGAAAGGTCACGACACAAAAGTACTTTGCAGTGCTGTCTCCCACTTGTTCAAAACTCAGTAGGAAGGAGGCGTCTGCCTCGGGCACAGAAATGGATTGCAGATTTTGGAGCGACAATTTGCCACCGAAATTGCGGTCCGCTTCAAATGCCTTATCATCTGTTTGCATATCTCCTTCGAATAGAGCAACCCGAGCCTGCTCCTTCAGGTCATATGCTACGAACCATCGTTCTGGATGAGTTTTCCCTAGGCGGACCGAAGCCCGCACAACCGCCTGCTTAGGCAGACCTTCCTCAACGTTCGACGGCAACGATAATGATTCTTGAGCTGGTTGGTTTGCAAGGGCCCCTGTGAATGCCCCAGCCGCTACGAGGAGTCCCCCGGCCCTAACGAACGACAGCAGTCCCTTGATCCGCAAATCAAGCCCCTTAATCAAGCGTGCACATTCACTCGGCGACGGTGATGAGCATACCGCCGCAAGTTCGTGAATGTAAATGGAAAGGCTACATGAACCTCGTAGGGGCATCGATAACCATTGAATTCCCATCGCGCAATGAGGCCCCAGTGGACGGTTAACAGCGAAATCGTCCACACGGGAACTAGAAGGAGCTTCCGATAACGATGTGTGTTCTTCCGTATCTTGAGAAGAACTCGCGACAAACGGATGTAAGCTATCGACATGATCCCTCCTTCCTACAAGCCACGAAAGAAGTTCATGGAGCTGGCCATCTCAGAGGCGAGGCGCGCCGGTGATCGAGGCGACTATCCCATTGGCGCGGTCATAACGCGACTTGTGAGCGGGCGCGAAGTGGTCATTGCCAGTGCAGGCAACCGGGTGAAAACTTCGGGATCGAGCATCAAGCACGTAGAGCTGGAAACGCTCAAATACGTATCGAGCGGCTATGGCCGCTACCTGCCTGATTTCGTCCTCTACTCTACTCACGAGCCGTGTGCCATGTGCGCGGGTGCCTGCGTGTGGTCTAGAATTGGAGCGGTTGTGTATGGCGTTTCCCAAGAAGACATTGCCGCTTATGGCCGCAAGCATGGTACGGAAGACCGCAAGTGGCGGGCCTGTCTCATCCCCTGCCGGATCGTCTTTAAGAAGGGTAATCACCCCATCCCCGTCACCGGCGGTTTCCTCAGGCAGGAATGCCAAAAATTGTTCAGTTACGGGTCTACATATCGTTAACTGACGCGACTGGATTTCTCGGCGTGCGTCTCCCACATTGTGGGCTCTGCCTGAGTCACGACCACTCGAAAATAATTCACGGACGATAAAACAGCGTTCACGTCAATTTGAATCGCGAAAGCCGCCTGGCTCCCGGACTTAACTCCGCTGCTCTTTCAAAAGTCATTTCAGTCCATCTTCGGTCCACATCAAGAGCGAGATAAATGGCGCATCCCCCTGTAAGCGGCACTTAGAGTTTTTCACTGCGTACCTTCTAAGCAGGATGTCGTGGGTTCGAGTCCCACCGGGCGCGCCACTCTTTTGGAACTCATTGACGCAGTAAGATTTGGATAAAACTCCGTTCACCCCGACCATGTGCTTTTTTGACAGGTTGTCGGGGATGGCGGGACTTTGGCGTTTTTGCTCTATCTTCTATCGATGCAATTGCTTACGCGAACCAACCTCAATTCTGCATCCACCGAGAATCAAGCCCTGTCATAGAAATGTAGTATCTGCGGAGCAGGGCATTAGGACGCCCAGGAAGTCCTTTTGATGAAGTGTAATGGGCCTCCGCGAATGTTCGCAGCGTCTCCGGGTGGCTGGGCACTACGTACAACCCCGGTTGTAGCCAGTAACTACCATTTGATTGCTCGATTCCTATTGCCAGTCTATATGTGGATCCGTACTATTCCTATAGACCGCCGATAGGAGATATGGTTTGGACTCTCAACCGACAACCCTCTTGCAAGGGACTTTGGACATGCTGATCTTGAAGTCCCTTATCGCAGGCGAGAAGCACGGATTGGGAGTCTCGCGGCGAATCCAGCAGATCACCGGCGGCACGTTTGTTGTCAAGCCAGGCTCGCTCTTTCCCGCATTGCACCGAATGGAAGAAGAAGGTTGGATTTCCTCTTTTTGGGGAGAATCGGAAAACAACCGGCGCGCGAAATACTACCGCTTGACCAAGGCTGGAAAGAAACAACTCGAAGCCGAAACCAAGCGATGGGACCGCATTTCTTGGGCTATCGCGCAGGCTTTGGAAGCATCGTAAAGAGGTGTTTAGCATGCCGCTCCTCGTTAAAGTACGAAGTTTGCTGCGAAATCTCTTTTTATCTCGTCGTGTGGATGCAGAACTCGACCAGGAGGTGCGTTCACACCTCGGGATGCTGATAGAGGAGAATACTCGTGCGGGCATGTCGCCGGAGGAAGCGCAACGAGCCGCGCGGATCGAACTTGGCGGTATCGAACAGGTGAAAGAACAGGTACGCGATGCGGGAATTGGCAATTGGCTGCACGCAGTGATTTCCGATTGCCGCTACGGCATTCGACAACTCCGCAAGAACCCCGCCTTCACGACCGTCGCTGTCCTCACCCTGGCCCTCGGGATCGGCGCAAATACGGCGATCTTCAGCAACGTCAATGCTCTCGTCCTCCGCCCGTTTTCTCTCCCGGATCTTGATCGTGTCGTAGCCATCTGGGAGACCGTTCCGAAGCAAGACGCCTACCGTGTCAGCGTCGCCCCAGCGAACTTCCATGATTGGACCGAGCAAAGCGAATCCTTCGAATATTTGGCAGCCACCCGCGGCTGGGATGCAAACTTAACCGGCGAAGGCGTTGCCGAACGCGTCGAAGGTTATCAAGTGACGAGCGACTTTTTCCCGTTGCTTGGCGTTCCAGCCGAGCTCGGCCGGCAGATCAGCAGCGTTGACCTCCAAGGAGCGGCAACCGTAGTCGTTCTCAGTCACGGATTCTGGGAGCGTCATCTTGCTGGTGATCGAACTGTCCTCGGCAAAAACCTGCTCCTGAATGGCCGCAAATTCACCATCATCGGCGTCGCTGGCTCCGATTTAGACTTTCCGGCAGGAGCTCAGATTTGGACTCCGTTCGATCTCCACTCCGTCGAGAGCACCGATCGGGAAACGCACTCACTTCTTGTTCTTGGCCGCCTGAACGAGAACGCCTCGGTGTCGAGCGCAACCGCTGACCTGCAAGCCGTCGCCGGTCGTCTGGCAGAACAATTTCCAGGCAGCAACGCCGGCCATGGAGTCCGTGTTATCCGATTGGCCGAAGACGCCACCGACGGAACATGGCAGTTCGTAATGGTGCTGATGGGTTGCGCCGTCTTTGTGCTATTGCTCGCTTGTGTGAACGTGGCGAACCTGCAACTCGCCCGTGCATCAAGCCGGCAAAAAGAAATGGCGATCCGGTCTGGCATGGGCGCGAGCCGCTGGCAACTGATCCGCCAGTTGCTGGTCGAGAGCACATTACTGGCCCTCGCCGGAGGGATTGCTGGCGCCCTGCTGGCGAACTGGGGAATGGAGCTTCTGCGGCGTGATCTCCCGCCGTTCATCATGGCGCACGTGCCAGGCCTCAAGCACGTGGCGGTCGATCTCCGCGTACTCCTGTTCACTCTCGCAGTCGCTTTGTGTAGCGGAATTCTCGCTGGCCTCGCGCCCGCCTTCCGTTTCTCAGGGTCCGACCTCAACGACGCCTTAAAAGAAAGCACACGCTCCTCAACGGCAGGTCGCTCTGCCGGTCGTCTTCGCGGTGTGTTGGTGATTATCGAAACCGCCCTCGCTCTCATTCTTCTCGTGGGGGCGGGGCTCATGGTCAGCGGGTTCCGCAATCTCCTTGCCGTAGAAATGGGATTCGACCGCACCCACGTGCTTACGTTTCACATCGCCTTGCCTCAGGAGAAATATCAGAAAAAAGATCAAATCCAGGGCTACTACGATCGCTTGCTCCATCAGCTCCAAACCATGCCGTCGGTGGATACCGTCGCTTGCGTTACCAGCTTGCCTTCCGGATGGAGCTGGAATTGGACCGAGTACACTGCAGAAGGTCACCCTCCGGCCTCTGCCGGAGAAGTGCCTTCCACGGTCTCGCAAATCGTCACGCCCGATTTTTTTGCAACCTTGCACGTGCCCCTCATCAAGGGACGTTTCATTTCCCTCGCTGACGGTCTCGACGCTCCGCCCGTAGCCGTTATCAGCGAAAGCATGGCTCATGCCAACTGGCCGGATCAGGATCCAATCGGAAAACACGTGAAGTTGGGACATCCCGAAAGTTCGGAGCCCGAGCGACGGGTCGTTGGAGTCGTGCGCGATATTCGCTCTTCGGCGTTCGAGCCAAAGGCTAACCCGACCACCTATGTGCCCTTCGCCCAGATGCCCCAAGGTTCGTCGGCCGTGCTTGTACGTACCTCGGCCGATCCTTTGAGCCTGGCCAGGAGCGTGACCCAGCTATTGCGCAGCATCGATCCCGGTACACCCGCGTACGACGTCCGCACTCTCGAACAAGTTGTTTCCGATAACGTGAGCGGTGTGGAGTCTTCCGCGCGCATGATGCTGGTCTTCGGCTTTATCGCTTTGGCATTGGCGGCGGCCGGCATCTTCGCCGTGATGGCCTACTCAGTAACGCAGCGCACTCTTGAAATCGGCATTCGCATGGCGCTCGGCGCCCGCCCATTCGATGTTCTTCGCTTGGTGATGGCATCGGCCATGAAGATGGCTTTTGTAGGCTTGACCTTCGGGCTTGGCGTGTCCCTGCTCCTGACCCAAGCCATTTCCAACGCCGTGTTCGGCGTCATTCGAATCGAACCGCCAGTCTTCGCCTCGTTGACGGCCCTCCTCGCGATGGTCGCAGCGGTGGCTGCCTACATTCCTGCGCGCTGGGCCACCAAGGTTAATCCCATCCACGCCTTGCGCGGCGACTAGGGAGTGCGAGTCCAGAAGCCGTCGCGCTGTGTAGGCCGCAATCGTGATTCATGCCCGAGCGACGGCGTGCTCGGAAAGCACGTGCCGATTGTTGCAGATCGGATGCGAAACCTCGGAACCGGACCTTGACGCGGGTCCGAAGTCCCGTGCGAGGAAGTGTGATTCCGCTGAATGCTGCTCGCGCTCCGATCTCCCCGAACGCCGCTTGGACCGTGAGGTCGGTCAGTCACTCTACAAATAGGCCAGAATGGATTCTGTGCAACATTTTTTTTGGCGCCACGATTTTTTCTGTCAAAAAAATAATACTAAATGTGACAAGTCGCGGCAAAACGCCTGCTTAAAGCTGATGAAAAAGGAGTAAGTAGTTTGTCACCGTTAATCACAAGTTCCTGATTGTCCCTCGCTTTACGGTCGCTCCGGCAAGTTCTGATTAAAGTGGACAACTGACTTCTAAGCAGAGGGTCGCCAGTTCGAGTCTGGGAGGGCGCGCCACTTATCTCTCCTGAATCAAACACTTGCAGCCATTTCCAAAACAACTTCGTTTTCAATTTTCGGTCCATTCGGTCCAACAACGGACTTTTCAGCCGGAAGCTCGAAGCCCAAACCAGCACGCTCTGCCACTGCTTTGCGAAATTGCACGTCGTTTTTTATCTTGTCGTACAGATCGGACATATCCTGTCCGGCATGCCCCAACCAAAACTTGATGAGACTTGGCGGAGTAGCCGTGAAATTTCGCAAGTGCGTATTTCGGAAGCGACGGAACGCGTGACTGCCGGTCGTTGTACACCCACTCTCCGGGTCCTTCCAGTTCAATTGCTTGAGGACCGGGTGCAGCCAACGCCGCAGGAAGTTCGACTGCTGTAGAGGCTTGCCGGTGCTAGAACAAAACAGCAGCCCGTTTTATCTCTCGCCAATGAACTCCCTGAGCATCGCCGCGACGGATGAGTGCAGATCAATCTCCCGATGACCGTTCTCTTCGTTCTTCAGGAAATCGTGGACCTGGTTCCTCCATACTTTCTGCTTGATTTTGACTGTGGTGCAGTCCCTGGAAATGTTCTTGATGTCGATTCCCAGGGTTTCACCAACACTTCCGACGCGACAACCATTTTCACCACGTTTGTGTAGGCCCGGATCGCCGAGGCTCCCAATCCCCCCGCTACCATCGTCGTGCCGATACTCTTTAGCACGAGATTCTTGATGGAATCGAGCGGCATGTCACCGATGTTTGGATTGAGCCAGTTATTCAAGCAGCTTTCCCATGTTGCTAAAGTAGACGGAGCCACGGGTCTGCGCTTGCGGTGCTTCATTTGATTGAGCCAAATGATCGCTTGCTCGCGGAAGGTGACGCCGTGGTTGGACCGTACGACTTTGTTGCTAATGGGCAAGAAACCGGCAAAACATTTCAAAGAAAAATGTTTCACGTTCTGACCGTTTTTTTTCGCCTACTTCGGCGTTTCTTACTCGACCCCGTCATTAGGGCAATTGGGTTTTAGTGCCAGCGCTACGTTCTGAAGAGTCGCTGTATTGATTCTGTGAACACGAATGAGAACGGCGCGTTCGGATAGCACGGTACGGCGATCCTGAATCTATTGCTTGCCATCGTCGCGCTTTAATTTATTCACTTACGACGCGAACGGAAATACAACCACCGAAGTCGCTTCTTCGGCCACGACCACGTTCGCATGGGATTACGAAAACCGACTGACGAGCGTGACCCTGCCGGGAACCAGCGGGACAAATCACCTTCAAATACCATCCTTTCGGGCGCCGCATCGAGAAAGTGTCGCCAACCTCGACGGACGTAGTGCGACCATGGCAGGGGAAATCGCTGAAGCGGAGTCTCCGGACGTTCAGGCGAAAGTCCAGACGGTGTCTGGAGCTTTGGCGTGTGGCCCGATATGGGCTTTGATGTACCGGATTCTCCAGACAGTGTCTGGAGAATTGGCCACGCGAGATAAAAGTCTCTCATTTGCCAGCGTTACTTTGAGAGAAACCCCTGCCGAACTTCGCTGTGAGGTCCGAAGCAAGCCGTTCGATTAGGGCCTCTCCGTATACAGCCCGCTTCTTTCCCTGTTGCTCGTGCTCCACGATCTTGCCCGACCTCCCAATACGTCTGGGTCATAATGGCATTGATGGAACGAACGGAATACTTCCTGGCCTGATCGAGTAGCTCGGCCACTCCGTTGAGCAATTGGGAATATGAAAGCTCTGCCGGATGAGAAATCTTTTTGGTCACAATGAATTCCTAACCTAATTCGGACAAGGGCGTCAATGTCGATTCGCGTCACGGACGCTGGTGACGCCTTGAACCTACTTGGAAGCAGCACAAGGATGGCCCGGAACGGAGAAGCGCAACAGGCGGACCTCTTTTCGATGCCGTAGAATTGATCTACGTCGATGCGGGAGAGGTGGGCAACGTCGAGAGCGAGCTGGGTCAGCTCAATTTCGTACACAGATTTTGATGGAGCCACATCGGTGAGAGAACCGAGAACGCAGCTTTGGGGATCGAGCTAGCGGATACTTAATGTCGGATTTATAATCGGCTCACCGGGGTGCTCCGGCAGCATCTTCAACACGTCGTCGTTGCCCGGTCCACCAGGCAACTCCCATGAACCCGGATAACAGCAACGGAAAAGTGGGGGGCTCCGGAATGGGAGTGACAGCGGCTGCCACGGTTGCCGAATAGCTTGCGCTTGCGAGCGCCGTGCTCGGCGTCGATCCGTCTTCTGCGCAGAACTGGTCGACCGTGGGATCGCAGAAGGCCCCATAAAGCGTGAATAATCCGGCTTCTGTGGTTCCCACCGCGAGACCTGCATTCCACGTGAACTGAAACAGCCCCAAGCCATCGGCAGGATCGTAGACCTGTGTCATGGTTTGTCCTGGCGCCAAATTCGGAAATGGGAAAATCGACGCGTCCGGCGTACCATCTGTGGCCAAAAACAGGTCGCTGTCGATTCCGCTACTGTCCAGGTAATCGAAGCTGCTTGTGTTGGTGATGGAGAAACCCCAGCCCACGGTCGTGCCCGCCGGCCCGGACACGTCCGCGGGAAGCAACGTGAACGTGAGGGAATCAGCCTGGATAATAGGAGGGGTAGAAACCAAAATAACCGCAACAAGAATTAAGTAAAGGTAACTTCGCATGTGACTCTCCCTTCGGTTAACCTGCTTCCTCAGTCTCGATTACGGCACCACCGCCTCGGCCGTTGAATAGCTGTAGTTCGTCCCTGTAACGTCCTGGACCGGCCCACCCTCAGTGATGGAAATGCGTGTCGCTGTGCTCGACACATTCAAGTAAATTCTCGTGGCCACCGCCGTCCCGACGCTCAAGTTCCCAAGGCTGAGAGGTAAAGCCGGCGACAACGCGGTATTGTAGGCGACTGTGCCAGTGCCCGAAAGCACGCGGACCGTCAGCGTATTGATGACCAGGTTCACCGCGTTCCCCGTTCCCGTGTTGGTCAGCACTACGTTGAAGTAGGTCGCCCCGGAAGGATCGCTGCCGACGCCAGCCATGGAGCCCGTGATACGAGGCACCCCTACGGCGACGGTGACGGTCGAAGTGGCGCTCCCAACATTGCCGTTGGAATCTCTGAAGCTGAAGGTAACGGTGGTTGTGCCGACGGGAAATAGGGTTGTGCTGGTTACGCCTACACCGCCGGCTTGCGGAGGAATCTGCACGGGCGCAGGAGTGATATTTTCAGCGGCCGTGGCACCTGCCAGGAATGCAGCCAGGGCCGGCCATGCGGCGGCCGTGGCGCCGGTTGCTTGGGTGGCAGGAATGGAGATGCTTGCGGGAGCGGTGACTTCAGGCGATGTCGCTAGAGCGGAGATCACTTCGCTGAGAGCTGAAGACGTGCTTGGCGAATTGGAGCCGTCCCCGCTGTAAACGGCAGTTATGGTGTGCGTTCCTGCAGCTAACGTGGAAAGGGTGACGCTGGCGCTGCCTCCCGTCAAGGTTGCGGGAGTAAGCAGCGCGGTTGCGCTGTCGAAGAACTGGACGGTGCCGGTGGGGCTGGCGCCAGTGACTGTAGCAGTGAAGGTTACGGACTGGCCGGTGGTGGCAGGATTGAGTGACGAGGTTACGGTGGTTGTTGTCGAGTGAAGGTTCACGATTTCGCTGTAGGCTGAAGACGCGCTTGGCGAGTTGTTGCTGTCGCCGCTATAAACAGCGGTAACGGAATGCGTGCCAACGGTCAGTGTCGAAAGCGTGAGCGTTGCGGAACCGCTCGACAAGGCCACCGGAGAAAGCAGTGCGGTAGAGCCGTCTTTGAATTGGACGGTGCCAGTGGGGCTGCTGCCAGCTACCGTGGCAGTGAACGAGACGGCTTGCCCCACCGTGATGGGATTCAGCGAAGAGACAATACTCGTTGTCGAGGTGGCGAGCGTCGTGTTGATGACTTCGCTGAAAACCGAGGAGGTGCTTGCGGCATTGGAAGTGTCTCCCCTGTAAACGGCTGTGATCGAGTGAGTGCCGGCGGTCAATGTGGATATTGTGAGCGTACCCATGCTGCTGCCGACCGTGACCGGCGAACCCAATACTGTCGTGCCATCCATGAACTGGATAGTGCCGGTGGGATTGTTGCCGATGACGGTAGCGGTGAAGGTAACAGGTTGCCCGACGTTGGCAGGATTGAGAGATGAGACAACGGTGGTGGTCGTGGCTGCCGCACCATTTTGCAGAGAAAAGATCTCAATATTGGCGAAGCCAGTAACAATGTTCCTGTTCAGCGGGTCGACGACTATCGACTGACCCATACTCAGAGCACCGGTTGGTCCTCCGCAGGCGGCAGCGGTGCCACCCGTTCCGCCGAACTTACCTAGATAGTTATCGTTAAGATCGAATATCTGGACTCGACACTGGTATTGTAATTTGGCGTTTTCGGGAAAGGCTGCTGAATCCCCCACGACGACGTTGCGGCTGACTGGGTCAATGGCGATAGAGCTTGGATAATTGAATTGGCCGTCGCTAAGTCCCGCTGTTCCGATCTGGCTGAGATAAACACCTGCAGGACTAAAACTCTGCACGGTGTCACCTATAGGGTCCGTTACGATAATGTTGCGGCTGACGGGGTCAATCGCAATTCCGCTGGGCGCATAGAATTGCCCTTTGCCTGAGCCATAGCTACCAAACTGGCTTTGGAACACTCCCGCCGAATTGAAGATTTCGACGCGGGCATTGCCTGGATCTGTCACCAGAATATTTTCCGTTGCGGAGTCGATTGCAACTCCAGGCCAGGTTTCAAACGCGGCAAAGGAAAATTGACCCGCGGCGTTGCCCCTCGACCCGAACACGCTCTGAAACTGGCCAGCCGAATTGTAGATCAACACTCGATCGCCGCCATAATCCACTACCACGACATTTTCATTGACCGGATCGACGGCAATGGCGGCCGGATAGCCGACGAGCAAACCGTTTCCATTGCTCTCCCCTGGGAAGAACTGGGGCCAAGTGCTTTGGAATGCATTGGGAGCCGGGCCGACCGCGATTAGTCCATCGCCGGCGAAATAACCTTTGAATTGACCGTTAGGTGCAAACAGCTGCAGAGTTCCGCTAACGGTGTCACCGGCAATGATGTTGCGCGTCACCGGATCGATGGCAATCCCAGCTGGCGTGACGATTCCTGGTCCCCCGACTCCTCCGGCTGGGTTAAATCCAAGAGTCCCAAGACTTGGATCGTCATAGTTGTCAGAGCCAGCAATCAGCCCGGAGTAGGCGTAGGTGGGCATACTCTTCGGCCCCGCCGAGATGACCATATTGATTGGGCCAAACTCTTCGTTTTGATAGAGGGCCAAGTAACCCGGGCCGGCGGGGGGAGTCTGAGAAATGACAGTACCTGCGGGAACGGTGCCGGACGTTTGGGTAATAAATGTATAGGTAAAATAGTCGCCCAAATAGGGATCGGGAAGCCCTTGGTTGAGTAGTCCAACCGCCGCTTCCTGCGTCAAGCCAACCAAATCGGGGATCTGATACTGCAGGGTGCCGGCGCCTCCCACATTTCCCAAGGAGACCGTCAAATCTATTGAAGTATTCCAAGGCGCCACGGTACCTGCTGCCGGACTTTGCGAAATGATATAGCCGAAGGGAACGGTACTGGAGGGCTGTGTCGTTACGGTTCCCACAGCGAAACCATTTGCCATGATGGGAGCGGTCGCAAAATACAAGATTCCGCTGGAAAGGACAGGGCTAAAGTAATCGATCGGTGGGGCGATGAGGTTGGGGACCGTGGCCGTGACGGTTCCGCCGGAGGACACGACGAGATTAACCGTCGAGTAAGGCACAGCGAGTGTTCCTCCCACAGGACTCTGCGAAATCACATCGCCGTCAGGCACGGTGGTAGAAGACTGCCTGGCGATGGTTGCGTTGAAATAGCCTTGATCATTGTTTTGCTCAACTAAAAAGAGATTATCCTCGGCAGTCCACTGCCATTGCCCAACTACGTCGGGGATGGCAACCAGTGCTGGACCTGCCGAATACACTATGTTCACCGAAGCGCCGAGGGAAGCGAATGAACCAGCCGCGGGATCTTGAGACACCAGAGCGCCGCGCTGAAGACTGGATAGCTCCGGCGTCAGAGTACCAACGGTAAACCCCGCCGCAAGGATCGCGGAAATCTCCCCCGATGTGAAGTCTGGGACTTGTACGAGCTGCAGGTTTGCCTCGGAGAAAGCGAAGTTGACGACCGTCCCGGCAGCAACTTCCGAACCGCCCGCGGGTGTTTGCGAGATCACCAGGAATTCAGGAACGGTGGCGGACATTACCGGCGTAATCGAACCTACGACCAGTCCAGCGGCCGTGATGGCAGCGCTGGCGCCGCTCTCGTTAGTGCCCACAAGATTCGGCACCGTGAAGGTCTGCACACCTAAAGAGACAGTGAGATTGACGGTGGAACCCGCTGCAGCAGTTATGCAGGAGTTGGGCGACTGGTTAACTACTGTGCCGGCAGCATAGTACTGGTCGTATTCCGTGGTCACGGTTCCCAGCACGAAGCCGGCATTTACAATTCCCGCTTCGGCAGCAGTCTGTGTAAGGCCGAACAGCGCCGGAACGATGGAGGTGCCAGGGGTAGGTTCAAGGTCCAGTTCGGCGTAGCCTGCGTCCAATATGGCGGGATAGGTTTGACTCACCGCCTTGAGCGAGAATAGTGCCTTGATGGCGCTCAAAGTGACACAACCGAAATTCGCAGGCACAGTTACAGGAACGATAATTTCTTGACTCGCTCCGCTGGCCAGGGTCACCGTGCTCAGCAAATTCACGGGGTTATACCAGTTATATTGCGTCGAGAACGTCAGATTATATGTGTCCTCATTCAAGCCTTTGTTGGTGATGGTGAAAGTCAGATTCAGGTTGGCGCTTGGAGTCACTTGGGCGTTACCCGAACTGGCGACTTCCACAAGATACGGCACCACGGGAACCGTGTCGGGAACAGTGCCAGGCTCGGAGCTGATGAGGTTTGTGTTCGCCACGGCTTCGGCCTGATCCGCCCCAATCGTTCCACCCGTAAAAATTAGATGATTCCAATCGCTTGAGCTGTAAAGCGTGAAGCAAAGGCTCGTTGCCGCCGGGCCGATGATGCTGCAGGAACTTGGATCGGCGTTGATGTTAGCGTTCACACCTGACTCCGTCGCATTGCCATCGCAGTTCCAGTCAATCGGACCATTGGCATTGGCCACATTCCGAAGCCCGGTGCTGTTTCCCTGGATGCCACCTGGGCAGTAATAGCGGGTTCCATAGCCGGGAATGGCCGGACCGGCGTTTAAGCCGACGGCCTCGTTGAGAGACTGTTTGTTTAAAGAAGGAATGGACGGGAATCTTGAGTAGTCCAAGAGGCCGTCACTACCATTGTAATAGAGGCCATACTCGGAAAAAGCGTAGTTCATTATGCTCAGGTAATTCGGTTTGTAATTAACTGCATCCAACCCGCCGTGCTGAAGGCCGAGATTATGGCCAAGTTCGTGCATTAATACGACAGCTTGCAGCAAGGCGCTGCCGACCGGCGGGTCGCTGTTTGCAAGCGCCAGGCCCGTGATTAGCCAGCTGCCAGGTACAGTACCGGAATAGCCAAGGGTGACCTGGGGGCCTGGGAAACCTCCAATGGTATGAGCCATCAGCGCATAGTGGAAAACGTGGTAGCGATGCAGCGAATATTCCATAGCAAAGGTTCCGGAAGGGTTGAGCGGATTGATGAACTGCAGCAGCTGAGCGTTGTTCCACGTCCCGTCAGGGTTTGCGGAGCCGAATGGAATGTAAGCGCTCTCTGGGAAGCCCGTCGAAAACGACTGAGTGCTACCAGAAGTACCCCACGACGTACCGGTTACAGGATCCATAATGCAGGTCGGACCGCAATCAATATGAAGATTGATGCCCGTCGTTCCATCCGGATTCGATACGGGCGCGAGTGCAAACGCTTGTACCAAGGCTAGGTTCGCTTCGGACTTAAGCATGTGATTATGAGTGCTACTAAACAGGTAATCGACTTGCACAAAAACGTCTTTATGATTGGGGTTAGCACCCATGGCGTGAAGGTCAATTTTCGTGCCGTCTGGTAATGGATAACCATTGATTTCGTAATCGTCACAGAGACCGTCACCGTCGCTATCGCCACCAGCGTTCGCGCAAGGTGCGCTGAGCATATAACCGTGGAGTACACCATCGCTCTGACCATTTGGTACGAACAGAGCTTCTCCCACGATCTGTCCTTTGTCGTTGACGCCATTCGCGGTCATTAGTTCCCAGCAGCCGGAGGAATTTGCGCACGGGGAAAGAGTGTTGTAGGGGGGCTGCATGTCCTCGTCCAAGAGCGTATTGAGGTCGATGATGTTATGAATGTTTTGCCACATCACAGCGTGTTCGGGCGAAAGCCAATAGGCATTAGGGTCGACAATGGAGTAACCGACGATGATAACCGCCAAGTGGTTGGCATTATTGTTGATGGCGGTAGCTGAGCTGTATGCGGACGGGTCGCTACTTGCTACTCCAAGGTCCTGCATAGTCCCGGAATTAAGAGGCACTTGAAAGGGATCGATCAGGAAGGCGTGAGAGCCCACCGGTGACGATCCTAAATAAGAGTTGCCTACCACCATACCGGTTTGATTGATGCTGAATGCACCGCTGCTCGTGCTCGTGCCCCCTAAGGTGCCGATCAAATCACTGGTGACTAACGGACCGGTGCCGTTGTGGATGAATCCGAGATTTCCCACCGTTCCAACAATGGTTCCAGCATTGTTAATTTTGCCGATGGCCACAAGAGAGGTGTTCAAGCTCCCGAGGATGCTGTATGCGCCATTGTAAAACCAAGCGTAGCTCAAGCCCCAGTCGCCTACAATTTGGCCGAGATCATTGATTGATTTGGCTTCGCTCTGGACAGCAGGGTTCGTGTCGCCTGTGGGAACGCCAAGGTCGGTGAGCGCTCCGTTAGCCCAACTGACACCGTGGGTTACAGGGAAAGATTGACAATCGGTCAGATACGCGGAGGATGAGCCCACGGCGACCCCGTTTGCATTGATATCCCAGACCTCGTCATTGCGAGGAATGGGCAAGCCTGTGTTCGGGTTGGTGCAAGTGAGTCCGGGAAGCAATGCGAGCCGAACGAGCGTGCCAGTCGCCGCATTGGGCGTATCCGGATTCCAGATATAGGCATTACCATAATAGAATTGATAATCAGCGCCGTAACCATAACCAGCGCCTTCAGCATAGTTTATGATGCTTAGGGCGTCCGGGATTGTGGAAGTAGAAACCCCAACTACTTGCCCGGCGTTATTGATGGCCATGGCATTGCTCATCGTATCGGTTCCGAGCGTACCTAAATCGGTAAAGGTATATCCGCTCTTCAGCGTCTGCTGCGCAACGGCAGGGAGGGTGGCGAACGCCAGCGTGACACACAGGAATATGGCTAATCGCTGTGCCCACTGAATGGAGTTCGCTATTCGAGGGGGCGCGAAATTTATTACCTTTACGGTCATACTAGCCCGCCTTTAACCCCACTGGAATCACAAGATTGTTCAACTTATTTCATCAAGAGCGCGCATCGACACAGCTATCCTGCGAGCATTCAGTATTGCCGTGGTTCGAGATCTCTGCGCGTGTTGGCAAGACCAAGCTCTTGCCCAGCCCCATGGTTTCGTGCTAGATTTTGCGGCCTCTACGGAGGTTCGACTCCGGTGCGCCAAGAAATCGCGGTGCATAATGCATGTACAAGCTGGCGGGTGTCTTTAGGAAGTCCACAAGAATTTCTCAGGATTTCTCAGGGACAGTTATGAGCAAGAATTCTGGGGACTTATACGAGTTCGGCCCCTTTCGCTTGGACCCTGCCCAGCGGCTTCTTTTGCGGGAAGAGAAGGCCGTTCCCCTTCAACCGAAAGCGTTTGACACCCTGCTGTTACTGGTGCGCAACAGCGAAAAGGTGGTCCTTAAGCACGAAATCCTGAATGCCGTCTGGGCGGACACCTTCGTTGAAGAATCCAACCTGACCCAGAACATATTCGTACTGCGCAAGGCAATGGGGGAAAAGGATGGAGAGCGCCGGTACATTATTACTGTACCGGGTCGTGGCTATCGGTTTGCCGAAACGGTTCGGACTCTTCCGCATTGTGAACCGCGCGTAGCTGAACCTCACTTGGAACGACAGCACCAAAATCCGCAATTGGAATCAATGGAAACTCCCCGGGTTCCATCTCTAGGTGATCCGGGGCTTCCCGGAATTGAGACCGTTCTCAATCCTAACCCGAAGGAGGTGAGTAGGATTGAACGACGGGTGCCGACGGCTTTGGTCTCAAGTCGCGGACGCTGGTGGATGGCGGCCGCAGCGATAGCCAGCGTACTGGCCGCGGTGCTCGTAGCTGAGGTGATTCGGCATCGCCGCAGAGCACCGCAGGAGCTTACGGAGCAGCAGCTCACGGCCAATCCCTTGGAAGATTGGGTGACCGGAGGGGCTATCTCTCCCGATGGCAAGTACGTGGCTTACCATGACCAGACGGGACTTTACCTACGTTCCATCGACTCCGGCGAAACTCACCCCGTCACTCTGCCGGCGGAGCTGCGCACCCGGATTTATGAGCTGTGCTGGTTCCCGGGAGGTGGAAAATTGCTCGCTTCCGTCGCGAGTTCAGACGGTGACGACATCTGGGTGATCACGATACTGGGCGAGGCGGATCCACACTTGCTGTACCGGCATGGCACCGAACCGGCCATCTCCCCGGATGGCCGGATGATAGCCTTCACAAATGATGAATCCGGCAAGACAGGGCAGGAAGTATGGGTAGGCCGGATCGATGGCGAAACACCTTGGAAGCTGGTCGATGCCGGACAACTCCAAAGCGTATTCCGCCCATCCTGGTCGCCCGACGGTCGTTGGATCGCGTACGCCAGGAGATGGAAGACGGCCCAGGGACCCTGGAAATCTGCCATCGAAGTCCGTCCCGCCAGTGGTGGGGCCGCTAAGAATCTTGTGTCTGAAGCGAGCTTGACCAGTTCGAACACAATGCTTAGCGCGGGGAACGATTCTTTTGCTGAAACTTGGTCGCCCGACTGGCGCTTAGTGTTCTCTGTCGCTACGGGTCCGGAGTCCCTGCAAACCCTCTTAAAATACAGTCTGCTAAAGTACAGCCTGTGGGAAGTTCGGGTAGAGCCGAGCACAGGCGAACCTGGGGACAAACCCAGACGGATTACGCAGTGGAGCGAATATGCGCCCACGAAACTGGCCATTACAGCGGACGGAAAGCGCCTGTCGGTAGTGAAAACGCGTGATTGGTCCGATGTGTATTTTGGTGAACTCGGCCCAGACGGCGGCAGTATGAAGGCGCCACGCCGTTTGACCCTTGATGACCGGGGAAGCCGTCCCGATATCTGGACACGAGATGGGCAGGCTATCCTTTTTGAGTCGACCCGAAATGGGAAACTGGAGATCTTAAGGCAGGGCCCGAACGACAACATTGCCGAAATGGTTGTCGCAGGCCCTCGAGACGTGCATGACGTTGACATTAGTCCAGACGGGGATTCCCTTGTCTATTGGGAATCGGAATCCACAAGCGTCACCGGTGGGAAATCAGCGGATTCGGTTCGGCTCATGTGTCGTGCCATCGGCAGGCCGCCCGAAATGGTGCTCGAATTACCTCGCGCGGAATTAACGGACTTCGATTGCTCGTCAAATCCGAAGGCCAGCTCTCCCTGTTTGCTGGGCCAGCGCGAAGGAAAGGACCTCGTTCTCTACTCGCTGGACCTGACTAGAGGAAAAGGAACTCGGTTAGCAAAGATCGAAGTTACCAATCCCGCGCGGCATTTAGGTTGGGATATCTCACCCGATGGCTCACGCGTGGCGTTGGTTGACCAAGACAAGTACAGGGGAAACATCGAGGTGCTAACGCTATCGGACGGGGCTTGGCATGAGGTTTCCCTTAAGCCTGAGGGAGAACACCTTCAGTCGATCGGCTGGGCAGCGGATGGGAAGGGCTTCTTCGTGACCTCTCAGGCGCCGAACTCCTACAACTTGCTGCACGTGACGCTCGCCGGAAAAGTGCAGCCCCTCTTGCGCACTGGCCGCAGACAATGGTTTTGGGGGCCGCGTCCGTCCCCCAACGGTAAATACCTGACATTCTCGGCCCAGACATACGACAGCAACTTGTGGGTGATTGACAACTTTTGATAGGAGAAGTTCTCGCTCCTTACTTACTCTCCTCGCCGACAGCGTTACTTTCTCGCTGGCGCGGGCTGGCGCGCACGGCCACTTATCCTACCGGTGCACCCACGCGTGCCGCCTAGTTCTCGCCGGCAAGCTGCTGCAAATCGAGTTTGGCCTGCCGACCCCTCTCGCGACCTGAATTCCAAAGGGGCGCAGGAAACCCGAAACCCAGTTGGACGCACAATGAGCGACCCGTAATGAGCCCCGGTTTACACAGTGGTTGCTCCCAGATGACGGCAAATCGGAAGTTATTGTTTTGTTAGTCGGATTAGTACCGACAAACGCTAGTGTTTATCGATTCTTGTG
>Ga0210395_10000240_pt1 | contig 42835 bp, 31 predicted proteins | sample IncBWH4OmetaG_FD_150861 | JGI IMG/M metagenome (GOLD analysis project Ga0210395, IMG submission 150861) | Forest soil microbial communities from Barre Woods Harvard Forest LTER site, Petersham, Massachusetts, United States - Inc-BW-H-4-O ...
GGCCCGGCACACGCTCGCAGGCTTTCCGGACGTCGCCGTGGTCGGCAGCGGCCAGCGCATGGAGATTTTCAAGGAGGTCGGGCTGCCCGACGATGTCGCGCGGCGCTTCGGCCTGCCCCGCATGTCCGGCACGCACGCCATCGGCCATACCCGCATGGCGACCGAATCCGAGGTGACGACCGAAGGCGCCCACCCATTCACCACCGGCGCCGATCAATGCCTGGTGCATAACGGCTCGCTGTCCAATCACAACGCGCTGCGCCGCGAACTGATCAAGCAAGGCCTGACGTTCCAGACCAAGAACGATTCGGAAGTGGCGGCTGGCTTCATCACCTCGAAATTGCGCGGCGGCTGCTCGCTCGAACAGGCGATGGAGTCCTCTCTGGGCGCGCTCGACGGTTTCTATACGTTCGTCATCGGCACGAAATCCGGTTTCGGCGTATTGCGCGATCCGATCGCTTGCAAGCCGGCCGTCATGGCCGAGACCGAGCGCTGGGTCGCATTCGGCACGGAATATCGGGCACTGGTGGATCTGCCGGGCATCGCGGCCGCCAGGGTCTGGGAGCCGGAACCTGCGCGCGTCTATCGGTGGGAATTGCATTGATGCCAGATATCGACCTCGCCCGGAGCTCGGTGCGCGAGCTCAACGCGGCTTTGCATGGATTGCCTGCCGACACCAACGAGACGCATTGGCGGGTGTTCAATCCGCGCGGGCAACATTCGATCGCCGCCGGCCTCGACCGCCCGCTCCTTGTCGAGATCGACGGTCACGTCGGCTACTACTGCGCCGGCATGAACAAACAAGCGACCGTCATCGTCAAAGGCAATGCCGGCCAGGGTGTCGCCGAAAATATGATGTCGGGAAAAGTATGGGTGAGGGGCGACGCGTCGCAAGCGGCCGGCGCCACCGGATGCGGCGGCACGCTCGTGATCGACGGCAATGCGTCGGCGCGCTGCGGCATTTCCATGAAAGGCATCGACATCGTCGTCAAAGGCTCGGTCGGCCATTTGTCGGCTTTCATGGCGCAGGCCGGTAACCTCGTCGTACTCGGCGACTCCGGCGAAGCGCTCGGCGATTCCATTTACGAAGCGCGACTCTATGTGCGCGGCAAGGTCCACAGTCTCGGCGCCGATTGCATCGAGAAGAAAATGGAAGACAATCATCGCGCCGATCTACGGCGGCTCCTCGATGCCGCGGGCCTCAACGGCGAGGTCGATATCAACGAGTTCCGCCGCTATGGCTCGGCGCGCAAGCTCTATCACTTCCACGTCGATAATGTGGGGTCGTATTGATGACGACGCAGGATCGCTGGATTCACACCCCGCCGCGGAAGTCCGCGACCTTCGACGACACCTCGATCGCCGAGATCAGGCGCGCCGCGACCGCCGGCATCTATGACATCCGCGGCGCCGGCGCCAAGCGCAAGCTGCCGCATTTCGATGACTTGCTGTTTCTCGGCGCTTCGATCAGCCGCTACCCGCTCGAAGGCTATCGCGAAAAATGCGCGACCGATGTCACCATCGGCGCGCGCTACGCAAAAAAGCCGATCACGCTGAAAATTCCGATTACCATTGCGGGCATGAGCTTCGGCTCACTGTCGGCGCAAGCCAAAGAGGCGCTCGGCCGCGGCGCGTCCGCGGTCGGCACGTCAACCACCACCGGCGACGGCGGCATGACGCCCGAGGAGCGCGGGCATTCGAGTATTCTCGTCTATCAGGTGCTGCCGTCGCGTTACGGCATGAACCCGGACGATCTGCGCAAGGCCGACGCGATCGAAGTCGTGGTCGGCCAGGGCGCCAAGCCCGGCGGCGGCGGCATGTTGCTCGGCCAGAAGATCTCCAAGCGCGTCGCGGAAATGCGCGTGCTGCCCGAAGGCATCGATCAGCGCTCGGCCTGCCGGCACCCCGACTGGACGGGGCCGGATGATCTCGAAATCAAGATTCAAGAGCTGCGCGAGATCACTGATTGGGAAAAGCCGATCTATCTCAAAGTCGGCGCCTCCCGTCCCTACTACGACTGTGCGCTTGCGGTAAAAGCGGGCGCCGATTGCGTCGTGCTCGACGGCATGCAGGGCGGCACCGCGGCGACACAAGACGTCTTCATTGAGAATGTCGGCATTCCGACGCTGGCCGCGATCCCGCCGGCTGTGCAGGCGCTGCAGGATCTCAATATGCACCGCAAGGTGCAATTGATCGTGTCCGGCGGCATTCGCAACGGTGCTGACGTTGCCAAGGCTCTAGCGCTCGGCGCCGACGCGGTCTCGATCGGCACGGCGGCGCTGATCGCGCTGGGCGACAACGATCCGCATCTGGAAACGGAATATCAGGCGCTCGGCACCACGGCCGGCGCCTACGATGACTGGCACGAAGGCCGCGACCCGGCGGGCATCACCACGCAAGATCCGGTGCTTGCCGCGCGTCTCGACCCGGTGATCGCCGGCCACAAGCTTGCAAATTATCTGTCTGTCTTGACGCTCGAAGCGCAGACCATCGCGCGCGCCTGCGGCAAGTCGCATGTCCACAATCTTGAACCCGAAGATCTGGTCGCGTTGACCGTTGAGGCCGCCGCCATGGCGCGCGTGCCTTTGGCGGGAACCGACTGGATTCCCGGGCGGGTTCGAGACTGACGAAATCCAACGACGAGGAAAAGCCATGCCATCCTGGGGCGAAGTCGCGAAGCAGAAAAACATCCGCTACTTCCTCATTTCATTTGTCGATCTGTTCGGCACGGTGCGGGCGAAGATCGTGCCGGCGAGCGCGATCGATGACGTCGCCGAGGCCGGCGCCGGCTTTGCCGGTTTCGCCACCTGGTTCGACATGACGCCGGCCGATCCGGACGTGCTGGTGATCCCCGAGATGGACTCGCTGATCCAGCTGCCGTGGAAGCCGGAAGTGGCTTGGGTTACCGGCGACCTGTTCATGGGCGGCGCGCCGGTCGAGCAGAATCCGCGCCAGATTCTGAAGAAGCTTGTCAAAATCGCAGCCGAAGGCGGCTATGAGCTCAAGACAGGCGTGGAGTGCGAGTACTTTCTGATCGCGCCGGACGGCACCACCATTTCCGACAGTGCCGATCAGCAGGCGAAGCCCTGCTACGACCAGCAGGCGCTGATGCGCCGCTACGAGGTCATCGCTGAAATCTGCGATGCCATGGTGGCGCTCGGATGGAAACCGTACCAAAACGACCACGAGGACGCCAACGGCCAGTTCGAAATGAACTGGCAATATGACAGCGCGCTGCGTACCGCCGACAAGCACACCTTTTTCAAGTATATGGTGAAGTCGATCGCCGAGAAGCACGGGCTGCGCGCGACCTTCATGCCGAAGCCGTTCTCGAATCTGACCGGCAATGGCTGCCACGTTCACGCCTCGCTCTGGGACATGGCGGGCAACAACGTCTTCGCCGACGCCAAGGGCGAGCTCGGGCTTTCTCGCGCCGCCTATGCATTCATCGGCGGCGTGATGCATTCAGCCCAAGCGATGTGCGCCATCACCAATCCGGTGGTGAATTCCTATAAGCGCATCAATGCGCCGGTGACGCTATCCGGCGCAACCTGGTCGCCCAATACGGTCACCTATACCGGCAATAACCGCACCCATATGATCCGCATTCCCGATGCCGGCCGTTTCGAGTTTCGCCTGGCCGACGGCGCAGCCAATCCTTATTTGCTGCAAGCCGCGATATTGGCGGCGGGCCTCGACGGCATTCGTAGCAATCGTGAGCCCGGCGACCGGCTCGACATCAACATGTATACCGAGGGCCACAAGGCCAACGGCGCGAAAAAGCTGCCGCTCAATCTGCTCGATGCGCTGCGCGCGCTCGAAGAGTCCGCGGTGCTGCGAAATGCCTTCGGTGAAAAAACGCTCGCCGCCTATATCAAGCTCAAGCACGACGACTGGAACGCTTATTCCCGCCACTTGACCGACTGGGAACGCCAGACGACGCTCGACTGCTGAGCGCGCGAACCGGGATGCGATATTCTGCATGGGCGCTGGCCTGGAATGCCCTGACAGGCCAAAAACATTGGCAGCCGGTCTGGCGCGACGCCTCGCCGAAGGCGGCCTATGACGTCGTCATCGTCGGCGGCGGCGGCCATGGCCTTGCCACTGCGCATTATCTCGCCAAAGAGCACGGCATCACAAACGTCGCTGTTCTGGAAAAGAACTGGATCGGCTCCGGTAATGCCGGGCGCAACACCACGATCATCCGCTCCAATTATCTCCTGCCCGGCAATGAGCGTTTCTACGAATGCGCAATGAAGCTCTGGGAAGGGCTCGAGCAGGATCTGAATTACAATGCCATGGTCAGCCAGCGCGGCGTGATCAACATCTATCACTCCGACACCCAGCGCGATGCCTTTGCCCGCCGCGGCAATTCCATGCGGTTGCACGGCGCGGGAGGCGAATTGCTGAACCGCACCGCGCTTCAGACCCTCCTGCCCTATCTCGATTATGACAATGCCCGCTTTCCGATTCACGGCGCGCTGCTCCAGCCGCGCGGCGGCACCGCGCGCCATGATGCCGTGGTCTGGGGTTTCGCGCATGCCGCCTCGCAGCGTGGCGTTGATATCGTGCAGAATTGCGAAGTCACCGGCATCGCCGTCGAGAACGGCCGCGTGACCGGGGTAGAGACCTCGCGCGGACGCATCCGCGCCGCCAAGGTCGCCATCGTCGTCGCCGGCAATAGTTCGCGCCTCGGCGATATGGCGGGCTTACGTCTGCCGATCGAAAGCCATGCGCTACAGGCCTTTGTGTCCGAAGGCGTGAAGCCGCTCATCGACCACGTCATCACTTTCGGCGCCGGACATTTCTATATCAGTCAGAGCGACAAAGGTGGGCTCGTTTTCGGCGGCGATATCGAGGGCTATAACAGCTACGCGCAGCGCGGCAATCTACCGACTGTCGAAGATGTCTGCGAAGGCGGCATGGCCTTGATGCCGATGATCGGCCGGCTGCGCATCCTGCGCTCCTGGGGCGGCGTAGTAGACATGTCGATGGACGGCTCGCCGATTATCGACCGCGCGCCGATCGACGGCCTCTATCTCAATGCCGGCTGGTGCTATGGCGGCTTCAAAGCAACGCCCGGTTCAGGCTTTTGCTTCGCTCATCTGATTGCGCGCCACGAGCCGCATCCGGCCGCCACCGCGCTTACGCTCGACCGCTTCGCCCGCGGCTATGTCATCGACGAGCGCGGCGCCGGTCCGCAGCCGAACCTGCACTGACCGTCCATGCGTATTCCCTGCCCCCATTGCGGCACACGCGACCTGCGCGAGTTCAGTTATCTCGGCGATGCCAAGCCGGTGCGCCCCGATCCGAATAGCCTCAACGCGATCGATCGCTTCAACACTTACGTTTACGTCCGCGACAACCCGCTCGGTCAGCATTCCGAGCTTTGGTATCACAGCGCCGGGTGCCAGGCGTGGCTGGTTGTCGAGCGCGACACCCGCACGCATGCGATCACCGGCGCGCGCGCGTGCAAGGCCGACACATGAACGCCGTTAAACGCCTCACCGGCAAAAGCCAGCCGTTTCGGCTGCCTGGCGGCCTGATCGACCGCTCGCAGCCGCTGCGTGCGAGTTTCGACGGCAAAGAGATCAGCGGCTTTGCCGGCGATACGCTCGCCTCCGCGCTATTGGCGAACGGCATTCGTTTCGTCGGCAGGAGCTTCAAATATCATCGCCCGCGCGGGATCATGACCGCCGGATCCGAGGAGCCTAATGCACTCGTCGAGCTGCGCAGCGGCGCCCGCCGCGAGCCGAATACGCGTGCCACGACCACGGAGTTGTTCGAAGGACTTGAAGCCAACAGTCAGAATCGCTGGCCGTCATTGCGCTGCGATCTTCTTTCGCTGAATTCGTTGTTGGCGCCGCTATTTCCGGCCGGCTTTTACTACAAGACATTCATGTGGCCCGCCGCCTTCTGGGAGCGGGTCTATGAGCCGCTGATCCGCCGCGCTGCGGGGCTCGGCCGTGCCGCCGGCGAAAGCGACCCCGACCACTACGAACAAGCCTTCGCCTTCTGCGATGTGTTGATCGCCGGCGCCGGACCGGCCGGGCTCGCCGCGGCGCTGGCCGCCGCGCGGTCGGGTGCTCGCGTCATCTTCTGCGAGCAGGATTTTGTCTTCGGCGGCCGTCTGCTGGCGGACGACCGCGAAATCGGCGGCGCACCAGGGCACATTTGGGCACAGCAAGTTGTCGACGAGTTGCGCGGCCTTTCTAACGTCCGTCTGATGCCCCGCACATGTGTCTTTGGTGCTTATGACGGCGGCACTTACGGTGCCGTGGAGCGCGTCAGCGATCATCTACCGGAACCGCCGCCCTATCAGCCGCGGCAACGACTGTGGCGCATCGTCGCCAAGCGCGCGGTGCTCGCCGGCGGCGCCATCGAGCGCCCCATCGTGTTTGCAGGCAACGACCGGCCGGGCGTGATGATGGCTTCCGCCGTGCGTGGCTACGTCAACCGCTTTGCAGTGATGCCCGGCCGACGCATTGCGCTCTTCACCAACAATGACGATGGCTGGCGCACGGCAAAAACGTTGACCGCATATGGTATCGAACTGGCAGCCGTGATCGACGCGCGGCCCGATTTGCCAGCGCATCTGCCGGCGATGTGCCCGGGAACACGAGTCATTACCGGCGCACAGGTGACCACAACCACCGGCTCGCGCGCATTGTGCCAAATCACGGTGAGCAAGCGCGAGGGTTCGGAAACGATCGCGGCCGACACGCTCGCAATGTCCGGCGGATGGAACCCCGATGTCAGCCTCACCTGCCATCATGGCGCGCGGCCGGTGTGGAACGAAGACATCGCAGCCTTTGTGCCAAAGAGCGCGCCGCCCGGCCTCGCGGTCGCTGGCGCGGCAAGCGGGACAATGCTGCTCAGCACCTGTCTCACGGAGGGATCTGAGGCTGGCCGCGTCGCCGCAACAGATGCGGGCTTCCGCGCCGTTGCATCGCCGCCTCCGCCGGTCGACGACGAGACCTGCGCGATCACGCCGATGTGGCATGTCAGCGGCTGGCATATGAACGGCGGTAAAGCCTTTGTCGACTTTCAGAACGACGTGACGGCCGCAGATATCGCCCTCGCCGCCCGCGAGGGCTTTCACTCGGTTGAACATCTCAAGCGTTATACGACACTCGGCATGGCCACAGACCAAGGCAAGATGTCCAATGTCAATGGTCTCGCCATCATGGCGGTGTTGACCGGCGAGACCATCCCGGCAACCGGCACGACGAGCTATCGCCCGCCCCACAGCCCGGTCGCGATCGGCACTTTCGCCGGGCACCATCGTGGCGGGGAATTCCGACCAGTCCGGCTGACGCCGTCGCATCATTGGGCGCAGGAACAGAACGCGGTTTTCGTCGAGACCGGCGCATGGCTGCGGGCGCAATTTTTTCCGCGGCCTGGTGAAGCAAGCTGGTTCGACACGGTGCGGCGCGAGGTGCAAACCGTCCGCTCCGGCGTCGGCTTCTGCGATGTCTCCACACTCGGAAAGATCGACGTCCACGGTCCGGACGCCGGGATTTTTCTTGATCGTCTCTACATCAATACGTTTTCGAACCTGCCGATCGGCCGTGCGCGTTATGGCGTGATGTTGCGGGAAGACGGCATCGCCTTCGACGACGGCACGACCTCGCGACTCGCCGACGACCGCTATTTCATGACCACGACCACCGCCAATGCCGGGCGAGTGTTCCAGCACATGCAGTTCTGCCACCAGGTGCTGTGGCCGGAGCTCGATGTGCAATTCGTTTCTGCCACCGACGAATGGGCGCAATATTCTGTAGCCGGCCCGCGATCGCGCGAAGTGCTGCAACGGCTCATCGATCCGCCGTTCAGCATAGCCAACGTCGATTTCCCCTATATGGGGGTTGCCGAATGCACGGTCTGCGCCGGCACGCCGGCGCGGCTTTACCGGCTGTCGTTTTCCGGCGAGCTTGCCTTCGAGATCGGCGTGCCGACGCGCTATGGCGACGCGCTGGCGCGCGCGCTGATGCAGGCGGGTGAGCCGTTCGGCATCGCGCCTTACGGCACCGAAGCGCTCGGCGTCATGCGCATTGAAAAGGGCCATGTCGCCGGCAACGAGATCGACGGCCGCACCACCGCCGACGATCTGGGGCTTGGCCGCATGACCTCGACCAAGAAGGACTTTATCGGCAGGGTCATGAGCGGCCGGCCCGGCCTGCGCGATGCCGAGCGGCCGAAGCTCGTCGGGCTGTGCGCGCGCGACCCGGCGAAGCGCCTCTATGCCGGTGCGCATCTATTGCCGATGGGCGTCGCCCATATTGCGGGCAACGATCAAGGCGTCATCACTTCGGTCGCCTTTTCGCCGAGCCTCAATCACTGGGTCGGGCTTGCGCTGCTCGCCCATGGCCCGCAGCGTCTCGGCGAAACGGTGGTGATGGTCGATTTCATGCGCAATGCCTGCCACGAAGTCGAAGTGTGCGCGCCGGTCTTTGTCGATCCCAAGGGAGAACGGCTGCGTGTCTGATCTCATGCTCACGCCGCGATCTGCGCTCGACCGCGTCCTGGTGCCCGGACATTACGGCGCTGAAGGCGATGCGCCTGGCATCACCATCTCCGAGCAGACCGACCTAGCACTGGCGACCGTGATGGCGCGCAAGGGACAATCCGCGGAGCTTTCCGCGCGTGTCAAAGCGCTTTTCGCCGTCGAGCTGCCGATGACGCCCAGGCACGCGGCAACCAGTCAAGTGCACTTTATATGGACAGGCCCCGGCCGATGGCTGGCCGCGACGCGCAACCGGTCGCCGAGCATATTTGAAGGCGATCTGCGTCAGGCCTTTTCCGGACTAGCCTCCGTCACCAGCCAATCGGACGGCCGCTCTATAATTCGGATCAGCGGTGCAAAGGCGCGTGAGGCATTGGCAAAGGGGGTTCCGCTCGACCTCGATCCGCGCGCCTTCGGCCCAGGCGACACTGCCATGACTCTGGTGGCCCACATAAATGTGCACTTATGGCAGAGCGACGCCGCTCCGACCTACGATTTCGCCGTGTTCAGCAGCTTTGCCGCAAGCTTCTGCGAATGGCTTCTCGACGCCGCCGCAGAATTCGGTATAGAGGTACTTGCTCCCGGTTCTTCTGTAGAACCTCGTATGTCGAGCACTTAACCCGCAGTCAAGTCGACCGTTGTCTCGCCGTCAAGAACGTGTTTCGCCGTCGTCATGTCGAGCTCATGCTCCCAGGCGCCGATCACGACAGTGGCGCCGCACTTGCCGATCAGATTGCCGACGGCGCGGGCAATGCCGATGAACCAGGCCGCATCGGCGCGGCATCTGTTGCGGGAAAAGTACTCATCCGCTGCCTGACGGCGGCAAAGCCGGCCGCCAGGTACCACTGTCATTATCGAGACATTATCGAGAGCCGAAGGCGCAGCCCGTGCGGCGTAGTGTCGATCTCATTCCCTGACGAGCGCGTCCAAAGCCTGAGCAAAGCCGTTGAACGAAATCGGCACCGAGACATCGTGTCCGGCGGCATCGGCAAAGGACAACTTGCCCGCGCCCGAAGCGGCGCGCATCCTCTTAACAACGTCATCCTTAAGATCGAAATCGGCAAAGCAGCCGCCAGGCAGGCAACGCGCGAACGGCGCCGCTACGCCTGGGTCGGTATCGCTGGTTTGAACGCGAACATTGGCCGCGAAGGACGCGTTCACCGGGAGCTGAACGACGAACTTGATCGGTTGGCCCTTCACTGGCTGCGCGACGGCGACCCGCGAGAACGGCACGTTCTTTCCCTGCAACTGGGTCACCTGCCCCATATCGCAGATTTTTTCCGCGGGCGGGCCGGCTCGCGTCTGACATTGCACGACCCAATCGGCATAGGTCGCAGTCGTGCTTTGCGGCGCTTCGACTGCCGTCGGCGCTTGCGTCATCTGCTGTGGCGGTGACGGCGGCGTCCGCGGCAGGGACGGATTGCCGAGGGGGTGCTGCTGCGCGGACGCGGCAAAAGCGGTCGCGACCAGCGCTGCGGTGGTCACCGCCATTGTTTGCCAAAGCGGCATGGGACTGATCGTGCTCCACTGACTGTGCTGGAAAATAGCGCTCGAACTTGCGATAAGCTCTACCACGCATAGCGCAGTGTTCCGTGCCGGCATAGGCCTGCGAGGCCCGGCCGAATTGGCCGTCGAATTTGGCCATCGCGTTCCAGTTGGCGGTGGCGGCCGCGCGGCAGCATCGCCTGCTTTTTGCGGCCGCAATTTTTCTGCTATCGAAGCGTCATGAACAATGTGGCTGGGCAGGGACAGACGGCTTTCATGCCGCTCGGCGAGGCGTTGCAATACGCCGATCGCTGCCGCAACGAGGGCCGCCTGATGGAGGCCGAGGCGGTGTGCCGCCAGATCCTTCAGGCGCAGCCGAACCTGCCGGAAGCCGAGCATCTGCTCGGCGTCATCGCGCATCAGAACGGCAAGCTCGGCGAGGCGATCGAGCATGTGCAGCGCGCGACGAAATTTGCGCCGCAGATCGCGCTGTTTCACGCCAATCTCGGCGAAATGCTGCGCCTTGCCGGACGGCCCAAGCTTGCCGCCGAGGAAGCGCGCCGTGCGCTCGAAATCGAGCCGCAAATGCCAGCCGCGCTGAGCAATCTCGGTGTCGCGCTCTATGAGTTGAAAGACTACGAAGAGGCGGCACGTGCGCAGCGCCAGGCAATCGCCGCGGCGCCGAATTTCGCCGAGGCGCATAGCAATCTCGGCAATGCGCTGCACGCTTTGCGGAAGTTTAACGAGGCTATTGCCGCTTATCAGCGCGCCATCGAGCTCAAGCCCGACTATGCCGATGCCTGGGCCAATCTCGGCACGACGCTGCATCATAGCGGCAGCTTCGATGAAGGTATCGCGGCATTGCGGCGCGCGATCGCGCTTGCGCCGCATCACGCCAATGCGCATTCGGGCTTGGGCATTCTTCTGCTCATGCGCGGCGAGCTCGGTGAAGGCTTCGACGAATATGAATGGCGGCTGCGCTCGACCGAGCGCAAGGGGCCGCGCTTTCCGGAAATTCCGTGGCAAGGCGAGAATCTCGCCGGCAAACACATTTACGTTCAGGCCGAACAGGGATTTGGCGATACGCTGCAGTTTGCGCGCTACATTCCGTTCCTTGCCAAACGCGCCGGCCGCGTCACCTTACGCGTGCATCAGCAGCTCGTGACGCTGTTGCGCGAGAGCCTGCCCGGCATCACTGTGCTTGGCGATCGCGGCGATCCGGCGCCTTACCAATGCGACGCCGTGCTGCTGAGCCTGCCACGGCTGTTCAAGACGCGGCTTGAAACTATTCCGGCGCAAGTGCCTTATCTGCGCCCGCCGGCCGACGCCGTCCAGCGCTGCCAGAAGTATTTGGCCAACATGAAAGGCGTCAAAGTCGGCTTAGTCTGGGCCGGCAATCCCGAGCACGTCAATGACACCCGCCGTTCGCTCGAGCTGAAAACCTTGGCGCCGCTGTTCAAGGTCGCCGGCGTCTCGTTTGCCAGCCTGCAATTCGGGCCGCGGATGGCTGATCTGAAAAAGCTTGCCCCCACCCCAACCCTCCCCCGCGAGCGGGGGAGGGTTGGGGTGGGGGCGATCGAAAATCTCGGCGCGCGGTTTGAGGATTTCACCGATACTGCAGGCGCCGTCAGCGCGCTCGATTTGGTCATTACGGTCGACACGTCGGTCGCGCATCTTGCCGGCGCGCTCGGCAAGCCCGTCTGGGTGCTGCTGCCTTGGGTGACTGATTGGCGCTGGCTGCTGCATCGCGAAGACAATCCCTGGTATCCGACCATGCGCCTGTTCCGCCAGAAGCGGGGCGAAGACTGGGCTGACATCATTCCACGGATCGCCAAAGAGCTTGCCGCTGTCGCGCAGGGCGCCCCTGCCCCACTCACCCCGTTCAAGGCCGAAGGCGAGCGCCGCGCCGTGCAAGCCGCGGCGATCATGGCGGCGGAAGCCGTGCAGGCTGCGGCGCCTGTCGCCGTGACGGCGCAGACGATACCGCCTGGTCAGGCGCTGATCATCGCCGAGCAGAAGCGCCGCCACGGATTTTTGGCTGATGCCGACGAGCTTACGCGCCGCGCCGTCGATGCCGAGCCCGACAATGCCGAGGCCGCGCACATGCTCGGCATCATCGCGCATCAGTCCGGCAAATTGTCCGACGCCATTGCCCATGTGCAGCGCGCGATCGCGATCAATCCCGATGTTTCGCTCTATCACGCCAATCTCGGCGAAATGTGCCGGCTCGCCGGACGCCTCGATGAGGCGATTGCCGCGAGCCGCCGTGCCATCGCGCTCGATCCGAACAACGCCGGCGCCCATAGCAATCTCGGCATCGCGCTATTCGAGCAAGGCAAGTTCGAGGAGGCGCTTGAGCTCTACAACCGCGCCATCGCGTTGCAGGAATATTTCGCGCAAGCACACAGCAATCGCGGCAATGCGCTGCAACGATTGAAGCGCTTCGCCGAGGCCGAACCGTCCTATCGCCGCGCCGTCGAATTGCAGCCAAACTTCGCCGAAGCCTGGAACAATCTCGGCACCTGTTTGCGCGAATTGAAGCGCGCGGCGGAAGCCGAGACGGTCTATCGCAAGGCGCTCGACCTTCAACCCAACAATCCCGACACGCTCGACAATCTGGCGCTTGCGGTCAAAGACCTGGATCGACTCGATGAAGCCGCCAATTTGTTGCAGCGCGCGCTCGTCATCGAGCAGAACAGCGACAAAATCCATCTGCACTACGGCACGGTCCTGCTCGACCAGAAAAAGGTAGAGGAGGCCGCGGCTGCCGCCGGCCGCGCTCTCGCGCTCAATCCAAACAATCACGACACCATCAATTTGATGGGACGCGTCGCGTTCGAGCGCGGCGACCTCGACAGCGCGCTTATCGATTATCGCCGCGCGTTGACGCTGAAGCCCGATCTCGCCGATGCCCATAACAATATAGGCAACGTGCTCAAGGAGCTCGGCCGGTTGGCGGAGGCAGAAGAGGCCTATCTCCAGGCGCTGCGGCTCGACCCAAACATCGCCGGCGTCTATGTCAACCTCGCCGATTCAAAGAAGTTCGCCCCCGGCGATACGCATCTTGTCGCCATGGAGACGCTTGCCGCCAAGCCGGATGGATTGTCGAAGTCCGATCGCATGCAGCTCGATTTCGCGCTCGGCAAAGCCTATGCCGACCTGCAAGACTATCCCCGGTCGTTCCGTCATCTGCTCGACGGTAACGCGGCCAAGCGCGCCACAATCTCCTACGACCAAAAATCCGTCCTCGCCCTGTTCGACCAGATCGAAAACGTGTTCACCGCAGAATTGATCGCGGCGAAAGCCGGCGGCGGCGAGCCATCGCCATCACCGATTTTCGTCATCGGCATGCCGCGGTCGGGAACGACGTTGGTCGAGCAGATCATCGCCAGCCATCCCCTGGTACATGGCGCCGGCGAGTTGCAGACTTTCAATGACGTCATTCTCACCGTACACGGACCGGACGGCAGTACGCTTTCATACCCGGAATTCGTTCCGACGCTCGATGCCGCAGCGTTACGCCAGATCGGTTCGCATTATATTGCCGCACTGCGCGAACTCGCGCTCAAACAGGGTGACAGGAAAAACGCCAATCAGATCCAGCGTATCACTGATAAAATGCCGTCGAACTACTACTTTGTCGGACTTATCCATCTCGCATTGCCGAACGCCAAGATCATTCACAGCATGCGCGATCCGGTCGATACTTGCATTTCGTGCTTCTCAAAACTGTTTTCGGCGGAGCAAAATCACACCTATGACCTGGCTGAGCTCGGGCGCTATTACAGCCGCTACGAACGGCTGATGGCGCATTGGCGGCGAGTATTACCGGAAGGAAGTGTCCTCGACGTCCGCTATGAAGATGTGGTCGCCGACCTGGAAGGCCAGGCGCGGCGGATCATTGCCCATTGTGGTTTGCCCTGGGACGACCGCTGTCTTTCGTTTCACAGGACGGAGCGGCCGATCAGAACCGCGAGCGCAACCCAGGTTCGAAAACCGATCTACAAAAGTGCCGTGGGCCGCTGGCGTGTCTATGAAGAACAGCTTGGTCCGCTATTGAACGCACTTAATGACCGCATCGTGTCGGGTGTCTGAACGCAACGGCAAAAGACAACTCTTCTTCGAACCTTCGATCGCGCTGAGCCGATGCATTGCAACTGCGCTTGGCCTCTCTCACTTGTGACCGCGGGTGCCCTTAGACGGTTGGTAGGTGTCGTTGCGAATGCAAAACCCGCCAATACCGCTGACGTTTGCCTGACACTGCTCATAGGTCGTGAAGCCGCAATTCATCGAGCCACCCATCGAACCGGTATACTGGGAGCACCAGGGATAATTTTGTGCATGGGCGGCCGTGCCGGCTAGCCCAATCAGCGTCGAGATTCCAAACATAAGCGCGATCTTCTTGGCAGCATTTGATCGGCGGACGGCCGAGAATTTAGCGATCATAGCAACCACCATGTTCCTGGAGGGCCAACAGCATACCCGATCAGTAACGCCATCTGACAATTTCCGGTGTGATCGCGAGCACAAATAGTCCGTTCGCGACGACGCGGCCGTGTTGCGGTGGCGCCGCTGATAGTGCTGATGTCGGAGAACGTCGGGTAAAAAAAGCCAGAGGAAAACCGCGATCTCAGGTTTGTCTCGCTTCCTTGCGCGCCTGTTCCGCCAGACGATCCCACCGTGTAGCCTTCGACAGGTTGCCGCCAGCCCCGCCGCCAGAGAGAATCCGGCAAGCGCTATGGAACGAAAACCGAAAGCCCGAGGCGGACCGTATATCGGACGGCCGATGCCGCGCTTCGAGGACCTGCGGCTGGTGCGCGGCGCTGGGAAGTATTCCGACGACATCGCGATGCCAAACCAGACGATTGCCGCATTCGTACGCTCGCCGCACGCCCACGCCATCGTCAAGCGGATCGACGCGGCGGCCGCGCGAACGATGTCGGGCGTAATTGCGATCCTGACCGGAGCCGATTACGTGGCCGATGGGTTGAAAGGCGCGGTGCAGCGCGCCAACCCAGCCGGCGCGATCGACATCAAGGTGCGCGCCTTCGCGCCGGAGAAACGCCCGGTGCTGGAGGAGCCGCAATTTCCATTGGTCATCGACCGCGTGCGCTATCCGGGCGAAGCGGTCGCGGTTGTGGTGGCGGAAAATCCGTTTCAGGCGCGGGACGCCGCCGAGGCGGTTGAGGTCGAATACGAGGTGCTGCGGGCCGTGACCGATCTTTGCCAGGTGGACGGCGCCGAGACGATCTGGGTGTCGGCGCCGGACAACATTGCACTTGACCAGGAATTTGGCGACGCCGCGGCGGTGCGCGCGGCGTTGGATGCCGCCGATCTCGTTGTCCAGCAGACCTTTCGCAATCAGCGGATCGCCAACGCCCAGATGGAGCCACGCTCTGGCGTCGCCTCCTACGACGTGGCAACGGAATCCTACACGCTGATTTCCGGAAACCAGGGCGTCCACGTGCCGCGCATGGTGCTCGCGGAAAGTTTTGGACTACCACTCGAGAAGCTTCGCTTTGTCTGCCCCGATGTCGGCGGCGGTTTCGGCCTTCGCAATAATCTCTATCCCGAGCAGGCGGCCATTCTGTGGGCGAGCAAGCGCGTCGGCCGGCCGGTGAAATGGACCAACGACCGCTCGGAATCCTTTCTCACCGATTATGCCGGCCGCGACTTGGTGACGACAGCGCGTCTCGCGCTCGGGAGCGACGGCCGCATCACCGCCTATGACGTCGATCATATCGGCACCTGCGGCGGCCAGACCATCAGCTATGTGCCGCTCTCCAATGCCTATCGCGTCGCCACCACGGTCTATGACATCCCGCTGATGCACATGCGCTGCCGTTCGGTGATGACCAATACGGTGCCGACCGCGCCGTTCCGCGGCGCCGGGAGGCCGGAGGCGACGCTCGTGCTGGAGCGGCTAATCGACCTCGCCGCCGACCGGCTCGGCACGGATCGGCTGAAAATCCGGCAAAAGAATATCATTCCGAAGAAGAAGCTGCCCTACCGCACGGCGAGCGGACTCCTTTACGACAGCGGCGATTTCGCAGGCAATATGAAGCGCATGACCAAGCTCGCGGACTGGAAGGGCTTTGCTGCCCGGAAGCGCTATTCGAAGAAGCGCGGCAAGCTGCGCGGCATCGGCATCTCGAACTATCTCGAGACGCCCGTCGGCATCCCGCACGAGCGTGTCGAGGTTACCGTGCTCGGCACCGGCAAGGTCGAACTTGCGGTCGGCACGCAATCCACCGGTCAAGGCCACGAGACGAGCTTCGCGCAGGTGATCGCGGATTTGCTCGGCGTGCATCCGGAGGACATTGTCTTCATCAGCGGCGACACCGCGAAAATTCCATCCGGCAGCGGCACCCATTCCGACCGCTCGATGCGGCTGGCGGGCACGCTGATGGTGGAAGCCTCGGCAGACGTGGTGGCGCAGGGTAAGGCACTGGCGGCAAAAATCCTCGGCGTGCCGGAGGCCGAGGTTTCCTTCACCGACGGCCTGTTCGCGACGCCGAACAGCAATCGGCGGCTGACCATCTATGATGTCGCGCAGACGATGCACGACGACCCTACCCTCGCCGGCGATAAGGCGTTGCAGTCCAAGAAGACGTTTACCGGCCGCATACCAGCCTATCCGACCGGCTGCGCGATCTGCGAGGTCGAGATCGATCCCGATAGCGGCACCGTCAGCATTCCGCGCTACGGCTCGATCGACGACGCCGGCCAAGCGATCAATCCATTGATCCTCCATGGCCAGGTGCACGGTGGCATCGTGCAGGGCATCGGCCAGGCGCTGGTGGAGGAAGTGCGCTACGACGACAGCGGCCAGGTGCTGACCGGCAGTTTCATGGACTACGGCATTCCGCGCGCCGATCTGGTGCCGTCATTCGACGTCGTGCTGACGGAGGACCCGACACACGGCAACCCGCTGCGGGTCAAGGGCGGCGGCGAGGCCGGCATTACGCCGGCACTCGCAGCGGTGATGAATGCCATTATGAACGCGCTGAAGGATCACGGCATCGACCACATGGACATGCCGGCAACACCGGCGCGTATCTGGAACGCGATCCAGGCGGCAAAGAAGTAAATCTCCGCCGCGGCCCCTATTCCGTCTTCCAGGGAATGACCTTGCGTTCGATCTCCTGAAGAATGACGGTCGCGATCAGGCCGAGCACGCCCACCGTGACGATGCCGACGAACATGACGTCGACCTGCATCAGCTCCCACGAATTCCAGATCAGGTAGCCGATACCAGTCTTGGTGGCGACGAACTCAGCCGCGACCAGCACGATGAACGAGACCGCGAGCGCGATGCGAAGGCCCGCAAAGATCATAGGGAGCGCACCGAAGAACACGATGCGCCGGAAGATCACGGACTGGCTGGCGCCGTAGTTCTTCGCCACGTCCCAATAGATGCGTTCGATATTGGCCGCGCCGACATAGGTGTTGACCACCACCGGAAAAAATACCGCAATCACCACCAACGCGATCTTGGAGGCGTCCCCAAAGCCGAAGACGAGCAAGAGAAGCGGCATCAGCGCGATCTTCGGGATCGGGAACAGGCTTGCGATCAGCGGATCGAAAAAGATGCGAACCGGACGAAACATCGCCATAAGTAGACCCACGACAATGCCGGGGATACTGCCGAGGACGAAGCCGGCGAGCACGCGCCAGAGCGTCACCAGCGTATTGGTCTCGAGTTCGCCGCTGACGACCATGTCCCAATAGCGCCAGGCAATATCGCTTGGTGCTGGCACGAAGCGGCGGTCGCCGATGCCGGCCATGAGCAGAATCTGCCAGAGCGCAATCAGTCCAATCGGTGAGATGAGATAGAGCAGCCGCTCTTGCGTTTTGGGACTCATTTTTCCATCTCCGCCCGCGCTCTGTTCACTTCCTCTTCAAGCACCCGCCAGATATCGAGCTTAAGCTTGCCAAACTCGGGCGACGCCGAAAGCTGCAGCAGGTCCCGCGGATGCGGGAATGGGACGTCGATGATCTGCTTGATGCGGCCCGGATGCGCCGTCATGATGACGGTGCGGTCGCCCATCAACAGGGCTTCTTCGATCGAGTGGGTAATATAGATCACGGTCTTTCCGGTCTGCTCCCACAGCCGCACCAATTCGGCCTGGAGCAGGACGCGGTTCTGGGCGTCGAGCGCCGCGAACGGCTCGTCCATCAGCAGCATACCCGGGTCGGTGACGAAGGCGCGGGCGATAGCGCATCTCTGGCGCATGCCGCCGGACAGCTGGTGCGGATAGTGGTTGCGAAAACGGGTCAAGCCGACGAGCTTGAGCGCCGCGTCGACTCTGGCGTCGGCCTTCTCCCGCGGCACGCCGCGGGTGTCGAGGCCGAAGCGCACATTCGTCGCCACGCTCATCCAGGGGAACAGCCCGCTTTCCTGGAACACCATGGCGTTCTCGACTGCCCAGCCGGTGGCATCGACCGTGATGGTGCCCGCGGTCTGGCGGTCGAGGCCCGCTAGGATGCGTAACAGCGTCGATTTCCCGCAGCCGCTCGGGCCGACGATGCAGAGGAATTCGCCGGGCGCAACGCTCAGGTCGACACGGTCGATCGCGACGACACTGCCCTGCCCGCTGCGAAATTCCCGCCGCAGGTCCGCGATCTCGATCGCCGCGCCGCGCCGTTGCACCGGCATCAAACTTCTCTCTCGGAATTTTTTGGTCAATCGATCTTGTTCAATCGTGGCAGCCCAGCAGCTTGCTGTCCTTGTTCTCTAGCTGGAATGGCCCGAGCTTCTTGTTCGCCGCGTCGATGAAGGTCGAATTGACCAGCCGTTCCGCCGAGAATGTCTGCGCCGACAGCTTGTTGGTTACGTACCAGGCATTGATGTCGAGCATGCTGGCGATGTTGATCTTGCCGTACGGGCTGCGCGCCGGCCACGGATACTTTTCGAGCAGCTCCCTTCGCGGCTCGGTCTTGCTGTTGACCAGCTCGTCGATGACTTCCTGGCGGTCGGCTCCGCCGTGATAGCCGTTGCAGTAGTCGCGTGCGCCGCGCAGCCACGCCGTCATGTAGCGTTGAACGAGGTCGGGATTGGCCTTGATCCAATCGGTGTTAGCCATGATAACGGCAATGGTCATCGGCTGCGGCTGCACCAATTCATCGACGTTGCCGAAGGGGACGGCCAATCCCTGCTCCGCAAGCTGCCAGACGAATGGCGGGATGACCAAGGCCGCGTCGATGGCGTTGTTCCTGAAGGCCAGCCCCATCTGGGTGAACGGTATGATCTTCAGATCCACGTCCGCGATAGTCAGACCCTCGCGCTCGAGCATTTTGCCGACCTCGTAGGTCGACACCGAACCCTGACCGTTGCTCGCGATGACCTTGCCTTTGAGATCCTTGAAACTCTTAACGCTGTCCTTGAGATCCGGCCGCAGCATCAGATTGTGCCCGATCGGTGTGGAGACCCGGTCGGACAGCATGGTGATGGGCAGGTTCTTTTCGAGTGCATTGAAGATGCCGGCCGAGATGCCACCGGCGACAATGTTGTATTGGTTCTGCGCCAACAGCGCGATAACGTTCGCGGTTGAGTCGATGTCGTCCCATTGCAGCTTGATGCCAGATTCCTCGAAATAGCCACGCTTGAGCGCCATCAACTCAGCGGCGTTGGAGGTCGAGCGCGCGATGCCGACCTTGACTGTTGTTTCCTGCGCGCTTGCGGAACCGAACACGCCCAACCCAGCAAAGACAACCACCAACACAATCCACCGCAACGCTCGCATGGTCACTCCCCAGCCGTCCGCCTATTCGCCGCGCGGATTATTTGCCGCCTGACTTGACGAAATAGCGCCCCTCACGGTCGCGGTCGAGCACGACCTTGCTGCGCAGGCTGCCCAACGCGCGCACCACCTCGCGGCCGTCACGGCTGCCCACCGCGGCCATCAGCTCCTCGAAGAACTTGGGGCCGTCGGCCAAAGCCGCCTCGACCGAGGCAAAGCGTTTGCCGACGAAGGTCGGCGGCGCCGGCACTTTGACTTCGAGGCGATCGCCCTGCCCGAACGGCCACGTCAGGTCGTAGCCCGCTTTGGCGCCGACCCGGGTTTCCGGCGGCAGCGATGGATCGAGCGGCAGGGTTCGCATGCCGCTCATCACGATCAGATCGCGGTCGGGCTGGAATCGCGTCGCCATCGCCCAGTCCATCTGCTCGTCGGAGAAGATGTCGACGTCAGGGTCGACCACATAGACGTTCTTGCAATTGGCAAGCGCGCCCATGCAGGCGCTGATGGCGTTCCGCGCTTCGCCCGGCACGCGCTGGCGCAAGGCAACACGAATATTGAAGGCGCCGCCGCTCGATGTCGTGGCAAAAACCGCAACCGGCTCACGCACGGCGGCTTCCAGCGCCCCCCAAATGCTGATTTCGGTGCGCAGCGCGGAAAGCTGCGCGGTGTCGGTGCGGCCTAGCGTCTTGCCGCCGATGGTCGAAGTCTGAAACAGCGCGTCGTCGCGGTGCGTGATCGCCGTGACGTGGAACACCGGATTGCGCTTCACCGCCCCGTAATAGCCGAGGAATTCGCCATAGGGTCCCTCCGGCTCAACATGGCCGCGCGCGTCGAGATAGCCCTCGATGACATATTCGGCATCGGCCGGAACACGGATGTCGTTGGTGATGCTCTTGACCACCGGCAACGGGGCCTCGCGCAGGCTCGCGACGATGCCGAGCTCGTCAACAGGCATCCGCATCACGCCGGCGACATGATCGATCGGATGCGCGCCGACGACGAAGCTCACCGGCGTGGGCTTGCCTGCCGCAGCATTGGCCTCGTAGATCGCCTTGAGGTCGCTCGGCGCGACGAGATCGATGCCGGTCTCGTGTTCCGAGCGCAGCATCAGCCGGCGCAGCCCGACATTGGTGAACCCGGTCTTGGGATCGATGACGTAGTCGATCGAGGCGGAAATATAGGGCCCGCCGTCGGAGCCGTGCTGGAGATGGATTGGAAGCTTGGTAACATCGGCGTCGGCGCCGGTCAGCACCACCGCCTGACAGGGCGCCTCCGCACGGGGGACCTCGAAATTCTCGGGCTTGTTGCGCAGCCGCCGCATCACTTCTTTCATGAGTTCCGGCGGCTTGACGCCGAACGCCGCCGCGATCCGGGCGCGACTTCCCATGACATTGCCGACAAGTTCGGCCTGCTCCGGGCCCGCCGAGCGGAACAGCACCGCTTTCGGGTTGCCCTCCATCACGCCGGCGAGGCCGGCGAGATCGATGGCGGCGCTGCGGGTGTCGAGTTCCTCCGGGCCAAGGCTTTCGATGAAGCGGCGCAGCCGGAAGCGCTCGAAGTCCACGGTATTTGGCCGCAGCTCTGCACTGGCTTTTTCTGCGACGTTCATCGGCGTTCTCCCTTCCACCATTTGTTATATTGTATATTGCGGCCTGGATCAGCGGGCCCCGGATGCCTTCTTCGCGACGCTCAGTGCAATCGAGCCCAATCGAATTTCGACGATTCCCAAATCGAACAATAGCCGGACACCCCTTCCGCCAATTCTCTTCGTCGCGGCCGCGGTGCTTAAGCGCACAACGTTGTTTTCACGTGCAGACACTTCATGAGGCTGCGCGCGAGCTCGCTGAGCGGAGTCATGTAGCCGCAATACAAATTCGGCTGCGGCAACGGCGAGCCCAAGCTCAGCGATACCAGCGAGCCGTCATTGAGCTCCGCAGCGACCGCTGAGATCGGCAGGCACGCGATGGCGCTGCCGCGGCGCACCATTTCCTTTGTTGCATTCGATTCCTGCACTTCCATGGCAATATCGTAGGACGTGACGCCGATATGCTTCAGCGCCGCATCGGTCATCCGGAAAAACCGCGAATTGCGCAACCCGATGACGAAGCGCGCATGCGCGAGCTCGCGCGCCGTCACCGGGCGTTTTTCGGCCAAGGGATGCTTCGGTGCCGCCACCAGCACCAGCCGGTCTTGATCGAGAATCTCGCAGCGGATGCCGGAGACCGCCTTCAAAGCCAGGAACATCCCGACAATGGCGTCGCGCGCGCGTACAAGGCCGACCACCTCGTCGGCGGTCCCGACCCGGGTAATCACATGGACCTTGGGATGCTTTGCCGTAAAGTCCGTCAGGCGCTCCGGGAGAAAATGCGCCGCGATATCGCGCTGCACGGCGATGGTCATCTGGTGCGTCGCCGCCGAGCGCAGATCGGCCAGCGTCTTGGTGGCGGCTTCCGATCGCTGCAGCACGTCGACGGCATAGGCATAGACTGCCTCGCCCGCTTTGGTCAGGCGCGGACGGCTGCCGCGGCTGCGGTGAAACAGCGGCTGACCAAGCTGCGCTTCGAGCGCCTTTATATGCGCGCCGACAGATGGCTGAGCGATGCCAAGCTGATTGGCCGCAATATTGAAACCGCCGCTGTCGACGACGCTTTTGAAGACGCTAAGGCGGCGGGCGCTGGCGGAAATCATGAGAAGTCCCAAGCTGGTCCACCTGCAGTTATAGCCAGGTGGCTATAACTATTTAGCCGTAAATCCCGTTGCTTGACTAGCGTCCCCTCGTCACTGTCCTTGCCATAACAAGAAGCCGCCTTCAGGGAGAGCGAAGCGTGATTGCTGTTGCAATCGACATCGGTGGCACCTTTACCGATCTCGTCGGGTTCGACGGCAAGGCCGGGCGCTTTTTTGACGCCAAGAGCCTGACCACGCCGCACGATCTGGTCCAGGGCATCATCGACTGCCTGAATAAGAGCGGTCTCGCCGCGGTGGCCATCGACGAGTTGATCCACGGCTCCACCACCGCCATCAACACGTTGATCGAGCGCACCGGCGCTAAGACCGCCTTGGTCGTCACCAACGGCACCCGCGACGTCTACATTATCGGCCGCGGCAACCGGCCTGAGGCTTACAATCTTCTGTTCCACCGCCACCGGCCACTGGTGCAGCGGCATCTCACGCGCGAGGTCGCCGAGCGCGTCGTGGCATCGGGCGCGGTCAACACACCGCTCGACCGGCAAAGCGTCGAACGTGTCGCGCAGGCGCTGAAAGCCGAAGGCGTCGACGCGGTCGCGGTGTGCTTCCTGCACTCCTACATCAATCCGGATCACGAACGGGCCGCGGGCGAGATTATCCGCGCCGCCCTTCCCGACGCTTATCTCTCGCTATCGCACGAAATCTTGCGCGAATATCGCGAATTCGAGCGCATATCGACGACGGTGGTGAACGCCTATATCGGCCCGCGTGTCGGCGGCTATGTCCGCGGCTTGAAATCCAAGCTCGAAAGTATCGGCTTTAAGGGCGATCTCTCCATCATGCGCTCCAACGGCGGCGTGATGACGCCGCAGGTCGCGCAGGAACGGCCGGTGGCGATGATGGAATCCGGCCCCGTCGGCGGCATCATAGCCTCGGCGAAAATCGGCGAGAAGCTCGGCTACCGCAATGTCATCTCATTCGACATGGGCGGCACAACAGCGAAAGCGAGCCTTATCCGCGACGGCGAGCCGACTATGGCGCCGGGCTATTATGTCGGCGGTTATGCCAGCGGGCACCCAGTCATGGTGCCGATGATCGACGTCGTCGAGATCGGCGCCGGCGGCGGCTCGATCGCGTGGCGCGACGAGATTGGCGCGCTCAAGGTGGGCCCGCAAAGCGCGGGCGCAGATCCAGGCCCGATCTGCTATCGCGGCGGCGGCACCGATCCGACCATTACCGACGCCAATGTCGTGCTCGGCCGGCTCGATCCCAATAATTTTCTCGGCGGCACCATGAAACTCGACGCCGACGGCGCGCGGCGCGGCGTCGAGACGGCGATTGGCACGCCGCTCTGCATGAATGCGGCAGAGGCCGCGCAGGCGATCGTTGATATCGCCGTCAACAAGATGTCGCTCTGCGTGCGCGAAGTGTCGGTAGAAAAGGGTTACGATCCACGCGACTTCGTCATGTTCGCCTCCGGCGGTGCCGGCCCGCTGCACGTGCTCGCCATCGCGCGCGAATTGCACATCCCGACCGTGATCGTGCCGCTGTTCCCGTCGCACTTCTCGGCGCTCGGCATGCTCCTTGCCGACGAGCGGCATGACTTCATCCGCACCTATTATTCCGATCTCGCCAGCCTCGATTTCGACAAGCTGATCGACGTGCATGACGAGATGGTCAAGGAAGCGCGGGCGGGGTTGCGCCACGCCAAGGGCGCCGAACAGCAGGTGCATCTCGACCTGCGCTATACCGGCCAAGAATTCACGCTGCCGGTGCCGATCACCATCGCGCAGCTGAAAAAAGGCGATCGCCGCGCCATCCGTGCGGCATTCGACAGGCTTTATGAGCATCGCTACGCTCACCACTCACCCGACGAGCCGGTGGAAATGGTCAATATCCGCCTCGCCATTATCGGCAAGCGGCCGAAACTGACCTTCCCGAAGAAACGCGGCGGCAAGCGTCCGCTGCCGCGGCGCCGTCCGGTTTACCTCGCCAATATGGCGAAGCCCGTGTCTTGTCCGGTCTATGCACGTGAGACTTTGCCGCCCGGTACGCGCATTCCCGGCCCGGCTTTGATCGAAGAGCATGGCACCACGACGGTTCTCTATGCCGGAGATCAATGCCGCGTCGCGCCGTCGGGCGAATTGATCATTGCGGTGGGAGGTAGCCGATGAGCCGCAAACCCGCAGCCAGAAAGACGATCAACAGGAAGAGCAACAAGCCGAAACGCTCCGGCGCCAGGCTCGATCCGGTGACGCTGGAAGTGATCCGCAATGCGCTGCCGGCTATCGCCAACGAGATGGCGGCCGATCTGCAGCGCACATCCTACAATATGATGATCTACGAAGTGCGCGATTTCTGCACCGCGCTGGTTGATCCAAAGGGCCAACTGATCTCGCAGAATGTCGGCGGCGTGTCGCACTTCGTCGCTGATCTCGGTGTCATCATCACCGACGGCATGAAGCGCTATGGCGAGAAAGGCTTTGCGCCGGGCGACGTCATCATCACCAATCATCAGGCCGTCGCCGGACAGCATCTCAACAACATCGTCATCTACATGCCGTATTTCCACCGCGGCGAGCTCCTGATGTTCGCCATGGTGCGCGCGCATTGGATCGACGTCGGCGGCACCTCGACCGGCTTCGGCGCCGGGCCCCAGGTCGCCGACCCCTGGCTCGAAGGCATGCAGCTCGACCAGCTAAAGATCTACGGTAAGGGTAAGCTCGACGAGACGCTCTACCGCGTCATCAAGGACAACATCCGCTTCCCGGAATCCTCGCTCGGCGACATGAAATCGCAGATGGCGGCCTGCCGCCTCGCCGCGCGCCGCCTCGACGAGCTGTTCGGCAAATATGGCCGCGAGACGTTGCTCGCGGCCATCGATCGCATTTTCGACGAGACCGAACGCAAGTGCCGCAATGTGGTGGCGCAGCTGCCGGACGGGGTCTACGAGGCGTCGGCCTCGATCGACGACGATGGCGTGCGCAAAGGCGAGCCGGTGCCGATCCGCGTCAGGGTCACCATCAAAGACTCCGCGATGACGATCGACCTGTCCGGCTGCTCGGGAGAACGCAAGGCGGGCATCAATTCCCGCACGCTCGCCGGCGCGCGCGTCGCCTACAAGGCGCTGACTGGCCCGCTCGATCCGGTCAATGAAGGCTCGTTCCGCGCGCTCGACGTCGTCATTCCCGAAGGCAATATCATGATGGCGCGCTTCCCCGCGCCGATGGCGGGCTGGAGCGCGATCGTACCGACGGTAGTCGACTGCATCGTCGCGGCGCTGGCGAAGGCGATGCCCGATCGCGTGCCGGCCGGCCATCACGGCCTCCTCGGCGGCGCGGTGGTGTTCTTCGGTCTCAACCCGAAAACCGGACGGCGCTTCGTGGTGCAGAGCCTCGAAGGCGGCGGCTGGGGCGGACGGCCGTCTGAAGACGGCGAATCCGGCACGGTCTCTGTCTGTCAGGGCGATGTGCGCAATGGCTCGATCGAAGGCATCGAACTCAAATGTCCGGTTCTGGTCGAAAGCCGCGCACTGCGCAGAGATTCCTGTGGCGCCGGCAAACATCGCGGCGGTCTTGGCATCGACATGCAGGTGCGCAACTTGGTCGAAGGTCATTGGAATTTCGAGCAGACGCGGCGCGCGCTGTGCCCGCCTTGGGGCCTGTGGGGCGGCACGCCCGGCGAACCCGGCAGCTATCTGCTGCGATTGCCGGAGGAAACCGAATTCCGTGAGCTCGCTGGTGCGCGCTTGCCGGTGCCAGTCGGCGCTTCGGCGATCGTGCGCACGGGCGGCGGCGGCGGCTGGGGCGATCCGTGCGAGCGAGAACCGGCGCTCGTCATCGACGATGTTCGCGAGGAATTCATTTCTCGCAAATCCGCGCGTGATCTCTATGGCGTCGTCATAGGCGACGATTTCACGCTTGACGCCGCGTCGACAGAGGCCTTGCGTAAACAGAAACGGGCTTTGCCCGCCCGCAAAGGGGCGCCGACGGCAAAAGCGCGATAAAACAGGTGTCAGGGTAGGAAACTCGGGACGGGATGGTGTCGCAATGGCGCGCGCGTGGTTCGGCCGACCAGTTCGGATGACGCCGCATGGCTTAGTCAGCCTGACATTATATTGCTTGGTCAGTCTGATTTCGGCCTTGCTCGCGGTGCCAGCCGGCGCCGACACGCTGCGCATCGGCAAAGCCGGACGGACCGCGTTCTCCTTCGTGCCGACCGATGTCGGCGTGCAGACCGGCATCTTCAAGAATAACGGTCTCGATATCGAGGTGGCGAGTTTCGGCGGCGACGCCAAGGTCCAGCAGGCGATGGCGGCCGACAGCATTGATATCGGCCTGGGATCAGGCTCTGGCCTTGCATTCATCGTCAAAGGCTCGCCAGTGAGAGGCGTCGCGGCAATGGCTGGGCCGCCGTTGCTCTTCGCGCTGGTGGTGCGTAACGACGGCAGCGTCAATTCGGTGGAAGATCTGAAAGGCCGCACCATCGGAATTTCCACGGTCGGCTCGATCACGAGCTGGATCGCCGACGAAGTGGCGCGGCAAAAAGGCTGGGGCCACGACGGCATCACGCAGGTGCCGATTGGCGACGACGGCGCGCGGGTCGCGGCCGTCAAAGCGGAGTCGCTCGACGCCGCCATCGTCAATCTCGCGGTCGCGCTCAATTATGCCGATCACGGCGACGGACGCATCATTCTGCGCTTCGGCGATCTGGTGAAGCATTTCCACGCGCACGTGATCTTCGCTACCGACAAGGTCATTACCGAACAGCCCGACCAAGTGCGGCGCTTTCTCAAAGGCTGGTTTGAAACCATCGCCTTCATGCGCAGCCACAAGGACGAGACGGTGAAGATCGCCATGCCGGTGCTCGACACCGATGCGCGCCTCACCGCGGAAATCTACGACGAGCTGATGCCGATGTTTTCCGATGACGGCCGTTTCGACCCCGAGGCCCTGGGGGTGCTGCGGCGTTCTTTCGTCGAAACGAATACGTTGCCGCAGGAACCTGACATGAGCAAACTCGTGAACGAGGCTTTCCTGCCAAAACAATGAAAGACCCGGAGGAGCAAGGGGAGACATGCGCAAACTGATCACGTCTCTGATGCCGCTACGCGGCATTGCCGGCGCCATGGCGGTACTCGCCGCGGCGACATGGCTGTCCACGCCGGCCAAAGCTGACGAGCCGTTGCGCGTCGGCAAAGCGGTGCCGGAAGCCTTCTCTTTCGTGCCGCTCGACGTCGGCATCCAGGAAGGCATCTTCAAGAAGTACGGCCTCGACGTGCAGGGAACCGCCTTCGCCGGCGATGCCAAGCTGCAGCAGGCGATGGCCGCCGACAGTATCGATGTCGCGCTCGGCTCGGGCCCGGGCATGGCCTTCATTGCCAAAGGATCGCCGGTGAAGGCGATCGCCGCGATGGCCGGGCCGCCGCTCCTTCTCGCGATCGTGGTGCGGCCGGACGGACCGAAGACCGCCGCCGATCTCAAAGGCAAGAAAGTCAGCGTCTCGACGCTTGGCTCGCTGACGGCGTGGCTGGTCAGTCAGACGTCGCGGCGCCAAGGCTGGGGACCGCAGGGCATCGAGATCGAACCGATGGGCACCATGCCGGGTCAGATCGCAGCCCTCAAACGCGGCGACATCGACGGCATCATCATGGATATCGGCAATGCGTTCGATCTGGAAAAGAAAGGTGAAGGCCGCATCCTGGTGCGCTTCGGCGACATCAAGGACTTCATCATTCACGTCATCTACGCGACCGACAAAGCCATAGCCAATCGGCCGAACGACCTGCGCAATTTCGTCAAAGGCTGGTTCGAGACCATTGCCTTCATGCGCACGCACAAGGACGAAACCGTAAAGATCGCCGCAGCCGTCACTGGCAAAGACACCGACATCAGCAGCCGCACTTACGACGAGCTGATGCCGATGTTCTCCGACAACGGCAAATTCGCACCAGCCGCGCTCGAGGTTTTGTCGAAGTCCTGGGTCGAACTCGGCACGCTGCCCAGCGAGCCGGATGTCAAAACACTCTATACTGAAGAGTTCCTGCCGAAGTAGCGCACCACCCTCCCAGATGAATTCCACCGAAATGGCCGTCCGCGTCCACAACGTCTCGCACCAGTTCGGCGAGGCCGGACAGGCGCGCCATGTACAGGCTTTATTGAATACGTCGCTCGACGTTACGCGCGGCGAATTGCACTGCCTGATCGGGCCGTCGGGTTGCGGCAAGTCGACTTTGTTGAGTGTCATTGGCGGATTGACGAAACCCTCGACCGGCACGGTAACGGTCGCTGGCAAGCCAGTGCGCGGGCCGATGCCGCGCGACCTCGCCTACGTATTCCAGGAAAATGCGCTGTTTCCCTGGAATACGGTATTCGAGAATATCGTGCTCGGGATGAAGTTTCAGGGCGTGCCCAAAGCTGAGCGGAACGAACGCGCGCGCCGCGCTTTGGAGGCGGTCGGGCTCGAGGCTTTTGCCGAACATTTTCCCGGACAGCTATCCGGCGGCATGCGGCAACGCGCGGCGCTGGCGCGCGCTTTGAGTCTCGAAACCGACATCCTCTTGATGGACGAGCCGTTCGGCGCGCTGGACGAGCAGACCCGCATGGTCCTGGGCGAGGACCTCTCGGTCCTGCTGTCGTACTCGCGCAAGACCATCGTTTTTGTCACCCACAGTCTCGGCGAGGCCGTGTTCCTCGCCGATCGGGTCGCCGTGTTCTCGGCGCGACCGGGCAGCATCAAGGAAATCATCGCCGTCGACGAGCCGCATCCACGGAAACCATCCTTTATGACCGCGCCAAAATTCCATGCGCTGCGCGATCAGCTTTACGGCCTGTTGCACGATGAAATCCGCAAATCCATGTCGGAGACCGCGCAATCGCGGCGGCGCTACGGCGAAGCCGCGGCGGCGAGCGGAGGCGGCTCATGAACGGAGACATCCGCGATCCGCTGCCGATCCGGCTCGCCTCACACGGCATCCAGGCCGCCTTCCTCATCGGCTTGCTGGCGCTGTGGTTCCTCGCGACTAATGTCTGGGGCGTGAGCAGTATCCTGCTGCCGAGTCCGATCGATGTCTGGCATCAGCTGATCGACGTCATCCGCACCGGCGAATTTGTGCGCGATCTTCGTATTACGCTCAGCGAATTTGCCTTCGCCTTTTTGATCGCGATGGTGCTTGGAATCTCGATCGGCTATTTCATCAGCCGTTCGCCCTATTTCATCAAAGTGTTCGAGCCTCTATTTGCGGCGATCTATGCAATCCCGATCATCCTGTTCCTGCCGCTCTATATCATGATCTGGGGCCTCGGCCCGGCGTCGAAGATCGCGCTCGGCGCGACTATCAGCTTCTTTCCCATCGTGATGAGCACCGTCGTCGGCTTCGGCAGCGTCGACCGGACCTTGGCGGCTGCGGCAAGGTCGATGGGCGCTAACAATGTCCAGATGTTCCGCCACGTGCTGTTGCCCGCCGCACTGCCTGTGATGCTTGCCGGATTGCGCATGGGCTTCACGGTCGCGCTGTTGTCGGTAATCGGTAGCGAAACCATCGCCTCCCTCGGCGGCCTCGGCCATCGCATCGTCAATCTTGCCGAGAACATGGAGATGGGGCGGATGTTCGCCTACATCGTTTTCGTTGTGGCCATCGTCGCTTTCTTGAACCTGGCGCTGTCGACGCTCGAGGCCTATGGACGATGGCGATGATGCGGACAGGCCCCGTCGTCGGCGCCCGAGCCGGCAACGCGCCGCCGAAGCGTTGGCTGCTCCCGCATCCTGGCGTGACGCGGCTCGGCGTCGTGCTCCTGCTTCTGGTGATCTGGGAAGTTTCGGCGCGTTTTTATCTCGATCGCGATTTCATCAGCCCCCCGTCGCAGGTGGTGATGTCGCTCGGCAGCTTGTTCCGCACGCCGGGCGTGCCGGCCGCGCTGTGGCTCACGCTTTACGAAATCGCGATCGGTTTCGCGCTGTCGGCTGCGATTGGCGCGGGTATCGGGCTCTTTGTCGGACTGAACCGGTTCGCGCATCGGAGCTTCATGCCGATCATTCTGCTGCTCTATGGCCTGCCTCAAGTGACGATCCTGCCGATCTTCGTGCTACTGTTCGGCATCGGCGCCGCTTCCAAGATCGCCTTCGGCGTCAGCCACGGCATGTTTCCGATCATGATCGCAGTGGCCGCCGGCGTGCAGAAGATCAACCCAGTTCTTCTCACCAGCGCACGCTCCATGGGCGCCAGCCGCGCGCAAGTGCTCTGCCATGTCATCTTCCCCCACATGGTGCCGTCGTTCTTCACCGGGCTGCGGCTTGGGATGACCGGGGTATTGCTCGGCGTACTATTGGCCGAGCTCTATGTCTCGACCGCGGGCATCGGCTACTTCACCAGCATCTTCACCCAGAATCTCCAACCGGCCAAGCTGATCGGCTTGGTTTCGATGCTGGCGCTGATCGCCGTTATCCTCAATGAAATCGTACGCCGCGCCGAATTACATTATGGGCGATGGCGCGCCTGACCTAAAAGCGAGCAAGAGAGCGCAATGAGCAAACTGAGATTGACGGTGGCCTGCGGCGATTACGATATCATCCGCCCCCTCAAAGAGGGCGCAGTGGAGGCGGATGGTCTCGAACTCATATTCCTATCCGACATGGGGCCGCGCGAGCGCCATTGGCGAATGGGCCGCAAGCACGAATTCGACATCTGCGAGGAAAATGTCGGCGCCTATTTCATGATCCGCGACCAAGACGAGCCGCTGACCGCCATTCCGGTGTTCTTGCACCGCCGCTTTCGTCACGGCTTCGTCTTCGTCAATACGTCCGCCGGAATAAAGTCGGCAAAGGATCTCAACGGCAAGGTGGTGGGTGGCACCAATTTCCAGCCGGCCGCCAGCATCTGGATTCGCGGCATTCTCGATGAGCATTACGGACTCGACCACCGCTCGATCACTTGGCTGGTCGATCGCAGCGAAGACATTCCCTTCACGCCGCCACCCGGCCTGCGCATCGAGATGAAGAAAACCGACAAGTCGCTGAGCGACATGCTTGCCGACGGCGACATTCCGGCAATGATCTCGCCGACGCTGCCGCGGACCTTCGTCGAGGGCGACCGGCGCATCGGCCGCCTGTTTCCGAACTACAAGGATGTTGAACTGGCCTATTTCAAGGACACCGGCATCTTTCCAATCATGCATGTCACGACGATCAAGCGCGAGATCGCCGACAAATATCCCTGGGTGGCGACCAACCTGGTCAAGGCCTTCGAGAAATCGAAGCAGCTCGCTTACCGGCGGCTTGCCAACCCCCGCATGGTGCCGCTCGCCTTTGTGCGCACGGCCGTCGAGGAGCAGGAGGCGACGCTCGGCAAGGATCCGTGGTCCTATGGGCTGACAGCGGCCAATCGCAAGAATTTGCAGACCATGCAGCGCTACTGTCACCAGCAGGGTTTGATCAAAACGGTCGTGCCGCTCGATCAGCTGTTTGAAGACACCGATCTTGGCGATGCCGTCGGCAGCGGCGGCGACGAATTCTGAGTGCGGAAAGCCGAAGCGTCATGACATTCGAACAGCGCCTTGCCGCGATTCACGCCGGTTTGGCGGCGTCGCCCTTCGATTGCCTGATTGCCTTGCATGACGGCGGGCATTTCATCGAGAAGCCCGATCCTGTCATGGTGCTGACTGGCTTCAAGGCGCTCGGCCCCGTCATCGCGCTGCTAGACCGCTCCGGCGCCGTAAGCCTCGTGGTGACACCATCCTGGGATGCCGAGCGTGCAAGCGAGATTTGTCCGAATGTCGCGATAATCGGCGCCGACGATGTGATCGCGGGCCTGGAAAAAGCCATTGGCGCGTCACGCGCCGCGGTGGGCGTCGCCGGGCTCAGCGCTTTGCCCTATGGCATTGCGCGGCGCTTCGTCGATCTCGTTCCGCAGGCGCAAGCAGCCGACAGCATCATCTTCGCGCCGGCGCGTCGTAAAACTGAGGCCGAGCTTGCCCATGCCCGCGAGGCGACCCGCATCGCCGAGCTCGGCTACAAGCATCTCCTCGACGTCGCCCACCCCGGCATGAGTGAGGACGAACTGGCGGCCGAATTGCGCTGGCACTCAAAATCGTTGGGCGCGGAGGACAATTTCGTGCTGCTCTGCGCGGGACCGCACAACAAGGCTGTGGCGCCCTCTAACGGCCGCCGCATGCAGGGCGGCGATACCATCGTCTGCGAAATCACGCCAAGCTATAAGGGACAGCTCGCCCAAATCTGCCGCACAATTGTGCTCGGCGACGCCTCCGCCCTGTTGCGCCGGAAGTACGATCTCGTCGTCAGCTCGATGCAGGCCGGTTTCGCTGCCGCCAAGCCAGGTGCGAAAATGGGCGATATTTGTCGCGCCATCAACACCGTGTTGGAGGCGGAAGGCTATGCCGAATTCTGCTACCCGCCGCACATCCGCCGCCGCGGCCATGGCCTGGGTTTCGGCTCGATCGAGCCTGGCGACGTGGCGCTCGACAACGATATCGTGCTCGAACCCGACATGCTCTTCATGATCCACCCGAACCAATATCTGCCCGAAACCGGCTATCTGCTTTGCGGCGAGCCGGCGGTCTTGACCCCGCAGGGCGCGCAAGCCCTGACGCGCCAACAAGCCACCTTGGCAGAAATTGCACTCTAGCGCCCTAGGGGCCACAAGTCGCTGACATGCAGACGATGCACCCAACCTTGCTGATCGGCCCCGGCGATTGGGATGCGCGGCAGATACCGCGCAGCGAATATGACGAGCGGCTTGCAGCGCTGTGGCGCGATCATGAGAGTGCCGGCGGCGCTATTGTCTATGGTGACAGCCGCGACCACGCCGCCCTCTTCTATCTGACGCATTTCACGCCGAAGCTCGAAGGCGCTATTGCGCTGATCCCGCGCCGCGGCGAGGCGCAAATGCTGATCGGCGGCGGGCCTAATATGCTGCCGGCGGCAAGGCCGCTGACCTTCATCTCAGCGCTTGCGCCGTTGCGTGACGCCGCAAAGACCGCCGCCGATTGGGCGCGCGATCTCAACGGCGAAACGAGTCTCGTTCTCCTCGGCGGCAATGCGATGCCGAACCGTCTGCGCCGAGCACTGGATCTGGCGCTTGGAGCCGGAGCGCGAATTGAAGGCGGCGACACCGCTTTGCGGGCGCGTATGAGACGCAAGAGCCCGCGCGAAATGCAAATCCTGCGGGCGTCGTGTGCCACGCTCGACGCTGCGGTCGCGGCGCTGCGCGATGCTGCGCGCTCGAACAAAAGCATCACCGATTGCATCCTTGCTGCCGAGCACGCCGCGTTGGAACGCGACGCCCAAGATGTGCGCAGTCTATTCAGCCTCGACGGCGGTCGCACCCTGCGGCCGTTCGATGTTCCGATTGCGGCGCGGATCGACCCGCTCCAGGCTTATGTCGCAGTGCGCCACGGCGGCTACTGGGCCGAAGCCTTTGTCCGCATCGCCGCGCAACACGACGAGCTGCAGGCCAAAGCAGGAAGTGTCGTGCGCGCCATAGCGGCCGAAGCGAAACCCGGCACATCGGCCCAGCGGCTCAGAGAGATCATCGAAGAAGGCCGTGGAGGGCTTCGCGTCCACCAGCTTGCCGATCGAACATGCGGCAGCTCGATCGGATTGTCACTTGATGAGGCGCTGCTTCTGACCGCGGATGACGTAGCACTCGAACAAGGCGAGACCTATTCGCTTCGTGCCGGCTTCATCGACGCGGCCGGAGCGGGCGCGATCGCTTCCGCCATGGTGCATGTCACCGGAAACGACCCGCAATTGCTCTGGCCGACGAACGAAATCACATGAACGGGATCGAAGAACTCGCCGATATCTTGCAGGCGCAGACCGGAATCGCCGATGCGGCGCTTGTCGAGAAGCTTCGACTGCATGTCGCCGACACCACCGGCGCCTGGATAGCCGCGACGCAGACTCCCGAAGGCAAAGCGCTCCTCGTCTTCCGCGCGCGCATGCGCACGAAGGAAAAAGCCGCGTCCGACCTTCACGACGATCTTGCGACCCATTGTGCGCTGGTTCGGCTGAGCGAGATCGACGACATTCATCTGCCGTCGATGACGACGCCCGGCTCGATCGTCATCCCCGCGGCGATGACCTTGGCCGCGGCGCTGCCCGGCCCGCAGAGCGCGGACGTCGCCGCCGCTATGCTTGCCGGTTATCAAGCCATGATCCGTTTGGGGCTCGCGATCAAAGGCCCGGATGTTCTCTACCGTGGCATCTGGCCAACCTATTTCGGCGCCGGCTTCGCCACTGCTGCAGTAGCATCGCGATTGATGCGGCTGTCGCCGGCGCAAACCGCGCATGCGCTGGCGCTGGCGCTGACCATGTCCTCGCCGTCGGTTGGCCAGCACCATGCAGCAACGACGGCGCGCTGGTTCTGCGTTGGCAACGCGGCCCGCAACGGCCTGAGCGCGGCGCTCGCCGCGCAGTCGGGCTTTACCGCCGATCTGGAGATATTGAGATCGCGCTTCTTTCCCGATGTCTATGGCATCGCGCCGGATATCGCGATGATGACTGGCGATGCTGTGCCGACCTTCGCCAGCGTCTCGTTAAAACCCTGGTGCGCGGCACGGCAAACCATGCCCGCAACCCAGGCCCTGCGCGAATTATTAGCCACCGGTATTCACGCCGACGAAATCACTGCTGTCACCGCGTTTGTGCTGCCGCCGCATCTGAAGATGATCGATCACGGCGTCAAACCCGGCGACCGCGCCTCGTTTCTGACCAGCCTGCCCTATCAGCTCGCGCTTGCCGCCTTGCAGCCGACGGAGGCGGTTGACCTCAATCTTTCCGCCGCGGTGCCGCAGTCTTCGTTGCAGGCATTCATGATGCGCGTCAAAGTCGCTGCCGATGATGCTTTGCTGATTGATTATCCCGCGCAGTGGCCGGCGCGGATTGTTGTCGAAACACGATTGGGCCGCCGCGAACTGCGCGTCGACTCCGTTCCGGGCGATCCGCCGCGCCCTTTCACACGAACTGATGTCGAGAAGAAGTTCCAACATTTCACCGCGCCTGTCTTGGGGGCTGCCACGCGTGATCTCTTACTATTGAGCCTGGCGGCGATCGACGCCCACGAACCGTTGACCGCGCTGATGCGCGACCTGACCGGCGTCATGGATCGGGCTTCAGGCTGAGAAAGCAGGCTTGCGGGCGCGGATGCCCTGCTCCCGATGCCCGGTTGATTGAGGGACCCAACGAGACCTTCGCTGTTATATTTGTTCGTGGGTGTGTTTGGGGGTCAAAAGCGGACAGAGCCGAAAACCTGAGTCCCATCAAGAGGCGGCGGAGACTGTCTAATGTCTGTTTGAGGAAACCAGCCAGCTGACCGTGCGTGAAAAAAAGGTCTGACCGCTATCAGCGCCCTCTGCGGGCAGAAATGGATCCGCAAAACATGTTGCGCCGTTCACCTTCGCTGCCTGAGTTACGGCTCGAACAAGCCGAGGTGCGCCAGCCGTATAGACTATGTCATCGGGCGAAAGTGGAGGAATGAAGTCCGTTGGTTCGCCGAACCTGATTGCTGCCGTGATGTTCTGGTGTTCCTGCACTGTTGGCACGATCGTTACTCGCGGAAACTGAGCGAGCCGGCACAGCGCCGGGATCATATATAGCGAATCAATATCGCGCGCTCCTGTTACGGCAACGAGTTCGCGTTTCGGTTTCTCCCGGATTGCGGCTTGGGCGATGGCCCAGATCGGTGCAAATCCCGTGCCGCTGGAAATCAGGACAACTCGTCCCGCCTGGCTGGGTCGAAAATAGGCGGCGCCGAATGGCCCAGTTAGCTTGACCTGATGGCCGACCTTGATCTTGCGGCCAAGTGCGGCCGAAACGCGTGCCCGGCGAAGTTGTCGGATGTGGAAGCGAATCAAGTCGGGGTTGGCGGGCCACTCGAGCGGCAACGTTGGACTATAGTGGCGCGCGGGATAACCGCGAAATTGCACCGACAGGTATTGGCCGGGCAGGTATTCAAGCGGCGCCGCGCTTTGGATGCAGACCTCGACAACGTCGCGGGCAATGTCAATGAGCTCAACGATGCGCCCGGAAACCTCCATCACTTCGGGGACCTTTTCAACGACGACGGTGAGGTCGGAGATCACCCTGGTTTGGCAGGCGTGGACGATGTCCGAATCCTCCGTAGCGTCTCCCAGACAGCGCCCGGCAACAACACGGACCCGGCATGTATCGCAATAGCCTGAGCGGCAGTCGTGCGGTAGATCGATGCCATTCATCAAGGCTGCATCGAGTAACAAATCTCCCGGATTCGCAGAAATGACTTCGCCATTGATCGTCACTTTGCAGACTTTCGACATCATTCCACCTCCAGACGTATGGGACGAACGTGCCTCGTGTGCCGAATCTGAGCGTGATCGAACGCCGCGACACGCATGAAAGTCCCGGTCTTGATCGGCAGATCGTAAGGACTCCCGGTGTCGAGGCGACGCGTCACTTCGAGCGCCCATCGGCCGGCAGCCCAACGTGCGGCGCACCTCACATCAGCACGATCGCCCGAATATTCACCGGATATGATGACCCCGGGCATCACCGTGCCGTCAGGAATCAATCGATCGCGCTCAGGCGAATAGGGGACCGAATCTTCCTCGGTCATGAACCATCGCGCGGCTTCGCTCTCGCCGTGGTCGGGATCAAGGTCCACGCGACCCAGCGCAGCTTTCATGACATCGAGAGATGCAGGCAGTCGCCGCGGCACGACGCCTTCGGCATAATTACCGGCTTGGGTCAGCCCAAAGTTGCTCTCATAATTGGCACGACCGGGATCGGCGGCGAAGCCGCCACGATATGGCGACAGACCGGCCATCTGTGCCGGCGTGGCCTGGGCGGGCGGGCCGAAATGATCATCGTCGCAATATCCAGAGACGTTCGTACTGACCGCCTTCCACTCCCAAATATCGGCGATGAGCCCTTGTTGCGTGGTGTAATGTAAGCCGCGTCCCGACAGCGTGGGTGGCGCGTCACGCAGCGGTCGCGCTCCGGCGTGAAATGTCGTGTCACCGGCGAGAACGGTATCGAGCGTGGTCAATAGGACTGAGAACTTGTCCTCGTTATAGGCATGCTCATCACCGTTTTCGAAACCATTGTGGAGCAGCTGCCAAGCACCCGCGATCTTGCGCAGCGGTAATTCCTTCAGTGAACGGGTGGGATCATTCCAGACGAATAAAAAATAGACCCGCACACCATCATGGGCCGCCCGGATCGAGACCGTGGTCTCACCACTGCCTTGGAAGTTGTCGCCATTCTCGGTCAGGAGCGACAGCGGTTGGATCGTTTGCCAAACCGGGTCGGACGTCTCGCCATCGATGACGGGCATGTCGGCGGCTTCGATGTGCCGGATGAAGAGCGTAAAAACGAATTGCCGATGCACCGTCAGAATGCCGCCGACGACCAGACCCGCTGTGACGCAAGCCACGACAAAAGCGTTCAAATGGACCGTCGGGGTCTTCAGCGGCGAACGTGGCGTGACGTTATTTTGAGCTGAACTTCGCCGCTGTCTTCCTGCAACCTTGTCAGTTCGAAGCCGCGCGGGCTCAAGAGCGTACAGTTCTCCGTGCGTGGCAAATTGACGCGCAAGAACAGGACTTCGATCTGCCGGCGATGCTGCGAAAACAGAATAGCGCGGCGCCAATGATGGACTGGGTTGCTGGTCGAGCAATACGAGCACGTCGGCCAGTTCGAATTGGCGCGATGCCGGAACGTGTCGCGTGGGCCGGAAAATGCGCAGCAATTGTGCCGCTCCGCCGAACAGCCACTGCGACACCAGATGCAGGCCGACATAGCCGAGAATGAGCCACAGCCCGAGCCAATGCATCTGCACCATGAGGCTGTCGGCGTAGCCAAGATAGAGCAGCGTTCCGGTCACCAGCTGGGAAAACATCACCAGAAAGAACAACCAGTAGAGACATATATTGATAGTTCCCCATCTCGCGGAGGAACGCCCGAGCAGCCCTCGCAATCGCGCCCTGTCGAGTAGAATGCGCTGCCGAAGGTGAAGCCACCTCATGTAAAGAATATAAGCCACGCTGACGGCGATGAGCACGGCAGCGGACTGCAGATGCTCGGTCCATACCGCGGCCTGGGGAAGAACCGGATCGAGAAAGTTGATCCAAGCGCGATCCGGGCCTTCGGTCGCGATCCTCAACCCGGTTGCTATCGCAAACGCGATCGCTCCGACCAACAGCCAGTGAAAGACAACCGTGCCGTAATCCGTCTTCTTCTTCGTGCCCCTGCGCCCCACTCCCCACCCCCAAAATAATTTTCGCCGTATCGCTTCCTTCCCGGCTCCCGGCCGCGTTCATTCGGTTTCGGATGACGTAGTTCCGATGCGTGTGACATCCGCGATTCACGTGTGACATCCGCGATTCAAGTAAATCGCGCGCCATCCGGCGTGCAATCTAAATGTTCGGCAAAGCGCAGCGCCGGTCGATCGGGTTTCTGCTATCGGCAGCCGACTTAGAAGGGCTTCAAAACAATCGTTCAGGTCATTGGTCCCATCGTCCCCCTCCTGTGGCCGGACCTTCAAGCGCACAGTCGTGAGAGCGTCGCTTGGCTTTTTGGCTAGTCCCTGACTGAATTGCGAGATCAGCGGGCCAAAAGTGTGATCATTCGCGGGTGGATCCGTGGCGCGCCTTCTTTGTAAGCAAATTCGAGAGTCAACTGCGACGAGCAAGCTGGCCCGTGCATGGTTTGAAACGTAACCGTTAGTTCCGCTGATCTTTGTCGAACAGAGCGAAAAGTTTGTCGCGTCGTCTCGACGTCGAGACCGGAACACATCGTAAGATGTCGACGTTGCGAAGTGCCACCGAGTTTTCGCCGAAATTCCGTCGTGTTTCAGATGAAGTCTCGCGACCGATCGATCCAGCTTAGACCGCGCTAAGCAATGAGGACTGCATACTTCCAATCCATTTTAATCCACCGGTTAGACAATCATGTCGAGTTCTCCGCCGAACGATTGTGTTACCCAGCAGTTACGTGCCAGCGGGCGTCGGCTCGGCGCCGTGGCAATTTTCAGCGGCGTGATCAATCTTTTGACGCTGTCAGGCTCGCTCTACATGCTGCAGGTGTACGATCGTGTCCTGCCGAGCCGCAATGTATCGACGCTTTTGGGACTCTCGGCGATGGTGCTCATCGCCTACATCTTCCAAGGCTATTTTGAAGCGGTGCGCTCGCGGATGATGTCGAGAATCGCGGCGCTTTTTGACATTGGCTTGCAGAAGCAAATCTATCTGGCGATCGCCACACTGCCGCTGCGCGGTGCCAAGGCGATCATTGCGCAGCAGCCGTTGCGAGATCTCGATCAGATACGCACGTTCTTGTCCGGCGCGGGACCCACGGCTTTTCTCGACATGCCATGGATACCGATCTTTCTGACCGGGCTTTTCATTTTTCATCCGATCATCGGCGTGGTGGCGATGCTCGGTGCGGTAACGATTGTGGGCCTCACCATGACGACTGAACGTCTATCGCGCACTGCCGCAAAATCGGCGATGGACAGTAGCGCACGTCGTCAGGTGCTCGCCGATTCGACGCATCAAAACGCCGAGGTCATTCGGGCGCTTGGAATGACGGCTCGGCTCGTCGCCCGCTGGGCGGAAGCAAACGAGCGATATCTGCGGCAAAATATCGAAATTGGCAAAGTCTACGCCAACACCGGCGCCATCGCCAAAGTTGTTCGCTATGCGTTGCAATCGGCGATCCTCGGCATCGGGGCCTATCTCGTCATCAACGAACATGCGTCCGGCGGTATCATGATTGCATCGTCGATCATGATGGGCCGCGCCCTCGCGCCGATCGAGATAGCTCTCAGCAACTGGAAACAGTTGGTCGCCGCGCGGCAGGGCATCGAGAGGCTTCGTACCATCCTGACCGCCGTGGCGCCGCCCCCGGCGGCCGCGGTCGAATTACCTCGCCCCAAATTGAGTCTTTCGGTTGAAGACGTCGCCGTGGAGGTGCCGGGCAGCGACCGCGTCGTGCTTTCCGGTATTTCGTTCACGTTAACAGCCGGCATGGGCCTTGCGTTGCTCGGAGCGAGCGCCGCCGGCAAGTCCTCGCTCGCGAGAGCGCTTGTCGGGGTGTGGCCGGTGACAAAAGGCGTCGTCCGCCTCGATGGTGCGGCCTTAGACAACTGGCATCCGGACGAACTCGGGCGCCACATAGGCTATTTGCCTCAGGACGCCGCTCTTTTTGACGGCACCGTGGCGGAAAATATCGCTCGATTTGATACGGCGGCGACCTCGGATGCCGTCCTTGCCGCCGCGCGTCTCGCCGGCGCGCACGAGATGATCTTGTCGTTGCCTGATGGTTACGCAACGCGGCTCGGCGAGCGAGGTTCAGCTTTATCGGCCGGACAGCGCCAACGCATCGGACTGGCTCGGGCGGTTTTCGGCGATCCTTTTTTGGTTGTTCTGGATGAACCAAACGCCAATCTCGACCATGACGGCGAAGTGGCTTTGATCAAGGCAATTCACGCGCTCCGGCAGAACCAGAGCATTGTGGTCCTGGTGTCGCACCGTCCCGAGGCGCTGGCTGCTCTTAATTTCGCGATGGTGCTGCGCGCTGGTCAAATGATTAGCTTTGGGCTCCGTGATGAGCTGTTCGCCCGGGTCGCCCGATCCGTCAACGTCAGCACGTCCAACAAATTCACGCCAGGCAACACACCGGCGCCGGCTACTCAGGCCGCAGGTAACGCTCCGTCATGAATACGGTTGAATTCACCCGCCCGGGCCGCGCCGCGGCCAGTCGTCCCTCAGCGCCACGGCATGTGACGGCTGGACTGCAGGGCGAGGCGCTCATCCTCGAACTGCGAACAGCAAAAACAACCCTTGATCGGCACCGACGCGAGCGCTTGCGCAAAGAGACTCCACCGCCGCGTGCGCCAAGTGCAAGCCCGGAGCGGATGCTGCATCAATTTCCAACCTTAGGCGAACAGCTTGATCGATTAGATCGAGGCTTGCCGCAAGAACAACTGCCTTCCGAACATCAAAAGCAAATCTCTTCCAAACATAATGAAGAAGAATTGCGGACCGGCCATGGCGCCGCCGAAACGACGGCAACCGCGTCCATTCTGCGCGCCAGCTTACAAGCTTTACGAACCCATCTTGAATGGCTTGTCAGTGGCGGTGAGAACGTCGCGTCGGACGAAAGCTTCACCGAGCAGATCATACGGACACATGATCAGCAGCTGAAAGCCGCATTGCGCGTGCTCACTATCAGCGCCGCCGTCGCAGGAAGCTGGGTAACGCTGGTTCCGCTTTCGGGTGCGGTTGTGCTACCGGGCAAACTTGTCGTCGAATCGAGCCTAAAGAAGATTCAGCATCCCAGTGGAGGCGTGGTGGTGGCGATTCCGGTTCAAGACGGAATGCACGTCAACGCCGGCACGGTCCTCGTTCGACTTGATGAAACTCAGGTCCGAGCCAATGAACAATTGGTGGCGAATCAGCTGGATCAGGTGCGCGCCCGGATCGCCCGACTTATCGGTGAACGCGAAGGATCAAACGGACTCCAGCTTTCAAAGGCGCTAGCTGATCGGATCGGCGATCCCGCCGTGGCCCAGCTCGTGGCCGCAGAAACGGCATTGTTCAATGCCCGCGCGGCTGCGCGCAACGGTCAAAAGCAATTGTCTCAAAGCAATATTAGCCAGTTCGAAAAACAGATCGACGGCCTCAACGCTGAGATCCAATCCAAAACATCTCAGATTGGCCTTATCGCGTCTGAATTGACCGGCATCCAGGAACTCTATGCCAAAGGGCTCGTGCCCTTGACGCGCATGACGACATTGCAGCGCGATTCCGCTCGCCTCGAAGGCGAGCGCGCAGAACTAACGGCCACAATTGCTGCAACGAAAGCAAAGATAGGCCAAGCCCAGCTGCAAATTTCGCAAATCGATCAGGATTTTCGGTCCGAGGTTATGAAGGATCTTCGCGAAGCGCAGGATAAGGAAGCGGAACTCGCGGAACGCAATGTAGCGGCCAGGGACCAGCTCGACCGCATCGAAATTCGGGCCCCTACCTCCGGCATTGTTCACGAGCTGGCGGTCCACACAATTGGAGGCGTCATTCGTCCGGGCGACGTCATCATGGAAATCGTTCCCGACGCCGATGCCCTCGAAATTGAAGGGCACCTGCCGCCGAACGAGATCGATCAGGTTGCGGTCAATCAGCGCGCTTATTTGAGATTCTCCACCCTGGACCGACCGACCATGGCCCAGGTGGCGGGAACCGTCACATATGTCTCGGCCGACCTCAGTCACGATGAGCAAAGCAATGCCAATTTTTACACCGTAAAAATCGGTCTGCCGAGTGGGGAACGTCATCGCCTGGACGGCATGACCTTGGTGTCCGGTATGCCGGTTGAGATCTTCCTGCAAACTGGAAGTCGCACAATGTTGCGCTACCTGCTCAAG
>Ga0210395_10000242_pt1 | contig 42810 bp, 39 predicted proteins | sample IncBWH4OmetaG_FD_150861 | JGI IMG/M metagenome (GOLD analysis project Ga0210395, IMG submission 150861) | Forest soil microbial communities from Barre Woods Harvard Forest LTER site, Petersham, Massachusetts, United States - Inc-BW-H-4-O ...
CTGCCGACGCAGCTTCTGCCGAACACCTTGCGCATCCGCCGCGACCACGTGATCGCCGACATGGCGCGCCAGCTTGGTGCGGAGGTCATCGAGATCGCGGCGCCGTTTAACCCCGAGGGTGGCGCTTATGCCGGTGCGGCCGGCCATCATCATCATGCTGAGCACAACGGCCACCACAGTCATGGTGACCATGGGCAAGACCATGACCGGTGACGAGCGCATCTCGCGAAAGGGAAGGCGCCGGACGCCGGTCGCCGACGTGGAGCTGGTGTCGCACACTGCGCTCTACCGGCTGATGATCTGGCTGTCGCCGGCCTATCCGGTCGGCGCCTTCGCTTATTCGAGCGGCATCGAATGGGCGGTGGAGGCGGGCGATGTGACCAACCGCGAGACGCTGCACGCTTGGCTTGAAAGCATGTTGAGCCTGGGCGCGGGACTCAACGACGGCATCTTTTTCGCGCAGATGCATCAGGCGATGAGCGCAGGCGATGAGGCCAAAGTCTTAGAAATCGCTGAACTCGCCACAGCCTTCGTGCCGTCGCGCGAGCGCTACGAAGAGACGACCAAGCTCGGCCGCGCTTTCGTCGATGTAACGCAAGCGGCGTGGCCGTGCCGCGCCGTGACACAGATGCAAGAAATATGGCACGGCGCGATCGCCTATCCGGTCGCTGTCGGCGCCGCCTGTGCCGGGCATGCGGTGCCGCTTGCGCCGGCGCTGCATGCCTTTCTTACTGCGGTCGTCGCCAACTGGATCTCTGCCGGCGTGCGCCTGATCCCGCTCGGCCACACCGACAGCCAGCGCCTGCTGCGGCAATTGGAGCCCGCCATCGCGGCAACGGCGCAGCGGGCTTTGGCGGCCAGTCTCGACGATCTCGGCAGCGCGACGTTTCGCGCCGATCTCGCCGGCATCCGCCACGAGACGCAATATACGCGCCTGTTCCGTAGCTGATTGATCTTTGAGGATGAGATGACGCACAGTCCCAATGGCCCGCTTCGCGTTGGCATCGGCGGGCCCGTCGGCTCCGGCAAGACTGCATTGATGGACGCGCTCTGCAAATCCATGCGTGACATCTACGATATCGCGGCGATCACCAATGACATTTACACCAAATGGGACGCCGAGTTTCTGGTCCGCTCCGGCTCGCTTGCGCCCGAGCGTATCGCCGGCGTCGAAACCGGCGGCTGTCCGCATACCGCGATCCGCGAGGATGCTTCGATGAATCTCGCTGCTGTCGCCGACATGCGGGCGAAATTTCCCCATCTCGATCTGGTGCTGATCGAATCCGGCGGCGATAATCTTGCCGCGACCTTTTCGCCAGAATTGGCCGATCTGACCATCTACGTCATCGACGTCGCGGCGGGCGACAAGATTCCATCAAAGGGCGGGCCGGGTATTACCCGCTCCGACCTTTTGGTAGTCAACAAGATTGATCTCGCGCCTCATGTCGGTGCATCGCTGCAAAAAATGGAAACCGACGCCAGGCGCATGCGTGGCGAGCGGCCCTTCGTCATGACCAATCTTCGCAAGGGTGAGGGTTTGCCAACCATCGTGCGTTTCATCGAGACGTCTGGTGGGTTGTCTCATGCTTAGCTTTTGCTGACGGGCGCGGTCCCTTGTCGATAGCTGACGAAAAATACGGCGCGCGCATCCTCGATATGGCGGATCGCTTGGCGCAATGGTCCGAGATGCAGGGCGGACTGACTTGCACCTATTTCTCCAACGCGCATCAGGCGGTGGCGCAAGACCTGCGGACGTGGATGCGTTCGGCCGGCTTGCGGGCGGAGATCGACGCCGTCGGCAATGTGGTCGGCCGCTATGAAAGCACCGCACCCGGGGCCCGCACGCTCATCGTCGGCTCGCATTACGACACCGTGGCCAATGCCGGGCGCTATGACGGCCGGCTCGGCATATTGACGGCGCTTGTCGTCGCTGAAGAGCTGGTGCGCGCGCAACAACAATTGCCGTTTCATCTCGAAGTCATTGGTTTTGCCGAGGAGGAGGGCGTGCGTTTCTCCGCGCCCTATATCGGCTCGAGCGTGGTCGCCGGACGCTTCGACGCTGCCCTGCTGCAACGTAGCGACAGCAAGGGCGTGAGTCTCGGCACGGTGCTGCATGAACACAGCGTAGACCTGACGACGATCGAGCGGCTGGCGCGTCGGCCGCAATCGCTGCGCGGCTATCTCGAAATCCATATCGAGCAGGGGCCGCAACTCCTCGAGCGCGATCTTCCGCTCGGTATCGTCACCTCGATCGCGGGCGCGGTGCGATGCCGGATCGCGATTGAGGGCGTTGCCGGCCATGCCGGCACCGTGCCGATGGCGCTTCGCCACGACGCCGCCGCGGCCGCGGCCGAAATCGTGCTCGCCGTCGAGCAGCGCTGCGCAGCCGTTCCGGGCCTGGTCGGCACCGTGGGTCAGATCGAGGTTCCGCACGGGTTGATCAATGTCATTCCCGGGCGTTGTGAGTTCTCGCTCGACGTGCGCGCGACGGACGACACCACGCGCGACGCGGCGATCGCTGATATCCGCGCGGCAATCGAAGAGATCACCAAACGTCGTGGCGTCACCGCCGTGATCACCGAGATCGCGCGCCATTCTGCGGTACCGTGCGCGCCGGCGATGCAGCAAGCCTTCGCGCAGGCCGTGGCCCGCGCCGGCATCGCGCCGTTTCATCTCGCCAGCGGCGCCGGTCACGACGCCGAGCAATTCGCCGGCGTCACCGATATCGGCATGCTGTTCGTGCGCTGCGGCAATGGCGGCATCAGTCACAATCCGCTTGAGACCATCACCGCCGACGACGCCGATATCGCGGCGCGCGTCCTGCTCGATGTCATCACCAATTTGCATTGACCGAAATTTCCAGGAGCCGATCATGGAACGCACCCGCATCAAAGCCGCACAATTCGAGTTCATCGCGAAATTCGAAACCGAGCGTGCGCCGAAAACCTGCGCCAAGTTCCGCAGCATGCTGCCGTACAAGGAGCGGATCATTCACGTGCGCTGGAGCGGGGAGGGTTGCTGGATCCCGCTCGGCAATCTCGATCTCGGGCTCACTTATGAAAATCACACCAGCTATCCGGCGCCGGGCGAGATCGTCCTATATCCCGGCGGCATAAGCGAAACCGAAATTCTGCTCGCCTATGGCAATGTTTGTTTCGCCAGCAAGGTCGGCCAGCTCGCGGGCAATCACTTTCTCACCATCGTCGAAGGTCTCGACAAGGTCCGTCCGCTCGGCGAGTTGGTGCTGTGGCACGGCGCTCAGGACATTTTGTTTGAGGCAATCTGATCGCGGTCAGGACAGGCTCGAGGCCAAGTTCCCGCCGGCCGTCGCAACCTGCATGGCACGGGTTTTGCTTATTGTTTAGGCAATTTCGAAGACAGGGGAGTGTGGAATGACGACAACGACAATTACCGCGCCGCCGGTCACCGCCCGCTCGCCGATTTACGGCTCGCTGTTTTTTCAGGTCCTGGTCGCGCTCGTTCTCGGCATCGTTCTCGGCATGGCGAGCCCGGATTTCGCCATTTCGCTGAAGATTCTGAGCGACGGCTTCCTCAAGCTGATTTCGATGATCGTCGCGCCGATCGTGTTCTGCGTCGTCGTGCACGGCATTGCCGGCGCCGGTGATCTGAAAAAGGTCGGCCGCGTCGGGCTCAAGGCGCTGATCTATTTCGAAGTCATGACCACCGTCGCTTTGACGCTGGGGCTCGTGCTCGCCTTTGTGTTCGCGCCGGGCCACGGCATGAATATTGATCCGACGACGCTCGATGGCAAGGCGCTGAGTAATTATGCCGACAATGCGCATAAGCTGCAGGGGGCGGGCGTCGGCAGCTTCATTCTCAACATCATTCCGACCACCTCGATCGACGCGCTGGCGCGCAACGACGTACTGCAGGTCTTGTTTTTCGCAGTGCTGTTCGGCGTCGCGCTTGCGCTCGTCGGCGAGCCGGCGTCGCAGGTTACGTCCTTTGTCGAAGCGGTCTCCAAGGTACTGTTCAAGGTCATGGGCCTTCTGGTACGTGTCGCGCCGCTTGGCGTGCTCGGCGCAGTCGCCTCTACGGTCGGCAAATACGGCGTCGGCTCGCTCAAGCAGCTTTTGTCGCTGGTCCTGATCTTCTATGTGTCGGTTGCGATCTTCGTTGTCGTCGTGCTTGGCGGCATTTTGCGTGCTCTCGGCATCAACATCTTCAAGTTCCTGGCTTATCTCCGCGAGGAACTGATGATCGTCTTGGCGACCGCGTCCTCCGATGCGGTTCTGCCGCAGATCATGCGCAAGCTCGAGCGGATGGGGGTAAAGCAATCCGTCGTCGGTCTCGTTATTCCGACCGGCTATTCGTTCAACCTCGACGCCTTCTCGATCTATCTGACGCTCGCGGTCGTGTTCATCGCGCAGGCGACCAATACGCCGCTGTCGCTCGGTGATCTGCTCTTGGTGCTGGCGATCTCGCTGGTGACGTCCAAGGGCGCACACGGCGTGCCGGGCTCGGCGATCGTCATCCTTCTGGCAACGCTCAATGCCGTGCCGACAATTCCGGTGATCGGGCTTGTGCTTGTGCTCTCGGTCGATTGGTTCATCGGTATCGCCCGCGCCGTCGGCAATCTGATCGGCAATTGCGTCGCCACCGTCGTCATCGGCGCGTGGGAACATGAGGTCGACATGCCGACCGCCAAGCGGGTGCTCGACGGCGAGATGGCTGTGGACGTCACCGCCGGCTGAACCCTGTGCGCGGGCTGTCCAGTCCACCGAACTATTGGAGTTGAATGACCCCTTTGTCCGCGAGCGTCTTCTGGCAGTTGTTCGGCTTGACCAAGGAGGCGAACTCACGCGAAGCCAGTTCTTCATGCCAGTCATCGCCGTTTTGCAGTGCCTTCGAAGGCCTCGCGATCCCAGGCGGCGGCGGTGACGCCGCGTTCGCGGAGCTTATATTTCTGGACCTTGCCGTTCTCGGTCGTCGGCAATTCCTGCATGAATTCGAGAAAGCGCGGCACGGCAAAATATGGCAGGCGCGGTTTGCAGAATTCGATCAGGTCCGGCGGGCTGAGGGTCTGACCGGGATGAAGAATGACGGCGGCCATGACTTCGTCTTCCGCCAATTGCGAACGGACCGGGAAGGCCGCGGCATTGGCGACGTTTGGATGGCTCAGCAGCACCTGCTCGACCTCGAACGATGAGATGTTTTCGCCGCGGCGGCGAATGGCGTCTTTGAGCCGGTCCATGAAGCGGAAATAGCCGTCCGTCTCGCGAACGACGCGGTCGCCGGTGTGAAACCAGAGATTTCGCCAGGCTTCGACCGTCTTTTCCGGCGTGCCGAAATAGCCGCTGGCGAAGGCGAACGGATCGTCGGCGCGCACTACGAGCTCGCCGGGATTGCCGTCGGCGACTTCGTTGTCGTCCTCGTCGACGACGCGGGCCTGAAAGCCGGCAAAGACCGGTCCCATGGTTCCGGGGCGTTGCCGGTCGACGGTCGCGCCGAGCACAAAATTTGTTTCGGTCGAGCCCCAGCCGTCGAGCAGGCAGATGCCGGTGCGCTGCGTGAATTCGGCGTGGAATCGCTGCGGCACACCCGGCGCCAGCGCCACCCTCGTCGTGTGCGCGCGCTCTTCGGCGGAGACCGCGCGCGACAACAGGATGGGGACCATGGCGCCGAGGAGATATGTCACGGTCGCGCGGTGGCGGGATAGCGCCGTGTAGAAGCCCGACGCCGAAAATCGCTTCTCGAAGCGCACCGTGCCGCCGATCAGGATCGCCTGGTAGAAGGTGTTGAGCGCATTGGTGTGAAACAGTGGCAGGCTTGAGCACAGAACATCGTCGGCGTGCAATTCGAGGAGCGCCGCGGTGTTCACCGCCCACCAGAAATACTGGCCATGCGGGCAGCACACGCCTTTCGACGGTCCCGTTGTGCCCGACGTGTAGAGGATCATCGTCATGTCGCCCGGCCGTAGCGCCGCCGGCGCAATCACCTGGTCGCCGCGCGGCATCGGCACGCCCGCGATCTTTCCCATCCGGATATCCGCAGTCACGTCGATCGACCAGATCGTTTCGACCGCGAGTCCAGATGGATCGAGCATCGCCAGGTTTTCGGCGTAGGCACCCTCGATGACCAACAGCCTCGCGCCGGAATTCGCCAAAATGTGCTGAAGCTGCGGCCCGCGCGAGGCGACATTGATCGGCACCAGCACAGCGCCGAGCCAGGCGCAGCCGAGCAATAGCTCGAAGAATTCCATCCGGTTCGAGCAGATCAGCGCGACCCGCTCGCCGGCGCCGATGCCGGCGGACTCCAGCGCCGCGGCGGCGCGGGCGGCGAGATCGCAGGCTTGCGCATAGGTCAGCGTGACGTCGCCCGCTGACACCAAAGGCTTGTCGGGAATTCGCTTCGCTTGCCGCAGCAGCATCGTCGAGAGCGTTCGCTCGGCCGGCAGAAAAGCGCCTGTCCAGTGCTGGCGCAATGTGGCGGCCGAAGTCATGTCGCAGACTCCACCTTGCCGCCGAGGTAGCTGGCGATGACGCGGGGATCGTGCGCCAGGCTTGAAGCCGGGCCGCTGTGCACGACGCAGCCGGTTTCGAGCACGTAGCCGAAATCGGCGGTTTCAAGCGCGGCCCGGGCATTTTGCTCGACCAGGAGGATCGACACGCCAAGCTCGCGCAGCCCGACAACGATACGAAAGATTTCGCGCACGATCAGCGGCGCGAGGCCGAGGCTCGGTTCATCGAGCAGAAGCAAGCGCGGCTTCGCCATCAATGCACGGCCGAGCGCCAGCATCTGCTGCTCGCCGCCGGACAGGGTCCCGGCCAATTGGCTGCGCCGTTCCGCAAGCTTGGGAAAGCGCCGATAGACGTCGCGCAAATCCGCCTGGACCGCGCTGCGGTCGCGCCAGCGTGTATAGGCGCCGAGGATCAGATTATCGGCGACCGTCATTTCACCGAACAATTCGCGGCGCTCCGGCACCAGACAGATGCCGCGCCGCACACGCTCTTCGGTCGAGAGTGTGCCAAGATCGTCATGTTCGTAGCGGCTTTTGCCTTGCGATGGCAAAAGCCCCATCAGCGCCGAAAGCAGCGTTGTCTTTCCGGCGCCGTTCGGCCCGATCACGGTGACGATCTGGCCGGTTTGCATCTGTAGCGAGACGCCGCTCACGGCTTCCATCTTTCCGTAGCTGACGTGCAGATCTTCGACCGACAAGAGCGCCGTCATGCGACACCGCCGAGGTAGGCTTCCTGCACCCGGGCGTCGGCCCGGATGGTGGCCGGCAGCCCTTCGGCAAGCCTGACGCCGAAATCCATCACCACGATCCGATCGACGAGGTTCATCACGAATTCCATGTCGTGTTCGACAAGGACGATCGTCATACCCTCCGCGCGCAATTCGCGCAGGAGTTCCGACAGCGTCTGCTTTTCGAGCCGGCGCAAGCCCGCCGCCGGCTCATCGAGCACAAGGAGCGAGGGATCGGCCGCGAGCGCGCGGGCGACTTCAAGAAGCCGCTGCTGGCCGAGCGGCAAGTTGCCGGCGAGATCGCCGTATCTGTCACCCAGGCCGACGCGGCGCAACTGATGCAGCGCTTCAAAGCGGGCGGCGTTCTCCTCGGCGCGGTCGAGCCGCAGCGCGCTGGCGACAAACCCGGCATGGGTGCGCGAATAGATGCCAAGAAGGACGTTGTCGAGCAGCGTCATATTCGGACGCAATTTGACGTGCTGAAAGGTGCGCGCCATGCCGGCTGCCGCGATGGAGCGCGGCGGCTCCTGGGTGATGTCGCGGCCCTGGAAATGGATTTTGCCGCCGTTCGGCTTCAGCACGCCCGTCATCAGATTGAGCAGCGTGCTTTTGCCGGCGCCATTCGGTCCGATCAGGCCGAGCACTTCTCCGGCATTGATCTTGAAGCTCACATCGTTGACGGCAATGAGCGCGCCGAAGTGCTTGATGACATTGTCGACCGTCAGCACCGGCCGGCCGGCTTCGCCGCCGCGCGCCCGGCGCGGCAGCGTCAGACCGGTGTCCTTCGGCATGGCCTGTGGCGTCCGCGGCAGATATTTTTTGACGATCGGCACGACGCCGCCACGCGCCTTTTGCAGGAGAATAATGAAGAGGACACCGAACACAACCACTTCAAGTTGCCCGCTATAGCTGGTGAAGGTGGGCAGAACGTCTTGCAGGATGTTCTTGATCAGCGTGACGGTGGCGGAACCGACCACCGCACCCGCGATCTGGCCGGCGCCGCCGACCAGCGCCATGAGCAGAAGCTCGATGCCGGCATCGATGTTGAACTGGATGGGGCCGACATAACGCTGCATATGCGCGTAAAACCATCCCGACAATCCGGCGAATAGCGCGGCCAGCACAAAGACGGCGAGCCGCATGCGGAACGAGTCGATCGCCAGGCTTTCGACCAGCGCCGTGCCGCCGCGCAGGCAGCGGATGGCACGGCCCTGACGGGAGTCGAGCAGATTGCGGCACAGCAGCATCAAGAACGCGAGCGTGATCCAAATGAAGAAATAGGCCGCAACGGTGCCTTCGAGCGAGACCGGTCCGATCGTGATGGCTGGAATGCCTGAAAGACCGCTATAGCGGCCGAGCGCATCGGTATTGCCGAACACATAGTAGATCGCGATGCCCCAGGCGATGGTGCTTAGCGGCAGGAAATGTCCGCCGAGCCGCAATGTCGCCGCGCCGAGGATCGTTGCGACGATCGCTGTCGAGGCGAGCGCCAGCAGCAAACCGATCCACGGTGATCCGCCATGCGTCACGGTGTACCAAGCGGTGGCGTAGGCGCCGATACCGACAAAAGCGGCCTGCCCGAACGATGTCAGGCCGGCGATTCCGGTCATCAGCACGAGGCCGAGCGTCGCCATCGCGTAGATCGCGATATAGTTCATCAAAGTGATGGTGAAGCTGCCGAAGACCAATGGGGCGACGGCGATGAAAGCGATCGCGGCAGCGACGACGATACCGGATCCGGAGCGCATCATGAGTGGCGCTCACCTTCTTCCTCCTCGATTTCCTCCTCGACGCCGCTGCGTGTGGCGAATGACTGCCACAGCAGGATGGGAATGAGCGAACCGAAGACGATGACTTCCTTGAGTGCGCTGTTCCAGAACGAGGCAAAGCTCTCGAACAGTCCGACCAGGATTGCGCCGGCGATGGTGGCCGGATAGCTCACCAGGCCGCCGATGATGGCGCCGACAAAAGCTTTCAATCCGATGAGGAAACCGGAATCGTAGTAGAGCGTGGCGATCGGTCCGATCAGAATCCCGGAGACGCCCGCGAGCGCCGATGCGAGCAGGAATGCGGTTGCGGCCGTCGTCGAGAGCTCGATGCCGACGAGCCTTGCGCCGATGCGATTGATCGCGGTGGCGCGGAGCGCCTTGCCGCTGAGCGTGCGCTCGAAGAACAGGAACAGCAGCAGGCCGAAGACGGCGGCGCTGCCGACGACCAGGAGGCTCTGGCCTGAGACCGACATCGGCCCGATATTGAAGACCGCGCGCGTGATCGGCTGGGTGCGAAAGCCTTCCGGACCGAAGAAGACGAGCGCCAGGCCCGACAGCGCGAAATGAACGGCGACGGCAACGATCAGGAGCACGAGGACCGATGCGTCGGCGAGCGGCCGGAACGCGATCCGATACAGCAGCGGCGAAACGGGAAGAACCACGGCGAGCGTGATCGGAACGGCCGCCCACATCGGCAAATCACGTCCGGCGGCAAACCAGGCGATCGCGGCCGGCAGGATCGGCAGCACGGTGTAATAGAGCAGGGCTTGGGGCAAGCGCCGGCTTTGGCGCTGGCGCACCAAGCTATAGACCTCCATGACGGTTGCGATCGCCGCCAGTGTCAGCACCAGCCAGACCGTTCCGGGCGTGCGTTGCATTTGCAGTGCGGCGAGCGTCAGCGCCGCATAACCGACAATGTCGCCGAACGGGACAAAGATGACCCGGGTCGAGAGAAAGATCATAACGAGGCCGAGCGCGACCAATACATAAATCGCGCCGGTGGTGACGCCGTCCTGAACGAGGAGGAGGGCGATCTCCGGCGTCATCGCAAAGAACCCATCGTCACGGCGGTCCTGAGCGCTCCCGTCACTGCAAGAGCTTCCATTGCCCCTTCTGCAATTGGACAAGGACGCGCGCACGCTCGTCGACGCCGAAGTAGTTGCCCGGCTGGAAATTATAGACGCCGTGAGTGCCGACCACGTCCTTGGTGGAGACGAGCGCATCTCTCAGGGCTTCGCGGAATTCCGGCGTGCCCGGCTGCGCCTTTTGCATCGCGCGCTTGGCGGCATCGATGAACACGAGCCAAGCGTCGAACGAATAGGCGGAAAACGCGTCGCTGGTCGGCGCGTTATTGGTCTTTTGATAGACGTCGCGGAACGCGAGCGAGATTTTTTTGGTCGGATTGCTGTCCGGCAGTTGCTCGGCGACGATCACCGGCCCGGTCGGAGCAATCAGTCCTTCCACCGCCGCCCCGCCGACGCGCACGAAATCCGGATTGATCAGTGCATGCGTGCCGTAAAGCCCGCCTTTATAGCCGCGGTCGGCGAGCGCGAGGTAAGGCAACGCGCCCGGTGTTCCCGAGCCGCCGGTGATCACGGCGTCAGGCTGGGTCGAGACGATTTTGAGGATCTGTCCGGTGACCGAGGTATCGGCGCGGGCATAGCGCTCGTTGGTCAGAACGTCGATCTGCGCGGCGCCGACATTCTTCATCAGCGCGTCGTAGACGAGATCGCCCCACGAGTCGGAAAAGCCGATATAGGCGGCCTTTTTGACGCCGTCCTTTTTCATCCGATCGACCACGGCGGCGACCATCAAGGGCGGCGGCTGCGGAATGGAGATCAGCCATTGCCCGTTCGGCCCTTGCGGCTGGCTGGCCGGCGTCAGCGAGATCATCGGCGTCTTGGTCTCGGCGCCGACGACGGCCATCGCGATCGTGCCGGGCACGCCCGAGGTTCCGATCAGAACGTCGACTTTTTCTTCCTCGACAAGTTTGCGGGCATTGCGCGTCGCGACCGAGGGGTCGGAGGAATCGTCGAGGCGGATCAGCTTGATATTGGTGTCGCCGACCTTGCCGGCATAAGCGTCGGCGGCAAGAATTCCCTTCTCGTAAGGAATGCCGATCGAGGCGCCCGGACCGCTCAATGAGGTCACGAACCCCACGGTGATATCGGCGGCGAACACATTCGTCGCGGCGAACAGGAGGACCGCGACAGCCACGCAAAACCGCAACATCATGACCAACCTCCACCCCATGTTTGCGGGCAGCATGCCCTTTTGGACATCGTGCCCTTCAGGATTGTCGTTCAAAACGTGCGCGAAAAAGCCGCTCTGGACGTTCGCGAAAATTGCTTTAACTTTAAAGCTTCTGTAGAAGATGGCAAGCGTCTCTTTGTTGTTCGAGCGGCGCGGCGACGCAAAATGTCGCGACGCATGTGCCCAACCTGTTGAAGGGGAGTGGGAAATTGCGCATCTGGTACCAGAGCTACGTCGATTACGAGAACGGCAAAACCTATTGGGATCGCTTGCGTCAGCATCTTGATGCGATCGTCGATCCCGACACCACGATCGACATCAAAGGCATCACGCCGCACGATTCCTACGCGCATGCTCTGGTCGAGATGCGCTGCGCGCGCGAAATGATCTGCAATGCCGTGCGCGCCGAGCGCGAGGGCTACGACGCTTTCATCATCGGCCATTTTCAGGATGCCGGTCTCTATGAGGCGCGCTCCGCGGTGAATATTCCGGTGGTGGCGCTCGGCGAAGCCTCGATGCTGTACAGTTGTCAGCTCGGACAGCGCGGCGGCATCGTCACCATCAACACCCGCTATATCCCCTGGTTTCATCATCAGATCACCAAATACGGACTGGAGCGCCGCGTGACCGGCGTGCACGCCATGCAGTTCGAGCCGGGGCAGATTCTCAAAGCTTACGAGTCCGAAAAGCTCGCCGGCGAGGTCGAGCGGCTGTTTGCCGAACAGGCCAAGCCTCTGGTCGCGGCCGGCGTCGACGTTCTCATCCCGGGCGGCGGCATTCCCATGTTGCTGTTCTCGGCGATCCATAATCACGCCGTGGACAGCGCGCCCGTGATCAACGGCATTCCGATCGTCGTGAAAATGGCGGAACTGGCGGTGAAACTGCGGCGCCTCGCGGGTTTAGGCGTGAGCCGCGTGTCGGACTACATCCAGCCGCCGCCGGAGATTCTGGAAGAGTTTCTGCGTCACCCCAAAGGCTTGTAACGGCACGCGACGGTCATGCCAGAACCGGCAAAATTCGATCTCATCGTGGCGGAGGCGCGGCAGGAAACGCCGCTGATCCGCGCGATCCGCCTGGCGCGGCCGCATAGCGAGCCGTTACCGTCCTGGGAGGCAGGCGCGCATATCAAGGTCCGCACCCCGCAAGGCGACGAGCGTTCCTATTCACTGGTCAATCTGTCCGCAGATGCAGCGGCGAACAGGCATCCGCACTCCTATCTGCTCGGGGTTCGGCGCGAACAGCCAAGCCAGGGCGGCTCGGTCTATATGCACATGCTGAAACCCGGAGACGTCGTCACCGCGTCCGGTCCGGGCAATAATTTCCCGCTTGAAGCGACGTGCAAGCCGATCGTGCTCTTGGCCGGCGGCATCGGTGTCACGCCGGTTGTGTCGATGGCCGCCGCGCTTGTCGCGCGCGCGCATCCGTTCCGGTTTTACTATGCCGGACGTTCGCGCGGTCAGCTTGCCTTCCTGCCCGCGATCGAAGCGCTGACCGGCAATAGGCTCACGGTCCACGCCGATGACGCGTCGGGATTGTTTGACGTTGCCGGCTTGATGATGTCGTTACGGGACAATGAGCCGCTGTATTGTTGTGGGCCGACGCCGATGATCGAATTGGCGATCCAAACGGCAAAGCAGCTCGGTTGGAGCGAGGGCCGGCTGCATTTCGAGATTTTCACCGCGGCGCAGCCGAAGGCGGGCGATCAGGCCTTCGAGGTGGTGTTAAACAGCTCCGGCGAGAGCTTTCATATACCGCCCGAAAAGAGCATCCTCGATGTTCTGATCGCCGCCGGCAAGGATCCGATCCATGATTGCAAACGCGGCGATTGCGGCATTTGCCAAGTCGGCGTGATCGAAGGCGTTCCGGATCACCGCGATTTTATTTTGTCGGAGACCGAGAAGACGGCCGGGAAACTGATGCAGATTTGCGTGTCGCGGTCGAAGACGCCGCGGCTGGTATTGGATCTATGATTACGTGCCAGGAGGGACCGATGGCCAGATATCGCGGGAATGCCGAAGCTGTTCGCGGCCTGGTCCGGGACACCGAAGTCCACCGCGACGTCTATATCGACGACGAAGTGTTCCAGCTCGAGATGGAGCACCTGTTCGCCAATACCTGGGTCTATGTCGGCCACGACAGCCAGATCCCCAATACCGGCGATTATTTCGGCACCACGATCGGCGCGCAGCCGGTGCTCATGGTGCGTCACAGCGACAACACGGTGAAGGTCCTCCACAACCGCTGTCCGCACAAAGGCACGCGCATCACCGCGGAAACCTGCGGCAATGCCGGAAAATTCTTCCGCTGTCCCTATCACGCCTGGAGCTTCCGCACCGACGGCTCGCTGCTCGCGATCCCGCTCCGCAAGGGCTACGAGAACACCGGGCTCGAGAAGAGCCATGCCGCCTCAGGCATGAGCGCGGTGCGCCATGTGAAGAATTATCGCGGCTTTGTCTTTGCCAAGCTCAATGACGGCGGCGCGGATTTCGAGGAATTTTTCGGCGACAGCCTGTCGAGCTTCGACAACATGGTCGATCGCTCGCCCGCCGGCAAACTCGAAGTGGCGGGCGGCGTGCTGCGCTATATGCACAATTGCAATTGGAAAATGCTGGTCGAGAACCAGACCGACACCTGCCATCCGATGGTTGCGCACGAATCCTCGGCCGGTACCGCGGTCGAGGTGTTCAACCGCGCGCCGCCCGGCACCAAGAAGCCAATGGCGGTCGAAATCTATGCGCCGTTCATCGCGCCGTACGAATTCTTTGAAAATATGGGCATCCGCATCTGGCCGAACGGCCACGGCCATACCGGCGTGCATCACTCGATCCATTCCGACTATTCGGCGATACCCGGCTATTTCGAGAAGATGGTTGCGGCCTATGGCGAGAACCGCGCCCAGGCTATTCTCGGCGAAAACCGCCACAACACGGTGTATTTCCCCAATCTCATGATCAAAGGGCCCATTCAGCTCATCCGGCTGTTCAAGCCGCTGGCCGCCGACAAGACGCTGGTCGAATCCTGGACCTTCCGCCTGGTTGATGCGCCCGACATGCTGCTCGAACGCACGCTGATGTACAATCGCTTGATCAATGCGCCGACATCGGTGGTCGGCCACGACGATCTCGAAATGTACGAGCGCGCTCAAGAAGGACTGCACGTCGACGCCAATCAATGGGTGAATGTGCAGCGACTTTACGATCCCGCAGAACAGGCCGATGTGACCGCGGAGATGAACGGCACATCGGAGTGGCAGATGCGCAATCAGTTCAGGGCCTGGTCCAAATTCATGACGATATCGATGTGAATGGCCGCCATGAAGGTTCCGACCGACCAGGATCTCGTCGATTTCGTCACGCGCGAGGCGCGGCTAATCGACCAGCACCGTTTCGAGGAATGGCTCGATCTGTTCACCGACGACGGCATCTATTGGATGCCGCTGGAATGGGGCCAGACCGATCCGAAGCTGGTGGCCTCGCTGATGTATGAGGACAAATTGCTGCTCACCATTCGCGTCGAGCGGCTCAAGGGCAATCGCACCTTCTCGCAAAAGCCGAAGAGCCGCTGTCATCACCTGTTGCAGGTGCCGCATATCGAGCGGCGCGACGAGGCGAACAACGAATACGTCACCTGGACGCCGATGCACTATGTCGAGACGCGCAATGACGACCAGCAGCTCTATGCCGCCTGGGCGACTCATACGCTGACGGCGTCCGAGGGCAGGCTCCGCATCAAGCTCAAACGCGTCGATCTCGTGAATAGCGAGGCCGCGTTCGGCAGCATCCAGCTTTTCATGTGATCGGCAACATGGCCCCCGGCGCGAAGCGCAAATCTTATGACGGCGTCGTCGTCTGCCTGCCGATTACGATTCCCTATCGGCGCTATTCGACGAACAGCGCGCAGTGGTGGCTCGGCCGCGCATTACGGGGGCTCATCAAGGGCGCCGGTCTAGGTATTGCCGATATCGACGGGCTTGCGGTATCGAGCTTCACCGTGGGTCCCGATACGGCGATCGGGCTCACGCAGCATTTTGGCGTCTCGCCCCGCTGGCTCGATCATATTCCCTTCGGCGGCGCGAGCGGTATCGTCGCTTTGCGGCGCGCGGCGCGCGCGGTTCAGGCCGGCGACGCTGACATCGTCGCCTGCATTGCCGGCGACACCAATCACGTGGATTCGTTTCGCAAGACGCTCTCGACCTTTTCCCGCTTCGCGCAGGACGCCGTCTATCCCTATGGCTCGGGCGGCGCCAATGCCTCGTTTGCGCTGATCACCAAGAATTACATGAATGCTTACGGCGCCAAGCGCGAAGACTTTGCCAAAATCTGCATCGCGCAGCGTGACAATGCGCTGGCGATCCCGTTCGCGATGATGAAAAAGAAACTCACGCTCGACGACTATATGACGGCGCGGTCGATTGCCGATCCGATCCATCTGTTCGATTGCGTTATGCCCTGCGCCGGGGCGGAAGCGTTCCTGGTGTGCCGGGAAGACACCGCCAAATCGCTGAAGCTTCCTTACGTGCGGATTCTGTCGACGATCGAACGACACAATGCCTTTGCCTCCGATCCGATCCAGATCCGGGGCGGCTGGGCGGTCGATATCGCGGATCTATGGTCGATAGCGGGGCTGGCGCCGGATGCGGTCGATTTCGTCCAGACCTACGACGATTATCCGGTGATCGTGATGATGCAGTTCGAGGATCTCGGCTTTTGCAAAAAAGGCGAGGGGCCGGATTTCGTGCGCACGCACACGTTCACTAATGACGGCTCGTTCCCGCACAATACGTCCGGCGGCCAATTGTCGGTCGGCCAGGCCGGCGCGGGCGGCGGCCTTCTCGGGCTGGTCGAAGCCGTGCGCCAGCTGATCGGCGCGCCGCTCGGTTCGCCGGTGCGCGAGGCGCGGACATGTGTCGTTTCCGGTTTCGGTATGATCAACTACGACCGCGGCCTGTCATCCGCCGCCGCCATTTTTGCAGGTGCTTAAGTGACCGAGCCTCTCACGCGCCCCAAACGCAAGAATCCGCTGAGGCGGACGCGGCGCCCGCTCAGTCCGCAGGCGGTGAGGAGTCGCACCGCGCATGGCCTCACCGCCGCTGCAGCCGAAGGGCGTTTTGCCCTGCAGGTCTGCGAGGATTGCAAAGCGGTGATCTATCCGCCGCGCGACTGTTGCCCGTCATGTCTTTCCGTCCGGCTGCCGTTTCGCGATGTGCCGCGCGGCGGCAGACTGATCGCGGAAACCGCGGTGCAGACCTCAACCGATCCGTATTTCCGCGAGCGCACGCCCTGGCGCGTCGGCGCGGTGAAGCTCGATGCCGGTCCGGTCATGCTCGCGCATCTGCACGGCGACACGCGAGAGGGTAGCCGCGTGCGGCTTGACCTCAAGCTCGATAAAAGCGGCTCGGCGGTGGCGATGGCTCTGCCCGAACAGGATACTCCGAACATGGCCGACGATCCGCACCTGCGTGAGATGACCTGCGATCCGAAATTCCGCCGCGTACTGATCACCGACGGCCGTTCGCCGGTCGGCCAGGCCATGGCCAAAGCGTTTTCCGAGGCCCAAGCCTCCATTGTCTTTGTCGGCATTGCCGATCCTTGGAAGCCGTTTCCGGGCCTTGATGCGCTGCGCAAGATCGAGCGCGTCGAGATCGTGCCGCTGGATCTGACAGACACCGAATCCGTCACCGAGCAGGCCGAGCAGAACGGCGCGCGTATCGACATCGTTGTTAATACCGCGGAACATGTGCGCGCCGGCGGTATCGTCGATCGTCACGGGCTGACGGTGACGCGCGAAGAGATCGACATCCGCTATCTCGGTCTCGTCCGGCTCGCGCAGGCTTTCGGTCCGATCCTCCGTGCGCGCGGCGCCGACGGCGTAAATTCGGCCGCCGCCTTCGTCAATCTTCTGTCGGTGCATGCGCTGATGAACTGGCCGGCCTATGGCAGCTATTCGGCGGCGGAAGCGGCCTGCCTATCGGCGGCGCAATGCATGCGCGCCGAGTTGCGCCCCGGCGGCGTCAAAGTGATGAATGTGTTCTTCGGCCCGCTCGAAACCGAATGGTTTCAAACCGTGCCGCCGCCGAAGCTTGCGCCGGCGGCGCTTGCCAACGCAGTGATCCGCGGTTTGCAGCGCGGTCTTGAGGATGTGTTTGTCGGCGATATCGCCGATGACGTCCGCGCGCGGCTTGCCGTCAATCCGAAGGCGCTCGAGCGCGAAATGGCGAGCTAGCGTACGCGCAAAGATCAATGAACCTAGAGCAACCACTATGACCGTTGATGTCTTGTCGTTCGCCCGCGCCGTCGCTTCCGGCGAGATCCGCGTCGTCGATCTCACGCAGACCCTGTCGCAGGACTTCCCAACCATCGTGCTCGCACCCGAGCTCGGCCAATGTGCGCCGTTCCGCATCGAGGAAGTGTCGCGTTACGATGAGCGCGGACCGGCCTGGTACTGGAATAATATCAGCCTCGGCGAGCATACCGGCACGCATTTCGATGCACCGATCCACTGGATCTCCGGCAAGGATCTGCCGAACAACGCCGTCGATACCATTGACGCCCGAAAATTCATCGCGCCGGCCGCTGTCATCGATTGCTCGAAGGAATGCGCAGCCGACCCCGATTTCGCGCTGTCCATTCCCTTCGTCGAGGCCTGGGAGGCGCGCCACGGCAAGATCGCGCCGGGGAACTGGGTGCTGCTGCGCACGGACTGGTCGAAACAGAGCTTCACGGACTATGCCAATCTGCGCGACGACGGCGCGCATACGCCGGGACCAGAGCCGGCGGTCGTGAAGTGGTTCGTCGAGGAGCGCGACGTGCATGGCTTCGGCACCGAAACCATCGGCACTGATTTCGGCCAGGGCCATCATTTCAATCCGCCGTTTCCCGCGCATTTCTATATGCACGGCAAAGGCCGCTTCGGCCTGCAATGCCTGACCAATCTCGATCTGCTGCCGCCGAAAGGTGCGGTGATTATCGCAGCCCCCCTGAAGATCAAGCAGGGCTCGGGCAGTCCGCTGCGCGTTCTTGCCTTGCTGTCGTAAGTGAAGCCGAAAAGAGAGACGATATGACAGCGCGCAATGTTGCGGTCGTCACGGGCGGCTCAACGGGGATCGGTGCGGAGATTTGCCGGCAGATGCTGGCGGCAGATTACGAGGTCGTCTCGCTGGCGCGGCGCAAGCCGGATTTCGCGCATGCGCGGCTGCATGCGCTCGAAGTCGATCTGGTGGATCGCGCCGCAACCGACCAGGCGGCGCGCGACGTCGCAAGCCGCTTTCCGGTCTCGCACATTGTTCATAATGCCGGCATCATCCGTCCGGCGCTGCTGCCCGACGTCAAGCAGGACGATCTCGATGCGCTGACGCAACTTCATCTCGGCGCAGCGATTGCGCTCGTGCAGGCGGCCTTGCCGACAATGAAGAAGGAGCATTTCGGCCGCATCGTGCTGATGTCCTCGCGCGGCGCGCTCGGCCTACAGACGCGCTCGGCCTATTCGGCGACCAAGGCCGGCATGATCGGCATGGCGCGGACCTGGGCGCTCGAACTCGCCGCCGACGGCATCACCGTCAACGTGGTCGCGCCCGGTCCGATCTCAGACACCGAGATGTTCCGCAGCGTCATCCCGGCGGAGAGCGATCGCGAAAAGGCGCTGGCCGAGGCCATCCCGGTGAAGCGGCTCGGCCGCAGTGACGATGTCGCGCGCGCGGTGATGTTCTTCTGCGATCGCGCCAATGGATTCGTCACCGGACAGACGCTGTTCGTCTGCGGCGGCGCGAGCGTCGGAATGATCGTCATCTAGCGGCTGCTCCGCCGGCGGCGTCTACCGACTCAGCACATAAGAGACTACCTCCGATGCAGATTTTAGATGTGTCCGGGCGGGGCCGGTCATTGACCCAGATTACTTTAGGTCTAAAATAACTTCGCGATTGGGCCGGGTCGCCGCACCGGAGGCCGAAATGGCGGAACGTTCGTTTGCCAAGGAAGTCGCCGATCTCAGGCTCGGCGCCGGCGCCGAGTTCCGCGGCGAGGGCATCCTTGCCATCACCAAGGCGCTGTTGCAGTCCGGCGTCGGCTATGTCGGCGGTTATCAGGGCGCGCCGATCTCGCATCTGATGGACGTGCTTTCGGACGCGCAAGACGTTCTTGCCGATCTCGGCGTGCACTTTGAAACCTCGGCCTCGGAAGCCGCCGCCGGCGCGATGCTGTCGGCGTCCGTCATGTATCCGATCCGCGGCGCGGTGACCTGGAAATCGACGGTCGGCACCAATGTGGCGTCGGACGCGCTGGCCAATCTCGCTTCCGGCGGGGTCAAAGGCGGCGCGCTGATCATCATCGGCGAGGATTACGGCGAAGGCTCCTCTATCATGCAGGAGCGCTCCCACGCTTTCGCGATGAAATCGCAGATCTGGCTTCTTGATCCGCGACCCGATCTGGAAAGCATCGTCAAAGCCGTCGAGGACGGTTTCGAACTGTCGGAAGCGTCGAACACGCCGGTGATGCTCGAAGTGCGCATTCGCGCCTGCCACGTCCATGGTCGCTTCATCGCCAAAGACAACCGCCCGCCGTCTTATACATTGGCGCAGGCGTTGGAAAATCCGCAGCGCGACACCAGCCGCATCGTGTTGCCGCCGGCCGCGTTTGTCCAAGAGAAAGAAAAGATCGCGCAGCGGCTGCCTGCCGCGATCGATTTTATCAAGTCGCGCCGGCTCAACGAGACTTTCGGCGGCGATCTTTCGCAGATCGGTATCGTGCTGCAGGGCGGCCTTTACAATGGCGTCATGCGCGCTTTGCAGCAGCTCGGCCTCGCCGATGTGTGGGGCGGCACGCGGGTGCCGCTCTATGTGATGAACGTAACCTATCCGCTGATCGACAGCGAACTGACCGCCTTCTGCTCCGAAAAATCCGCGGTGCTGATGGTCGAAGAAGGCCAGCCGGAATTTATCGAGCAGGCTTTGCATGCGATCCTGCGCAAGACGAACATTCCGACAAAGATTTACGGCAAGGACGTATTGCCGGTTGCCGGCGAATACACAGCGGAAGCTCTGGCCGCGGGCCTGCGCGCCTTTCTTGCCGCCGCGATGCCCGAGGCCTTGCCCGAGCGGATCCGCGGCCACAACGAGCCTGCGCCGGCACTCGCCGACGAGATCAAAGCCTTGGCTGCGGTCGTGCCGCCGCGGCCGCCCGGCTTTTGCACCGGCTGTCCGGAACGTCCGATCTTTGCGGCCATGAAACTCGTCGAGAAGGAGCTCGGCCCGCATCATGTCTCGGCGGACATCGGTTGCCACCTATTCTCGATCCTGCCGCCGTTCAATATCGGCGCAACGACCATGGGCTATGGTCTTGGACCAGCCTCGGCCTCGGCGTTCAACGTCAAGGCGAAAAAACGGTCGATCGCGATGATCGGCGACGGCGGCTTCTGGCACAATGGATTGGCCAGCGGCATCGGCAATGCCGTGTTCAATCAGCACGACGGCGTCATCATGGTGGTGGATAATTATTATTCCTCAGCCACCGGCGGACAGGACATTCTGTCGTCGCGCGCCGAAAACGGATCGCGGTCGACCAAACATCCGATCACCGCGGCGGTGCGAGGGGTGGGCGCCACTTGGGTGCGCCAGATCGACCGCACCTATGACGTCACGAAAATGCGCGATACGCTGAAGGAGGCGCTGACGACGAAGGACAAAGGTCCGAAGATCATCGTTGCGTCGTCGGAATGCATGTTGAACAAGCAGCGCCGCATCAAGCCGCTGTTCAGCAAAGCGGTGAAAGCCGGGCGGCGCATGGTGCGCGAGCGCTTCGGCGTGGATGAGGATGTTTGTACCGGCGATCACGCCTGCATCCGGCTTTCCGGTTGTCCCTCGCTGTCGGTCAAGCGCACCGACGATCCGCTCAAGGACGATCCGGTCGCCGCGATCGACAATTCATGCGTAGGCTGCGGCAATTGCGGTGAGGTAGCGGAAGCCGCGGTGTTGTGTCCGTCGTTTTACCGCGCTGATATCGTCCACAATCCGACTGTGCTCGACCGCATGCTGGCGCGCTTTCGCGCGGCGGTGATCGGCTTCCTGCAGCGGCGGCGGGCGCGCCGCCGTTTCGTCCTCTCCTGAGGCCGCGCCGCATGAATGTCATGACCCCAGCGCGCGGCGTGGACACCGGAATGGCCGAGCCGATCTCCGTTGCCGTCTTGGCGATGGGCGGGCAAGGCGGCGGAGTCCTTGTCGACTGGATCGTGGCGCTGGCGGAAAGCCAGGGCTTCGTCGCGCAATCAACATCGGTGCCGGGCGTCGCGCAACGCACCGGCGCGACCATTTATTACGTGGAAATGATCAGATCGCGCGCCGACGGCCGCTATCCGGTGCTGGCTTTGATGCCGATGCCCGGCAAGGTCGATATCGTCATTGGCTCCGAACTGATGGAGGCCGGCCGCGCCATGCAACGCGGCCTTGTCGCACCGGAGCGCACCACGCTGATCGCCTCGTCGCATCGCTCCTATGCGGTGCAAGAAAAGATCGCGCCGGGCGACGGGATTGCCGATGACGGGAAGGTTTATCGGGCGGCACAAGTGGCGGCGAAGCGGTTTATCGCCTTCGACATGGCGGCGCTCGCCGAACAAGCCGGCAGCGCGATCTCGGCAGTGATGTTCGGCGCGCTGGCGGCGTCGAATGCGCTGCCGTTTCCGCGCGCCGCTTATGAGACGGCGATCCGCAATGCCGGCGTCGGCGTCGACGGCAGCCTTCGCGCCTTTGCCGCCGGCTTCGATGGCGTTGTCAGCCCAAAGCCGCGGGTGAAGCCGGATATCGCTCGGGGACAGCCGAAACTCGGACCCATCGGACACCCGCAATTCGACGCGCTGGTCGCGCGGGCGAGCGTCGAGTTTCCGCCCGCCGCGCATCCGCTGCTGGCCGCCGGGTTGCGGCGGGTGGTCGATTTCCAGGATGTCGATTACGGCCGCGAATATCTCGATTTGGTCGCGGCGTTTTTGCCGTTCGAGCACAGCAGCGAAGCGCCCCTGATCGGCGCCGCGGCGAAATATATCGCCGTCGCCATGGCCTATGACGATGTCATCCGCGTTGCCGATCTGAAGACGCGGGCCGGCCGGTTCAAACGCGTGCGCACGGAGGTCGCGGCCGGGCCGGATCAGCTTCTCCACATCACTGAATTCATGCATCCGCGCATGGAAGAAGCGATCGGTACTTTGCCGGCAGGGCTCGGGCTGTGGCTCGAAAACCGGCCGCGGCTGGTGCGCTTGCTTGATCGTGCGGTCAATAGAGGTCGCCGGGTGCGCACCACGACGGTTCGCTGGTTTCTGCCGCTCTATCTGGTTGCGGGCTTGGGCCGCTTCCGCCGCGCGACGTTGCGTCACCGGCGCGAGGTCGCGCATCGTGACGCCTGGCTTGCGGCGGCACGGGACACCGCGGAGTCAAACCCGGCGCTGGCAAAAGCCATTATCGAGCTCCGCCGTCTGGTAAAGGGCTATTCCGACACGCATGCGCGCGGCCTGTCCAAATTCGACAAAGCACTTGCGGCGGCGATGCGGCTACGCGACCGCGGCGATGCCGCCGATTGGGTCAGGCGATTGCGCGATGCCGCCTTGGCGGATGAAGACGGCAGAAGCCTGGACGGCGCCATTGCCACGATCTCAAGCCTTTGAACTCCGCATGCAACCTGAAAACAGTTCGGTTGAAATGAATTGCTCCCATAGAGGTGCCGATGCCGCGCGAACATGAACACACCGACGTCGAGACTCTGGTTCGCGACGAACCCAAAGGACATAGACATCAGCTGCGGCTTTGGCTGCGCTTGCTGTCATGCACCAATCTTATCACCGCGGAAATCCGGCAACGGCTGCGCAGCGAATTTGAATTCACGCTGCCGCGCTTCGACCTGATGGCGCAATTGGATCGCGAGCCGAGCGGCCTGCGTCTGAGCGAACTGTCGAAGCGCATGATGGTCACCAACGGCAATCTGACTGGGCTTGTCGATCGGCTCATCGACGAAGGTTATGTGCGCCGCGTCGACGATCCGAGCGACGGCCGCGCTTCGGTGGTGCGCCTGACGAAATCGGGCTCGGAGATCTTCAAGAAGCTTGCAACGGCGCACGAAAGCTGGCTGGCGACTTTATTTGATGGCCTGACTGAAACGGCCGGGGAGCGGCTGATGAACGATTTGGCTGCGTTGAAGCGGTCGGTGGTCGAATTCGGTGATGCTTATGAATGAGATCGGCGGAGCGCCGGTCGTGCGGCTCAAGCGCGAGCCGGGCTGGCCCGCGATCGTTCTCGACGAAGATGCCAATCGCGTGAAGGTTCGTGATTATTTTAGAGAGCTTTCGTGAGTTTCGAGCGGAAGCAATCGTCCCACGGTTATATCATGTCGTGCTCCGCGGCGGAGGCCCTGTCCGACCGACTTAAGAAGTCCATTCGCGTAATGACACGTTATGGCACGGCAGCGCCCGAGTATTGGATTGAACCTCAGAATTGCCGAGGGCGAAGTGATTCGAATTCCTCGCGGCAGGCCTGGCTGAAATCGCCAATGATGCGAATTGAGTTGCTATTGACCATTTCTCGCAGCTCGAGAAACGACTTGTCCGGCTCCAAATAGGTGTCGAGAATCTTGCGACCGATCTGTTCGGCGCTATCAATGACCTTTGGCGCCGACAGGACGCGCATCCGGTCAATCTTGCTGTAAAGTGTGACGAGTGATGGAATGTCGCCTTTGTCGTGCTGAAGCGCGTCGATATAACATTTCGACGCTTCCTCGATGAATTCCTTGTAAAGCTCCTGTCGTCGGAGCCTTTCTTGGATGAGCCACTGCGCTTGCACCTGCATCCGCTGTGTCATCCACGACGCAAGAAACGATGCGGTTCCACCGATCGCGGCCCCCAGCAGCGCTGACAGGGCGGAAATGATAGATGCGTTCATATGCGCTCTCGCTTGTGCACCGATGCGGCGCCTCATCCGGGTGGTGCGGATCCAAGGACGCCGGCCGCCAAAGCAAGCGTCGCCGCGGTTGATAGGGCAGTGCTGTAGGCGTCCGTTGCGGCGTTCTTAGCCACCAAAAGCTGACGTTCAGCGATCGTCACGTCGGTGATTGATCCTACTCCGTTGCGATAAGCCGTAAGGGCTGCGTTGAAAGTCGTCTGTGCTGCCGCGGCCAGTGCCGTGGAAGCCGCATAAGCGGACAGGCTTGTTTTTAATGTGTTTCTCGCCGCAACGATTTGGCGCGCGGCCTCGTTCCTGATTTGAGTCAGCGTTGTCTCGGCCTTGTCGACCCTGTCGCGGGCCTGCTCCAGCAAGGCGGCTCGCGATCCGCCGTCGTAAAGCGGCATCGTCGCGCCGACAAGAGCGGTGCCGCCCAGCTGGTGTGTCGATACGCCAACCTGATTGCCGGGTAGATTGACGATTGGCAATTGCTGGTCGATTCCCGGGATCGCGGTGACGTCCAAGCTGCCCGCCAGACGGGTGCCTGTCCCGGAAGCAAACACCTTGGGCAAGAATTCCGCCTGGGCGGCGCGGAGACCGGCAAGGCTCGCCTGCACCGTCGCGTAGCCGGTGAGAACATCGGGCCGCCGTGCCAATGCCTCGGACACAAAACTCTCCATCGGCGCCGTCAGGGATGGGGGCAGTCTCCGCCGGGAGATATCGGCGATGGTGAGCAGCGTCATTGGAGAAATGCCCATGGCCGAGATCAAAGCTAGATAGGAGTTCTGGGCGGCGCCGTCGGCTTGAACCCGCTCCAGCTGGGCTTCGGCGGTCGCTTGTTTGGTCTGCGCAACTTCAACGACGGTTCCGATGCCGCGCTTGTATCGGTCTTCGGCCGCAGCCTGGACGTCTTCGGCATCCCTTAGCGATTTCATGGTCGTGGTGAGGCGCGCGCGTGCCGCGGCATTGGCGTAGAACGCCAAGCTGACATTGTAGATGACCTGCTGATGCGCGGCGGTGAAGGCGATGTTGGAGATCAGGGAGCCTTGCTTGGCAACATCTACCAGGGCAGCTCGCTCGCCAAAATCGAAAAGCAGCCATTGCGCGGAAAGAACTTCGATATTGCCCTGTGCTTTCACGTCATTGGTCACCTCGGCACCGAGCGCGGAGAATTCGTTATGGAATCTCTGCCAGCCTTGCACAATGCCGGCCGAAACCATCGGCAGAAAAGTGCTTTCGGCGATGCCCGCGGCGAGCGCGGCATTGCGGGCATCGTTCCAGGCGTTACGGGTGAGCGGATTGCTCGACTCTGCGATGTCGATCAATTCGGGAAGACTATAGGGGCGGCGGCGTTCCAGTTCGGAGGCCGGCGGCGGAACGCCGGCGAGATTGCCATTTGAGGGTAGAACGTAATTGCCGCTGGGCGGTTGCTCGGGCGACGCCCGCTCGCCGGCGACGATTTCCCCGTTGGGGTTGGTCGCCGGGGTCCAGGGCGCGTCGGGACGGTCGGGTGCCATATTGAGCGCCGAGGTCGCGCAGCCGGCGAGCTGCAGCGACAGAAGTACTGGCGCAATCAACGCAACAGGCCGGCCCATACCCCGCCGTTCCTTTCGGTCCCTCAGATCGACGCTTCTTCCAACCGCCGCAGACCTGCGTCGATCATAGGGAAAAGCGGCGACGTACTCCACTCGGTTGGCCCTTGGAGGCGACCTGGGATTTCGGTGACCGCGAAGCGATCAGCCAGAGCTTCAAGCCGATTGGCGATTTGCGCGGATGCCGTCGCGTCTTTGTCTGAGTCCAACAGCAGCGGACTGCCAAGGGCACCGATCTCATCGGCCGCTTTGCGACGAGCTGTGAGCCACTGTGGGTTCGGGCGAATCGTGCTTGGCTCATAGGCGGCGAGATCGATGTCGTTTTCGATTTCCGCGAGTTCCGATTGCGCTTGCGAAGCCAATGCGGGTCGCGCACTTTTACCCGCGGTCATCAGGGCGGCGAGCCGGCGCAAGAGTGCGGCAATTGCCGGATCAATGCGCTCGCCGACGCTGACCGGCCAGACATTGATAAAGACCAGATAGGTGACAACGTTGCCGAGCAAGATGCCGATAACGCGGTCGCGCGCGGTGGAAAGGTCGAAGGCCGGCGAAGGCCCCTGAATGACGCAGAGAAAGAAAGCAAACGCCATCTGAAAGCCGGCATAGGATATGCGCTCGCTCCCGGCAGAGACATAGCCTGCAGCCAAGGCGCCGGCGAAGACAACGACCATCAAAGCGGTGATCGAGGTGAGGTACGGGATCAGGAAGATCATCGTCGCATAGCCGGCCGCTGCGCCGACAAGGCACCCGAGGATGCGCAGCGTGAGCTTTTGGACGGTCTCGGCCGTCGTGCCCAGCGAAACGATGTAGCAGGTCAGGAAAGCGGTATGAATGCCCGGCCAATCCAGCAGTGAATAGAGAAAATAGCAGAACATCGCCGCGGCTGTCGCTTTGAGCGCATACCGGATGTAGTCAGGATTAGTGAAAGCATCCGCTATGAAGAATCCGCCGCCCTCTTTCTTTGGCTCTTGGGGCTCCGACGAAGGCGCTTCGGCGAACTGGATGATTGCCTCCTTTATGTCGTCGAGGACATCTGCCTCGAGCGGCGTTGGCGCGCGTTCCATTTCCGGCGGGTCCCAGCCGATACGAATTGGATATCCGCCGCCTCTCAAAATGCTGGACATTTCCCGCAGCGTGCGAGCCAGATAGTCGGCTAATGGCATGGCGAGTTGGGTTTCCGGCCTGCGATCCATCACATCGATCGCTGACATCAGGAGAGTCGTGGAACCGGCGGCTTGCCTAAGCGCCGCAATATCGTCCGGCTTCGAAGTTTTCTCGCGGTCCGCCAAGCCAAGAAGTTTTCGGATTTCGGCCGTGCCTTCCCGCTGATGCTCCCTGAACCGCGACCGGATGCTTTCGTTCGGCGCCTTTAGCATGGCGGCGGAGAGTTCGAGGTCATGCGCGATCCCCTGTTCGGCGAGACGCCGCGGCGGCGGTGCAACCAACAAGTTCACGATCATCGAGATACCGGCCGGGATGCCGACGAACAGCCACGCATAGAGCAGACTGCGCGTGGCCAGCTCGCCGATTGCCAATGGCACTGTCCCGAGCAGGTCGAGCGCATAGCCGACAATGAGAGCAATCGTTCCGCCGAGCGGACGCAATTTGCTGGCCGATGCGACGAAGAGAATTGCGATTGAGATCGCGGTCATGCTGATGACGCGCCACATTGGATCATTGATCACAACCATGGCGACGAGCAGGACGAAGCCAATGATCACGGTGATCAGCACCACCAGCACAAAATTTAAGATGAGGCTGACCGCGCGGTCACCGCGATTGAGAAAGAACACGATATAGACCGTCAGCGCCGCATCCGGCGTCTGATAGATTTCGGCGACCAAAACAGTGAGGGCGCAGATCACTGCCAGACGAGTTGCAAGTTCGAGCCGGCCCGGCTGCGGCGCCATAAGACGCGCAATGTCCAAAACAGCCTCACGCGCGCGCTCTAGCGACATGCGGCACCGTGTTTGATTTCGACCGCGGCGCTGGCGCCCAGACGCATGAGGTCCGGCGGCGGCTCTTGAAGCCTGATGCGCACGGGAAAGCGCTGCGCGACGCGCACCCAATTGAGGGAGCGCTCGACATAGGGAACGGAGCGCGGAATGTTGACGCGGTCTTGATCGACGACGCCCCAGCCTATGCCCTGGACAATCCCTTTGATCGGAACTTTGCGGTCGAGCATTGAAAAGACCGTGGCGCAGTCACCTACGGATATTGAACTTAGATCGGTTTCTCGAAAATTGCCGACCGCGAACCACTCATCGGCATTGATCAAAGTGAATAGCGATTGCGCCGGGATGACCATTTCGCCGGTCGAGACGGTCAACCCGACAACGAGACCGTTGTGGGTCGCGCGCACCGTCGTGTCGTCAAGCTGGCGCTGGGCAATGCCGAGAGCCGCCGTTCTGGCTTTTACAGTCGCTTCGGCAGCGGCTTCCAATTCCTGCGCTTGAATGAGTTTCGTCGCGGTGTCCTTCTCCGCGACCTGCGCCTGATCAAGCTGTTGCTGCGGCACGTATCCATTCGACGCCAGCGGACGAAGCCTTTCCAGCGTACGCGCCGCCAAATCATGGTTTTCTTGTGCGCTCTTTGTCTGGTCGACTGCGACTGCCGCGTTCGATCGGGCGATACCCAGATCGGCTGCAGCTTGCTCAAGGGCCAGGCGATAGGGCAGCGGATCGATCTGGAAAAGAAGTTTACCCTCAGCGACGCGCATATTCTCGACGACGGGGAGCTGAATAATGCGGCCGCCGACGGCGGCGGCGACGTGGACTACATCGGCATCGATCGAACTGTCGCTCGATGTTGGGTAAGTATCGCTTTCGTGCAGCGCATATAGCGCGAGTGCGGCGGCGAAGACGACGATGGCGATTGAGATCAATCGGCCGCGAGGCGTAGCGTGCGGTTTGCCAGCGGTCTCCATCTTCAGTGTCCGAAGCCGACGAGCCAAAAGAGAAGAGCCGTGATCACGCCGATCGCGGTGCAGACTGCGAGTTGATAGGGCAGTGTATTGGCGAGCCCCGTGCTGACAAAGACGACGCGAGCGACGGCTGCGCCAGCGATTCCGATGATGCCGCACAACAGCCACGCTGGGAAGAATGCGCCGAACAAATCGAAAGAGGGCGCGCCTGCGGCGGAGCAGCCACCGAGGCCGATCGGCATCAAAAAAACAAGACGCGCCGCCGCGCCGATGGACAAGCGTGCCGCCATATTCGAAACTCTAGACACCCGCATCATGACAATCGACTAAGCTGATCGAAGCCGAAACGAATAGGTTACGGCATTCTCGCGAGAGGAGCCAATGAGCGCTATGACCCGCACCAGGGCGCAGCGAAGCGCCCCTAGCAGGTTCGTGCATCGACCGCTTTCCGCTTTGGCGGCGCTTTTTGTCAAGACGGCTAAACGGCATAATTCTTCAGGATGCGGAGATCCGTGACGGAGTACGCCATCCCGAGGCGATAGCCCCGGCCGACCCGCAGCGGCGCGATCAAATGCATCTCCTCGCCTTGCACTTCGGGCATGCGCAGCTCAGCCGGACCAGCCCACACATCTACGATTGCAAGATTATCCGTGAGCGACATCGTCAACTCGTTCACCGGCGGCTTTAGCTGACCGGCCGCCGCAAGCTGTGGGAAGTACCGGCGCATCACCGTTGGGCGGTTGAATATCGTCGAGGGATTGGCAATTCGCTCCTCGATCTGTATTCGCGCCGTCGCCAACCGTTCTCCGTGCGCCGCGACACTCGCGCCGAAGCGGCTTCCCTTGGCTAGCGGCGCCGCAGCCGGGCTCGGCGCAGAAAAGCTGCGCGTCTGGTAAATGCTGCCCAGTTTCTTCGGAAAGCCCTGCGCCCAGCCGCGCGCAATGGCGGCGTCGTTGTCGACGAAGATAAAGGGGCAGTAATTTATCGGAGTGCCGTCGAAGATCGCTTCGACCAAGGCAAAGGCCTCACGATATTGATAACGCGCCGGATCGGTCAGTTCGTCGTCGGAAGCCGTGAACTGCCAGTCGAGGAACCAGAAAAAGGCGCGCCCACCGGATTTCTCGTCCGGCGCAACGCCGGGTGGGAGCAGCGCCGCGATCGCGGCCGGATCGGCCCAATACTCAACGGCGATGCAATCGCTGGAATAGTGCCAAGGCGGGAGTGTCGCCAGCGCGGATTTTCCGCCGGGGGTGAGAGGAACTGAAAATCCTTTGTGCATGTTGTCATGTCCTCGATTTAAATACAGGCATTTCCTTGCAACTGAACATCACTCGCGGCTGGGCCGTTTCACAAACTGCCTAGACATCCGGCATGATCTGTCCCATCTCCATTGCTTGGCTGGGTGGCACCTCTTGAATGCCGAGGACGATTTGATCGTCAGGTGCGCCGGTCGCATCCTGAAGCAATTCCCAAAGGCGCTTCAGCAGCCCGCGCTTGTATTCCGGCGACCGGCCAATGCGGATAAGCAGCGTGAGCGCCGCCGTTGCCGCCGGCTCCCCCGCGGTGAAGCCGTTTCCCGCTGCATATTCCTGAAAGACAATGTGGATCCAGTTCTTCGGAACGCCGGCATATTCCGAATGAAACGCGGTCAGTTCACCAGCGAGCGTGGCCTTGGCCTCGCCGCCCAGCACGCCGGCCTGCGTTATTATTGTATAGAGGGGCATCGCATTGACTCCGGTTACGCTGTTGATGGCCGTCATCTCACCGGGGAGAGTCTCGATAAATAATCCATCTCCAGTTCGCCTTCATAAGTTTCGGCGCCGACCTTCAATGCCTCTCTCACACGTGCTTGCGTCACCTCGCTAGCGACGCTCAAATCGGACTCATGGGCTTCCACCAAAAGCCCTTCTGCCATGGAACTAAATGCTCCGGTATCCACGGCGGCCTTGGCGTGAGCGATGGCATGCGCAGGAAATGAGGCGATGCGGCGAGCCAGCTTCTCGACAAAAGGCGTCAACTCGTCCGCCGGCAACGCTCGATTGATATAGCCGTAACGTTCTGCCAGTTCCGCCGAGAGATCGCTGCAACCTATGAGTACCTCCAAGGCGCGTCCGCGCCCGATAAGCCGTGGCAATCTTTGCGTGGAGCCGCCGCCCGGAACAAGCCCAACCGCCACCTCTGGTTGGCCGAAGATCGCTTTGCCAACGGCGGCAAAACACATGTCCACGGCAAGCGCGATTTCGCTCCCTCCGCCCCGAGCCCGTCCCTCGATTTTGGCAATGCTTATCTTGGGCATGTTCCTGAACCGCTCGCCGATCGTCTGTGTAAGACGAAAGCTGCGCGTATGAGACACCGTTTTGGAAGCGGCTCCAACCCGCCCCAAACCGGAGTGGGCTATGAAGAAATCAGGAAGCGCGCTTTGCAAGACCACGACCCGGACGCTGTCATCGGCCTCGATTTCTCTGCCGAGTTTGTCGAATTCCGCCGACAGAACTTCATCAAGGAGATTTATCGGCGGGTGATCGATGCTGACGAATGCAACTCCAGAATCAAGCGCGAACCGGAAACATTTGTAATCAGAGTATCGCATTGGAGTGGCTCCATTTCGGTAACCGTTCCAGACGGCAGGATCTGTATCCGTCTGCGAGAAAATTTCTCGATAAGCTTGCGGTGATTGGTCCGCCTCCGGACGCTTTTCTCCTTCAGTGGCGTGAGGGACGCGTGCCTCAGCGCTCCGCGGACGGCGCGACGGCGTTGCGGACGACGGCCACTTCGCCGGCGCTCATTGCGGACGCCGAATTCCCCCAGCTGGTGCGGATAAAATTGACCAAGTCTGCAACATTCTGATCGTTCAGTCGCCAAGCGAAGGCGGGCATCACAAATTGTGCGGGCGTTTGCGCGGTGCGCGGTGTCTGCGAGCCGGCCAGCACGATCGAAACCAGCGAAATAGCGTTTGCCGCTTCGACAACAGGATTGCCCGCTAATTTTGGAAACACGCGGTCGTACCCCATGCCGTCGGGACGATGGCAGGCAGCACAGTTATCAAGATAGAGGAGGGCGCCAGGCTTGCTCGCATCTCCGTGCTTTAATGCTTGGCGTTCCGTTTCGTCGTAAGTGAAAGATCTTGTTGGCTGTCCCGCCGGCGCACCGAGCGTTTTGAGATATCGCGCCGTTGCAACGGCGTCGTCGCGAGCCAAGTATTGCGTGCTGTGGACGATGACATCGCTCATCGAGCCGAAAACAATACCGTTTGGATTTGCGCCCGTCGTCAGAAAATCGACGATGTCGTTTTCATTCCAGCCGCCAAGCGTATCCGGACCGCCGTTACGCAGGTTCGGCGCGAAGTAATTCTCGATCACGGCACCGGAGAGAAAGGCCGATCCTTGGGATGGCGTTTGCGCCTTCACCTGCAATACGAGGTTGCGCGGCGTGTGGCACTCCCCGCAATGGCCGAGACCTTCCACGAAGTAAGCGCCGCGCGCGATGATTGGATCGCTCTCTGCTTGAGCCGCGAAAGGTGCCGGTTTCGGCGCAAACAGCAGGCGCCAGAACGTCAGTGGCCAGCGCATCGACAGCGGAAACACGATATCGTTCGTGATATTCGGTGTCGCGGCCGGGGCCACTCCATATTTGAAATAAGCATAGAGCGCCGCTACGTCTTCAGGCTTTGTGTTTGCGTAGGAAGGAAACGGCATTGCCGGATACAACGAATGTCCGTCGGCGACACCAAAGCGCAGCGCCCGGTCGAAGTCGGTGAGACTGAACCGTCCGACGCCATTCACGGGATCCGGTGTGATGTTCGTCGTGTAGATGGCACCGATCGGGATCGCCATCCGCAGGCCGCCGGCAAAAGCAGGCCGGCCGGGTACGCTGTGACAGGCGGCGCAATCGCCGAGCCTGGCGAGATATTCTCCGCGAGCAATCAGCGCCGGACTGGGCTCGAAAGCAACAAGATTTGCCTCTCCCGCCGTTCTATCCGCCAGGTAAGAGATTCCCATAACACCCAGCAGGCCGCAAACCCCGGCAAATCCGGCAAACGCAATGGCGACCCTCCATCTCATGCCGGCACCAAAGGACCAGGCGACTTGAGATAGGTGTCGCGAATCTTCGCGGCTGAGAAATAAGCGAGTGCAGCGAGCAAGCCTGTCGGGTTATACCCGATGTTCTGCGGAAATGCGGAAGCGCCCATCACGAATAGGTTGGAAACGTCCCAGCTTTGCGAATAGCGGTTGATAAAGCTGTTCGACGGATTCGTTCCGATAATCGCGCCGCCGGTGGTGTGCGTGCTCTGATAGATGCGGACGTCGTAGTGGTCGCCCGGCCGCATCAGCAAAGTCGCCTGTTGCTCGGGCTTCATGACCCGAACTATTTCCTCCACGCGCGCCGCGCTAAAGGCGGCCATCTTGTACTCATTGTCGTGCCAGTCGAAGGTCAGCCTCAGCAGCGGCAGGCCGTGATCATCTTTGTATGTCGGATCGAGCGAGAGATAACGGTCGCGATAAGACATTACGGAACCTTGCGCCCCGATCGGCGCTGAATGGCGATAGTGCTTGCGTATCGCCGTCTTCCATTCCTTTCCCCATTTTGGCGAGTCAGGCGGGGTCATCATCTGCGCAATCGGACGTCCGCCAGTGGCGCCGGCAAAGATCGATGAGCCGCCTATAAATCCATGATCTGAGTGGTCGAAATGGTCGGAATTGAATTCGTCGATGATACGCAGCCCGGCGGCACCGGCTCCAATGAACGGGTTGATCTCAACGTCCTCGCTGAAATACGCAGCCGTCTCGCTCATCATCTGGTAGGCGTAATTCTTGCCGACGACGCCTTCGCCGCTCACCGGATCGTAAGGAACCCCGATTCCGGATAACAGCAGCAGCCTGACGTTGTGCATCTGAAACGCGCAGAGCATCACGAGATCAGCAGGTTGCTCGACCTCCCGTCCGTCTTGGTCAATGTAGAGAACTCCTGTCGCCGTCTTTCCGGTGTTGTCGCGGAGAATCCGCGTCACATACGCGCTGGTCCGGACCTCCAGGTTCGGCCGCGTGGCAAGGATGGGCAATATTGTCGTTTGCGGCGACGCCTTCGAATAAAGGAAACAGCCAAAGCGCTCGCAGAAACCGCATAGATTGCAGGGACCGAGCCGCACGCCATAGGGATTTGTGAAGGCAATCGAACTGTTCGCAGACGGCTGCGGGAAGGATTTGTAGCCAAGTTCCGCTGTGGCTTTTTCGAACAACTCGGCGGCGTAGATCGGCGGCAATGGCGGCGTCGGATATTCGTCGCTTCGCGCGCCCTCGAACGGATTGCCTCCGGGCTTGATTTCGCCGCGAAGATTTCCAGCGATGCCGGATGTGCCGCAGACTTTCTCGAAGTGATCAAAGTGTGGCTCGAGTTCCTCGAAAGTGACGGGATAATCCTGAATCGTCATGTCTTCCGGAATGAAACTCTTGCCGTATCTCGCTTCAATGTGGCTTCGCAGCTTGAGATCTTCCGGCGATGCTCGCCACAGCTGACCGTTCCAGTGGACGCCCGCACCGCCGACACCATTGCCGAGGACAAATGAGCCGTACTTTCGATAGGGTGCGGCCACCTCATTTGGATTGTGGCGGACCGTGACTGTCTCTTTGGCGAGAGGCTGCCACAGATCGCCGCGCACGCCGTATCTGAGCTCATCGATGATGCGTGGGTATTCGAAATCCGGGGCGGTGTCGCGCGCCGGGCCGCGCTCAAGCGCGACAACAGACAGACCGGCGTCGGTCAGCGTTTTCGCCATAATGGCGCCGGTCCAGCCGTAACCGATGATGACGGCATCGACGCGTTTTTTCTTCTCCGCCATCAGTCCCTCGCTCCGCTGATGGCGACCGGTCCGTAGGGATATTTTTGTCCAGCCTGGTCGATCCAATCGGTAAAGTCGGCACGCGCGCCTGGGAAGCCGATCCATTTCCAGGCAGCCATGCTGCGATTGCCGCCGTAAAGCGGATCGGCGAAGTAGCCCTCGCGTGTATTCTCCAACAATTGCGCGAAGAACGCTGCGGACGGCGGACCGGAAAGCTGAACCTGATTTTTCTCCAGCGAGGCGAGAAAGCGATCTTGCTCGTCGGGCGAGAGGTCTGCGAAGGCTTTGCCCGCGGCGGTCAGGCAAGCATTGTTCGTCGCAGCTATGCCCGATCGATAAAGCTCCCGCGGCGTATAGCGTAACTGATAGCCCAAGGTAGCCGGTGCATCGGGCTGAAACGGTCCTTGCAAATAGAAATACGCACCGTGGCCGTACGGTAGTTCCATTTGCCGATCTATGAATTCGGGCACGCCCGTTTCCAGGCCGCCAGGGCCGGGCCCGTCGCTTGGAATAAGACGACCGACTGCGGCATTTATGAAGCTCCACTCCACGGGATTGAAAAACCTCGGCAAATAATCCGCGGCAGTCGTTGTTGTCTGGGCTAATGCGCTGTCCGTGGTTGCAGCCCCCAGAATCATCAAGGTGGCAGTTGGGCTCGCACCAAGGAGCAGATCGCGTCTATTGATGGTCGGAGTTTTTTTCATTTTAAGATCGCAAATGGGGTTGGTTCAACATCAGGGAGAAGGTGCGTCCCCCCTTGCAGCGATCAGAGCTCCGGTGAGGCTCCTGCTAATTCGTAGTGACGCGGCGCTTATGCGCATCCTATGTGCTCCTAGGGTTACTTTGCCTGCGACGCCGCTCAGCGCTGCATTTGCAGATTCATCAGCGCGGCCGGCGGCATCATGTTGCCGTTCAGATTCGTCATGATCCAGAGCGATCCGGCGATGACCAGGGTCACGATGAGGAGGCCAAACGCCAGAGCGAGAACGTTGTTGGTGTTGTCCGGTCCGGTGGTGATGTGCAGGAAGAAGACGAGATGAACGCCCATCTGTGCGATCGCCAGAACGGCGAGCCCGAGCGGCACGCCGGGCGCCCAAAGTAACGCCGTGTTTGCGACCCAGAACGACGTGACCGTAAGGATGACGGCGAGAAACAGTCCGACCGAATAAATGAGCGCGCCAGAAGGCTCCCAGCCTCGGGCTTGAGAAAACGTTGAGCTGTCTCCGGGGGCAAGATCAAAACGCGTTTCCGTCATGAGGCGACTCCCATCAAATAGACGACTGTGAACAACCCGACCCAAATGATGTCGAGTGCATGCCAGAACAGGGCAAAGCAGAGCAGGCGGCGCTCCACATTGGGGCGAAAACCTTTGACGGCGACCTGTGACATCATCACGGTGAGCCAAATGAGACCGGCGGTGACATGCAACCCATGGCAGCCGACGAGTGTGAAGAACGCCGATAGAAATGCGCTGCGTTGCGGCGTCGCACCGATGGCGATCATGCCGGCGAACTCGTGTATCTCAAGCGCGAGGAAGGTGGCTCCCAGCACGAAAGTGATAACAGCAAAAAAATAAGTGCTGGCGCGGAGGCGGTCATTGACCGCAAGCGACATCATTCCGCATGTGTAGCTTGAAGCGAGAAGACATGCGGTCTCGATTGCGACGCTGTGTTGATTGAAGAGCTGGGCGCCAGCAGGACCGCCCGCGGTCGCGTGCACAAGCGCTGCATAGGCGGCAAAGAGCGCCGAGAACATCACGATGTCGCTAAGGAGAAAGATCCAGAATCCGTAGGTAACGACGATCCGTTTTGGCGCGGGCCCCGCTTCGCTGGCGCTCGGGAGTGCTTCCTGTTCGACGTCATAACTGGCAACAGCGATACTCATAGCGCGGCGGCCTCCGTCTGGTGACGTTGTTCGAACAGAGCAATCTGTTGTGGGGGTATTTCGATCTCCTCCTCGCTACGAAACGCGAAGACAAGGAGGGCCACGAATGCGCCGATCAAGCCCAGGCCGGCCATCCACCAGATGTGCCAGATCAATGCAAAGCCGGTGACGACGGCGAAAAACGCGTTGATCACACCTATCGCGCTCCTTTTTGGCATTTCGATCGGCTCGTATTCCCGCCCCGGTACGGATCGGTTTGGGTTCGCCTGCATGTGCTGTTTGGCAAGCCAATAAGCGTCGCGCCCAGTGACATGGGGCAGGACGGCAAAATTCCAGGGCGGTGGCGGGGAAGACGTCGACCATTCCAGGGTGCGACCGTTCCATGGATCATTGGTCACACGAAGCTGTTCGCGGGCGCGGATCGAGACGACGAGCTGCACGACCTGACATACGATACCCGCGAGGATAACAGCTGCACCAAGCGCCGCGACCAGCAGCCAGGGCCACCAATCGAGACTGTCATAGTGCTGCATACGCCGAGTCATGCCCATAAGGCCCAGTACATAGAGCGGCATGAAAGCGAGATAGAAGCCGACCAGCCAGCACCAGAACGCGCGCCTACCCCAGCGTTCGTCGAGCATGAAACCGAACGCCTTTGGAAACCAATAATTGAAGCCGGCAAGTACGCCGAACACGACGCCGCCGATGATGACGTTGTGAAAGTGCGCGACGAGGAACAGGCTGTTATGGAGTTCGAAATCAGCGGGGGGCACCGCCATCAGCACCCCTGTCATGCCGCCGATGACGAAAGTCACCATGAATCCCAGTGACCAGAGGACCGGCACCGTGAACCGAACGCGCCCGCCATACATCGTGAACAGCCAGTTGAAAATTTTGACTCCCGTCGGCACCGCGATGATCATGGTCATGACGCCGAAGAAGCCGTTGACGTCAGCGCTGGCGCCCATAGTGAAGAAGTGGTGCAGCCAGACGAGGAAAGACAGAACGCAAATCACCATGGTTGCGGCAACCATCGAGCGGTAGCCGAACAGCGGCTTGCCGGAGAACGTCGCGATCACCTCCGAAAACACGCCGAACGCCGGCAAGATGAGGATGTAGACCTCCGGGTGACCCCAGACCCAGAACAGGTTCACATACATCATCGGATTGCCCTGGCCATCGACCGAAAAGAAATGAAAGCCGAGGTAACGGTCGAGCAGCAGCATCGCAAAAGTCGCGGTCAGGACCGGAAAAGCTGCGACCATCAGCAGATTCGAGGCGAGCGCCGTCCAGCAGAAAACCGGCATGCGCGTATAGCCCATTCCGGGCGCACGCGTTTTCAGAATTGTCGTGACGAAATTGATCCCAGTCATCAGCGTACCGATGCCGGAGATTTGCAGCGCCCAAAGGTAATAGTCGACGCCGACGCCGGGCGAGAACCGCAGCTCGCTCAGCGGCGGATAAGCGACCCAGCCTGTCTTTGCAAACTCGCCGACTGCGAGCGAAACGTTGGTCAAGAGTATGCCCGAAGCAGTCAGCCACAAAGCAACGGAGTTCAATGTCGGAAAGGCCATATCTCGGACGCCGAGTTGCAGCGGCACAACAAAATTCATCAGGCCGATCACAAACGGCATCGCCATGAAGAAAATCATGATGGTGCCATGCGCCGAGAAGATCTGATCAAAATGCTCAGGCGGCAGATATCCCTGCGCGCCGCCGGCCGCGATGGCCTGCTGCGTGCGCATCATGATCGCGTCAGTGAAGCCACGCAGCAGCATGATCAGCGCCAGCACGATATACATGACGCCGATGCGTTTATGGTCGACGGACGTGATCCACTCGCGCCACAGATAAGGCCAGTATCCCTTAAGCCCGGTCCAACCGAGAACGGATGCGATCGCTAGGGCCATCAATGCTGTCGCGAACATCACGATCGGCTGATCGAACGGGACGGCGCTCCAGCTGAGTTTACCGAGAAGAGTCATTGGTCTGCTCTCTTTGACGCTAGACAGACACCCCGCGTCGAATCGTCCATCTGCGTTTCGGACATCACGATCCCGTCAAACAGATTGGGAGCGACAGCGCGGTAGGTGAAAGGCGCAACCGCCTCGCTCGGCTTTGCCAAATCGGCATAAGATTGGGTGTCGAGCGACGGACCGGCACCGCGGGTTGCATCCACCCACTGCGTAAACTGCTCGATCGGCACGGCATCGACGGTAAAGCGCATGTCGGCAAAACCATCGCCGCTGAACTGCGCTGACAGTCCGCGATAGGTTCCGGGGTTGTCCGCCTGCAGCTGAACGTGCGTCGTCATACCCGCCATGGTGTAGATTTGGCTGCCGAGCTGGGGCACGAAAAAGCTGTTCATGACGCCGGACGACGTCAGTTCGAAACTGATCGGCGTGCCGACCGGAATCGTCAGTTGATTGACGCTGGCGATGCCCTGGTCGGGATAGATGAACAGCCATTTCCAATCGAGCGCAACAACCTGAACCCTGATTGGCTCGGTTGTGGAAGCGATTGGCTTACGCGGATCGAGATCGTGCGAGCCGACCCAGGCAACGCCGCCGACCAGGAGCACTGTCATGGCAGGGATCGACCAGACCAGCACCTCGAGACGGCCGGAATAACTGAAGTTTGGCAGGTAGTGCGCGCGCTCATTTGACGAACGAAACCAATAGGCCACACCGAGCGTGGCCAGAATCGTCGGGACTACGATCGCGAGCATGATGCCGAGTGAATTGAACAGGATTTGCCGTTCGGCATCGGCAATGGGACCTTTTGGACCGAGAACGCCTTCACCGCAGCCACCGAGTGTTGCTGCGCCAATCAAGACAACGGCCAACACACCGTATCGCATGTTGAACCTCCTGTGCCTGGACAAAGCTGCATAAGCGAAATCCGCAAGACGCGCCGTCAAACGGGGGCGTGAAGGCAACTGTGCGAGCGTCGCAGCGACAGCCATGCCCATCCTGGTCGATTCCTCTAAGCGGGGACAGTTGAAAAGGTTCCGTCGAGGGCACTTCGCTGCATCGGATCAACGCGCGTTGCAAACGGCGGTCCCGTAGCACCTCTTTACGCCGGCTGCCTGCAGTGTTCCGATTATTACGTCGGCGACCCGTTTACTCATCGCGGAATATCCTGTGTTGCTCGGTCGTGTCAGTAAACGAACCAGCCACCCTGCCTATCTTCGAAGCCGACCTGTTTTCACTGAAAGGACGTTGAAAGGCCTGCTCGAGGTATCCCCCAAATGGGGGAATACCCCGTTCTATTGAGGGGAGCCCCAACACGTCGCCCGATAATGAGCGTAGTCGTAGCTAATCACGCCAGCGACTCCCGCTGCAAACGACAAATAGCCTACGCAATTGGTCGGCCCTTACTTACCCGTCTCGGTGCGTCGCGACTCAGGAATCAATCGCGAGCTGCGTTGTCCGGTGTAATAGGACCAGAGCCACTGGCTTTGTACGCGCAAGCGGTTCTGTAGCTGGGGAAGCGACATGAGATGCAGGAAGACCCAGACGAGCCAGGTGATAAAGCCGCTCATGCGCAGGCGTCCGCTCTCAAGTATCGCGAAATTCTTGCCGACGACCGCCATGTTGCCCTTGTCGAAGTATTGGAACGGATGGTTGGGCTGTTGTCTTTTGAGCTGCCGCGAAATCAAGCGCCCGACATAGCGACCTTCCTGAATCGCGGCCTGAGCGACGCCAGGCACCGGCCGTCCGTTCGCGCGCACGACCGAGGACGCATCGCCAACGACAAACACGCCGGCCGCTTCTACGACATTCATGTATGGGCCAACCAACGCTCTGCCGGCGCGATCGGTCTTAGCGCCCAGCAGCTTCGCGAGTGGTGATGCTGTAACGCCTGCGGTCCAGAGCACCGTTGCGCTTGGAATTCTCTTTCCATCGGCGATTACGCCGATCTCGTCGACCTGTTCTACTCGGGCGCCGGTCATGATCTGGACGCCGAGCTTTTCGAGCCGCGTAGCTGCCTTTTTGGCCAGACTCTCGGCAAACGTCGGAAGGATTCGCGTGCCACCTTCAATCAGAATGATCGAGCTCTTGGCAGGATCAATCCGGCGAAACTGTCCCCGCAAAGTGACGGCATCCAATTGCGCCATTGATGCTGCCAGCTCCACGCCGGTGGGACCCGCGCCGACAAGAACGAATGTCATCTGACGCGCGCGTTCAGCTTCGCTGTCTGCCGCTTCTGCCAGTTCGTAGGCGCTTAGAATTTTCGTGCGGATGCTCTCCGCATCGCTCAGGTTCTTGAGACCCGGCGCGTATCGCGCAAATTCGTCGTGGCCGAAATAGCTCGGCCGCATGCCCGTAGCGATGATCAAATAATCGAACCCGATTTTGTGAATGCCGACCCCAGGGCAGGAGGCGTCGACCGATCGCGCGCTCACGTCTACGCCGGTGACTTCGGCGAGCACCACGCTGACATTCTTCTGCCTCTTGGCGAACTGCCGGATCGGGGCGGCGATCTCAGACGGCGCGAGAACGGCGGTCGCGACCTGGTAAAGCAGCGGCTGGAAAATGTGGTGATTGCGCCGGTCGATCAAGACGATGTCAACGTCGCTTCGTTTCAAGGCGCGGGCCGCAGCGATTCCGGCAAATCCGGCGCCGACGATCACCACGCGCTTTTGCCTCACACCGGAGGCATCCGCTATCGGCGGAAGTTCGCCGGTGCGGGGCTGGACCACGTCCGGGATCCGCTGCCGATCCTGCAGGGTCTCCGTCATCTGAGCCACCTGACGTCTTCGCGTCGAAAATCGCGATCCGGCCGCTGCCACTCCTGCGTCAAATAGTAGGGCAGCGTCACCAAGAACATCACGCTTTGCATGTAGACGCGAAACACGAGCCGCTGGAACTCGTAAAGATCACGGACAATCATTCTATGCCCCCGCGCCGGCCGTTCTCAGGGGCGTCACTGCAGGCTTTTCGTACTTCCTGCGCAGTTCTATCAGGCCCAGCAGTATCTCATCGCGCTGCGCCTCGAGCTCACCGATTGAGCGCGATCCGACTTCAGCGTGAACGCTGTCGATCAGCTTCTTCTGCACGTCGAGCGTGAGTACCGGCGAGCCGAGAGTCTTCCACCACGCGGTCATCGGAGCGGTGAATTGCTGGAAGAAATGTTCGATGCCGCCTGGTCCGCCGCCGAGGTGGTTGAGAAGCATGTTCCCCATGATGCCCCAGCGGAGGCCCGGGCCCCAGCACAGGGCGGTGTCAACGTCGGCGGCGCTGAGAACACCTTCGGCAACGAGGTAATAAACTTCACGCGCCAATGCAGCCTGCAGACGGTTGGCGACGTGGCCTGGCATTTCCTTGTTGAGGCGCACCGTCCGCTGCCCAATCGACGTATAAAATTCGTCGGCACGCTGGATGGTCGTCTGTGAGGTCCTCGTCCCGCCGACAATTTCGACCAGGGGGACCAAGTGCGGCGGATTGAAGGGATGGCCGATCACGCAGCGCTCAGGATGCGACGGGGCGCCCATTTGGATGTCGCTCATCTTGAGACCCGACGAGCTCGACGCGATGATAACGTCGGGCGGCAACAGTTCGTCGAGCTGCCCATAGAGCTTCTGCTTGAAATCTATCCGTTCGGGTCCGTTCTCCTGGACGAGGTCGACGCCGGCGACCGCTTGTGCGAGCACGGCCGTGAACTTCAAGTTCGACAGCGAAGCTCCCGGCGAAAGACCCAGACGCTCAAGCGCTGGCCAGGCAGTCTCCACGAATTGCCTCAGCGCAGCTTCTGCGTTCGGCGCGATGTCCGTAGCGGCGACCTCGAGCCCTTTGGAGAGGAACAGCGCCGTCCAGCTTGCACCGATCACGCCCGTTCCGATGATAGCAACGCGGCGAATTGGCTTACTGTTTGACATGGTTTGATCCCTTCCTCGGAATATTTTCAGATTTCTGCGTAGGCGATGCCAGTCAGATTGCCCTGGGCATAGAGAAAGTTGCGCTCGTTCTTGCCATCGAGATCTGCGGAATAAACCGAGCCGGCGAAGTCGGTGACGAACATCCGATTACCGGGAACATCGAGGGCAATTCCGATCCCTTCCATCAGGTGCCTGATCAAGATCTCCGGCTCCCCCTTTTTGTCGATTGGTGCGCGGTTCACGGTGTTGCCCCGCGGAGGATCGCCGCGGTCGGTCCAATAGAGAACGCGGGTCGACAGATCGAGCTCGAGATCGATGGGTTCCGGTAACTGATCGAACAGCACCTCGATGTCGGAACGGTTCGATGCGCTCTCGACCTTGGCAATGTCGATGTTGGCGCGGCAGAGACGGCCCAGCCCGCCCTTTGTCGGCCCTTTTTGCGTCCAGTAGATTTTGCCAAGCTTCGGATCGACGGTGATTCCGACGCACCATCGGGTCTCATCGCGTCGATCCGCATCGCCGCGGCCGGTCTCGATCAGCGTTTCGACATGCGAGC
>Ga0210395_10000243_pt1 | contig 42798 bp, 39 predicted proteins | sample IncBWH4OmetaG_FD_150861 | JGI IMG/M metagenome (GOLD analysis project Ga0210395, IMG submission 150861) | Forest soil microbial communities from Barre Woods Harvard Forest LTER site, Petersham, Massachusetts, United States - Inc-BW-H-4-O ...
TCGATGTTGAGCTCGCGCGCCATGTTCGGCAGCGCGATGCACTGCGCCTCATTGGCGCTGCGGATGATGCCGCCGGGCTCCTTGCCCGCCGCCATGGCCTCGAGCTCCTCGAAGAAGCGACCGCGCATCATGGTGATACCGATGTCGCTCGAACGCAGATGCTCCTTGGTGCGGTCGGCGATGCGGCCCTGGCCGGCCCAGGCGACGATGTCCTGGTTGATGACGTGGCTGGTGATGAAGCGGCCGGTTTCGTCCTGCAGCGGGCTGACCCAGGTCGGCACGCGCTCCTGCACGTAAGGCTCGCGGCCCTTCGGCACGCGCATGAAGAACCAGGCGACGCTCAGCGTATTCTCGTCGTCGACCGGCACGCGCCACTCGAAATGGCTGCCGAGATAAAAACCGTTCGGCCATAGCGCGACGCGCCCGACAGTCCAGTAGCGATCCTCCTCGCTCTGGCCTTCGCGCACGCGCTTATAGACGAAGCCGTGGTCGAAGGCCTCGAACTTCAGCTTGAGATGTTTTGGCGCGACGTTGGCGTCGGCGCCGCGCATGCGGGCGCCCCAATTGTCGTGCATCCACTCGAAATGCACCGGGTCGATGGAGTTTTCCTGGCACTGGAACCAGTTGCACGGCACGTCGGCGAGCACGATCTCGCGAAAGCCGTTGCGCCAGGTGAATGGCTCCCACACCGGCAGTTCCGGCGCCGGCAGCGGGCCGAGATAAGCGAACAGCAGGCCGGCGCATTCCTTGACCGGATAGGCTTTGGTCTCGCAGCCGGCCTTCGACGGCTTCGGACTGGTGGTGTCTTCGTAAGGCTGTTCGAGGCAGCGGCCGGTCTCATTCACCAGCCAGCCGTGATAGCTGCAACGGATGCCGGTGTCTTCGACCCAGCCATAGGCCATGTCGGCGCGGCGGTGCGGACAGTGGCGGTCGATCAGGCCATAGCGGCCGCCGCGGTCGCGGTAGAGGACGAGGTCCTCGCCCATCAGGCGGACGGTCTTGATCGGGTTGGTATCGAGTTCGCTGGCGCCGGCGATCGGCTGCCAGTAGCGGCGTAGCAATTCGCCCATCGGCGTGCCGGGTCCGACGCGGGTGAGCATGTCGTTGCGGGCGGCGGTGAGCAAGCGTTCCTCGCTGATGTCCGGGTGGCCGATATCTTGTGGCGATTATTTCACCACTGGGCGCGGATCGGGAAGGGGATAGCATTAACAGCACGGATGGCGGAAAATTGCAGCAGAATCAGCCATTTTGCCGCGGGTTCCGAAATTCGATTCAAATCTAAAATGATTTTTTATCGGCCATTCAACGGGTTTCGGTGTTCTATGCCGGCATGAGCGCAGCCGACACAGCGAGCCGGGACGCCGGCGCATGGTTCGTCGAGGCGGATCATGTCAGCGTCACCGCTATGGCGCGGCGGCGCTCGCGCGCCCGCATGGACGAGGAGCGCGCGAAGTCCGGGCGGGTCGTCATCGTTTCCTCGCTGTTTCTCGTGCTTTTTACCGCGGCCTTGCTGATCGGCGGCCATGCCGCGATCGACCCGATCTTGCAGTCCGCCGTGAATGCGCGGGAGACCAAGGGCACCGGCGATGTCGTCGTCACGATGCCCGATGGGATATATTGCCGGCACATGTCCTTTGACAACGTGACGGCGGAAATCGTCGAGGGCGGCATCGAGCGCTGCACCAAGGACATTGCCGGAGACCGCCCGCACACGGGCCGGGGTTTTGCCTGGGGCGTCCATTGAACCGGCCGCCATAGGCTGGGGCTCTTCGCCTGGACCATCGACGGCGGGTCCGCTAGTTTCGGTCCGCAATGAGAGTTCTTCTCAAGACCGGGACAAGACAGATGCGGACCACGCTTTTCGTTTGCCGGCTGGTGTTGCCGGTATGCGCGTTGCTCTTTTGTAGCCTTCACCAAGCCGGCGCCCAGGGCACCACCCCCGTCGATGTTCAGCAAGCTTGTACGCCCGATGCGATGCGGCTGTGCAGCGACACCATCCCGGACGTGGCGAAAACCACCGCCTGCATGAAAGCCAAGCACGCTCAGGTCAGCAAAGAGTGCCGCGTGGCAATGGCCGGGGGCGGGGCCGGGGGCGGCGGCGGTGGTGGGCGCAGGGTGCACCACTATTACCACCATCATTACGCGCATTAATTAAGCAGATTTTGCGACTGATCATTTTTCACGCTGAAACCACCGGTGCGACCTGAGCTGCGTCGCGGCGTCGCGTGGGCCGCGCCTTGAGCGCACTCGCCTGAAAATGCAATGGTTCGTCGCTACGTGGTTCGCCGCTAATGGTCCGTGGCGACCCGCTGGGTGTTGGGGCGGAGTTTCTCAGGAGGGGTGATGCGTAGCGCCACGCAGCGATGGTGGCTCGGCCTATTCGTCGCCGCCGCGCTGATCGCGGTTCTCGCCGAACTTCGCGCGCAAACCGCGCCGAGCGAGGACGCCTTGGTGCTCGAAGCCGATCAAGCGCTCGGCGCGGCCATGCGTGGCGACGACAAATCGGTCGCTCGCAAGCTCTTGTCGCTGCAATTCACCTTCGTCGACGCCAACGGCAAGATTCACGAGCGCAAGGATTTCCTTGCCGATCTGAAAACCGCGGCTGCCGCCGCGCCGAGCGATCCGGTGGTGAAGATTTACGGCCGCATCGGCATGGTGACCGGCCACCGCAAATCCGTTGATGACCGCGACGTATTCTTTCTCGATATTTGGGCCAAGCAGAAACGCGCCTGGCGTGCTCTGGTGAGTCAGGAGGTGGTGCTGGCCACAACCGATACGCCACGCCCCGCGCCCGCACCGACCGGCACGGCAGCGCTGCCTTACGATTGCAAGAATCCCTGCCAGACGATTCCCTATCGCGTGCGCTCGCCGGCCGAGCAGGACATCGTCAATTCGTTTCAGGCGATCGAGAAGGCCGCGGTCGGTCACGATGCCGCCGAATGGGGCAAGCACGTCGCCGACGAGTTCGTGCTCTACGGCAGCGACCGCGCGCCCATCGCTAAATCCGGACGCATTGCCGCGATCAATCGCCAGAAGGAGAACGGCACCGCGGTAACGGTCGGCGAGGTCGAGGCCATGCGGCTGTCGGTTTACGACGACGGCGCGGCCATGATCGCAACCCACGCTTTGGCGGACAATTCGCGGCCGCCGTATCAGGCCGCCCGCGTTTGGGTCAAGCGCAACGGTCAGTGGCTGATGGCGATCAGCGTGCAGACCGATATCAAATAAATAACGGTCTTACTGCATCGGTTTGATGCCGAGACCCCTGGCGAAGACCTAGCTCTCCAACCCCGTCGGCACGTTTTTATTCTCGCTCTCGAGCTTCATACCGGCGGCAAGCGCCATGGTTTCGGCCAGCGCCGCGAAATCCTTCTCCAGATATTCCTTCGGGTTCTTCTGCAGCATGGCGGCGCCGAAATGGCCTTGCAGCACCTCGCGCGTTGCCGCGGTTACGGGCATGGGCACGTCCATTTCACGGGCGAGCTCTAGGCCGAGATCGAGGTCCTTGCGCAACAGCTCCGGCGTGAACGTGGTGGTCCAGTCGAGATTGACCAACGCGGGCGATTTGTAGGCGGTGAACATCGAGCCCATCACGCCGTTGTTGAGGAAGGCGAGGAAAGCGTGGCGCGGCACACCCATCTTGTTGGTCAAAAGCGTGATCTCGATCAAATTCTCGATGACGACGCCGAGCATGACGTTGTGGGCGATCTTGCAGACGCGGGCGAGCTCGCCGTCGCCGACATAGGATACGCCGCGCGGCGCGAACACTTCGATCAGCGGCGTTGCGGTCTTGCAGGCCGCTTCCGGGCCGGAGACGACTGCGGAGAGCTTGCCGGCTTTGATCACCTTGGCGTTGCCGCTCACCGGTGAGGCGACGAAATCGGCGCCGAGCTGCTTGAGCTTGTCGCGGATTGTTGCCGATTCCTCGACCGCGATGGTCGAGCAATCGACTACGATCGGCGGTATCTTGCCGCCTTGGCTGCACACGCCGTTCTTGCCGTACAGCACATCCTGCACGTCCTTGCCGGTGGCGACGATCGAGAACAGCACGTCGACGTCTTTCAGCTCGTACAAATGATCCACCACCTTGCCGCCGATCTTGGCGAGCGGCTCGGCCTTGGCGCGGGTGCGATTCCAGATCGTGACGTCATGGCCCGCCTTGATGAGCCGCTCGGCCATCGGGAAACCCATGCGGCCCATGCCGATCCAGCCGATTTTCTGCGTGTTTTTCGTGGCCATGTTTTTGAACTCCCTTTGCTGTCGGGGCTGTCCTATCACAGGGCGCGGACACTGCAACGGCTTGTCCGGCCATGCACGGCCGCACTATGCTCGCTTCCTTATGGCACACGATCTTGCTCAAGCTTTCGAAACGGCAGGCGTTGCGCGCGAGGATGGCCTGCTGCGCCGCGTGGCACGCAACCTGTTTCCCTTCGTCGTGGTCGGCGCGATCTGGGAGGTGGTGGCGCATGCCGGGTTGTTTCCGCCGCGGTTCTTCCCGCCGTTGGAAGCCATTGCCGCGGTGTTCGTGCGGCTGACGATCAGCGGCGTGCTGCCGCATCACGCGCTCGATACGCTGGCGCGGCTGACGGCAGGCTTCGCGCTTGCAGCTTTGGTCGGCGTGACCATCGGCATCCTGATGGGCCGCTCGCGGCGTGCCGAAGATATCTTGCTGCCGCTGGTCAGCATCGGCGCGCCGATCCCGGGCCTCGCCTATGCGCCGCTATTTCTGTTGTGGTTCGGGCCCGGCAATGTCTCGGCAGTCGCCCTGGTCGCATTCGTTTCGACGTTTCCGATCATCTACAACTCCTGGACCGGGGTGAAAGCGGTCAAGGATATTTGGGTGCGCTCCGCGCAGGCCATGGGCGCCAATGATCGCCGCCTGTTTCGCCATGTCATTTTGCCCGGCGCGCTGCCCTACATCATGACCGGACTTCGCCTCGGCTTGGCGCAGGCTTGGCGCATCCTGGTCGGTATCGAAATGCTGGCCGCTGTGTCATGGGGCTTGGGCTGGCTCATCTTCGGCGCCCAGGAATTTCTTAATACCGACGTGATGCTTGCCGGCATCGTGGTGATCGCGCTGATCGGGCTGACGCTGGAGAAACTGGTGTTCGAGCGGCTCGAAGAATTCACCGTGGTGCGCTGGGGGATGTTGACGTCATGACGGTCGATCGGGTGCGTTCGCTGCGCCGAGGCGCGATCAGCATCATCGTGGTGCTGGCGCTCTATCAAGCGGTCGCGCGCAGCGGTCATTTCGCGCCGGCCTTGATGCCGCCGCTCGGTGCGGTGGCGCGCACGCTTTTCGATTCGCTGCTCGACGGCACGATGATCGAGCACGCGGCCTTCACGCTCTATCGCGTGCTGTGCGGCTTCGGGCTTGCGGTGTTCATCGGCTTGCCGCTCGGCGTGCTGATGGGCCGCTTCCGCGCGGTGGAGAATTTCGTGCTGCCGCTCGCCAGCGCGCTGATGCCGATCCCGTCGCTGGCCTGGATTCCGATCCTGATCCTCTGGTTCGGGCTCGGCAATCCGGTGACCATCCTCGTCGTGTTCTACGCCGCTTTGTTTCCGATGCTGCTCAACACCTGGTCGGGCGTGCGCGCGGTCAATCCGCTCTGGCTGCGCGCCGCCGGCGCCATGGGCGCCAACGAACATGCGCTGTTCTGGAAGGTGATCATTCCGGGCGCTTCGCCGTTCATCATCGCCGGATTGCGGCAATCCTTCCTGCGCGCCTGGGTCGCGGTGATCGGCGCCGAAATGCTGGCGGCGTCGGATTGGGGATTGGGCTGGGTGATCTTCGACGCCAAGGAATTTCTCAACACTGATGTCATGCTGTCCTCGCTCGTCGTCATCGGCTTCATCGGCTTCGTCACCGAGCGGCTCGTGTTCGGCTCGATCGAACGCGCCACCATCTATCGCTGGGGCATGGCGCGCGCGGCCAAAACCTGAGCCAAAGACTGCGCGCCGTCGCTGCAGCTGCCGAGCGACAAGGCCTGCCGTTTATGCTTGAAAGAGCCGGGAAACGTCCTTTGGCAGTGCCGCAAGAAAAATCGATGCCCCATATCGAGGCGCGCGATATCACGCTGATTTACGATACGCCGAGCGGCACCGTGCCGGGGGTCCGCGGCGTGAGCTTCGCGATGGAGGCCTCCGAATTCGTCTGCATCGTCGGGCCGAGCGGCTGCGGCAAATCAACGCTGCTCAATATCATCGCCGGATTCATCACGCCGAATTCCGGCGAAATCCGCATCGCCGGCCAGCCGGTCAAAGGCTACGGCATGGACCGCGGCATCGTATTTCAGGATTTCGCCCAGCTGTTTCCGTGGCGCACCGCGCTCGGCAACGTCGCCTTCGGCCTCGAAATGAAGGGCATGGCGAAAGCGGAGCGCGAAACCGTCGCGCTCGAACAACTTCGCCTGGTGAAGCTGGAAAACTTTGCCCGCTCCTATCCGCATCATCTGTCCGGCGGCATGCAGCAGCGCGTCGCGATCGCACGCGCGCTGGCCTACAATCCGGCGGTGCTGCTGATGGACGAGCCGTTCGCGGCGCTCGACGCCTTGACCCGCGACGACATGCAACGGCTTCTCGCCGATGTGTGGCGGACCACGCGCAAGACGGTGATCTACGTGACCCACAATGTCGCCGAGGCCGTCTATCTCGCCGACAGGGTCGTGGTGATGACGCCGCATCCGGGCACGGTAAAGACCGAAGTGCCGATCCGGTTGCCGCGGCCGCGCGATCCGCTCAGCGTCGAATTCCTCGACCATCAGAAGGAGCTGTTGCGCCTTCTCGGTCAGGACGCGCGAGGCCATTGATATGACGCGCTGTATTGCAGTCAGGCGATGGACGCTGGCGTTGCCGCTGATCGCTCTGGTGGGTGCGCTGCCGGCGCAGGCCGCGGATATCTATCCGAGCCGGCCTATCCGCCTCGTCGTCGGCTTCGGCGCCGGCGGCCCGACTGATATTCCGGCCCGCTACATCGCCGACAAGCTCGGCGCGGCACTCGGCCAGCCGGTCGTCGTCGAGAACAAGCCGGCCGCGGGCGGCATCGTGGCGACACGCGATGTGCTGGCGCAACCGCGCGACGGTTACACGCTCCTGCTGTGCACGCATTTCGACGCGACCAACACGGCGGTCTATCGCAATGCCGGTTATCAGCTCGGCGACATCGCGCCGATTTCCCTGATCGCCAAATATTATTACGGCTTGGCGCTGGCCAACGTCGTCCCGGTGGACGACTTCAAATCCTTCGTCGCCTACGCCAAGGCGCATCCGGGCGACGTCACTTATGCGACGGTCGGCGCCGGCTCGGCGCAGGAAATCGTGACGCGCCAGATCGCCAAGCTGACCGGCATCGAGCTCAACCGGATTCCGTTCCGCGGCGGCGTCGGCGTGGTGCAGGAACTGGTCGCCGGCAGGGTCGACCTTTATCCGTCGCCGACGCTCGCCATCATGTCGCAATATCAGGCCAAGCAGCTCAAAATCATCGCCACCACCAGTCCCGAGCGCCTGAGCGCCATGCCCGAAGTGCCGACGCTCACGGAGCAGGGTTTTGACTTCATCCGCTTTGGCTGGCTCGGCGTTTGCGCCGGCAGCGGCACGCCGGAGCCGATCATCAAGACGCTCAACGAGGATGTCGCCCAGATCGTGGCGACGCCGGGCTATCGTGCGCTGATCGAGAATGCCGGTTCGATCCCGGTGTCCGCGACGCCGCAGGAGTTTGCCGCCATTATTCAGAAAACCTTGGACGACGCAGTGCCGACCATCCGTGAGTTCGGCCTGCAGCAGGACCAATAAGCGCGAGGCTTGGAGGACAGCACGATGACAAAACAGCCATCACTGACGCGACGGCACTATCTCGCGGCCTCCGGCGCCGGCGTGCTGGCGCTCGGCCTTGCCTCGACGCGCGGCGTCGCGGCGCCCGAAACCATCCGCCAGGGCTACCAGACCAACATTTGGGGCATGCCGACCTATTATCTGATGAAGTCCGGCTATCTGGAAAAGCACAATCTTGCGGCGGAAGAATTCGCCGTGCCGTCCGGCAATCTCACCATGCAGCAGATGGTGGCGCGGCAGGTGGACCTTGGCACCTATGCCGGCCAATCCTTCATCATCGGCAGCGCCAAGGGCGGGCTCATCGCCATCGCGCTGATCGAGCATGTCGGCAAGACCGCGCGCGTCACCACGCGCAAGGATTTGAACATCACCAAGGTCGAAGAGCTGCGCGGGTTGAAAATCGCTAACCAGACCGGTTCGTCGGTGGGGAATGTCTTCGTCGACACCATCATGCCGCAGCACGGCTTGAAGAAAGGCGATTACCAGGAAGTCCGCATGGACGTGAACAACATGGTGGCCGCGCTTGCCGCCAAGACGGTCGACGCCATGGTGAACGTGGAGCCGTACAATGTCATCGCCGTCGCCGACGGCATCGGCTCCGACCTGATCGATTTTTCCGGCGTCGATCCGATGCCGGTGTTCATGGCGGCGACGCCCGAGTTCGTGCAGCAGAAGCCCGACACCGTGATCGCCTACCTCAAAGCCTGGCTCGACGTGGCGCAGGATTTCAAGAACAATCCGAAAAAGGTCGCCGACGTCATCTACGGGTTCTACGCCGACAAGGGCTATAAAATATCGCTCGACGTATTCGCCACCGCGCTGTCGCGGGTCGAGGTCAGCCCCGGCTTCCCCGGCGACCTCAAGCCCTATATGCAGGAACAGGCGGAAATCCTGCTCAAGGACAAGAAGATCGACGCCATCCCGGACTGGGGCACGGCACTGCGCCCCGACTTTATGGAACGCGCCCGCTCGGCAGCGTAATATCGGCGGCCGCTCGCGCCGACACCGACATCATTTCCCAACAGGAGACTTGTGAATGGCTGCCACCGACCAAAGCCCGATCACCAAGAGCTATCAACCGATCACCTGGAACTTCAAGCTATTGGCCAATGACATGCTCGGCGGCTTCGGTGGCATGGGCGAGGGCATGTCGGTGCAGATCGCGCCCGACGGACGCCGAATCATCTGGCTGGCGCACGAGAGCGCGCCGAAGAATTTCACCGCCGTCGACGTCTCCGATCCGCGCAAGCCGAAAGTCGTGTGCCAGACCGATCTGCCGCACGCCAATATGCGCTCAAACTCGCTGGAGACCTGCGGCAACATGATGGCGGTGGCTTATCAGACGTCGAAGAAGGATTTGCAGCCGGCCGGTTTCGAGCTGTTTGATATCTCGAAACCGGAAAATCCCAAATCGATTTCGTTCTTCGATTGCTCCGGTCCGCATTCGCGCGGCGTGCACCAGCTGTGGTTCTGCGATGGCGAATACGTGCACTGCGCGTCGGGCTCGCGCGATTTCACGCCGACGCATCCGCAGGACGACCAGTTCTATCGCTGCGTCGACGTGCGCAATCCGTCGAAGCCGGTTGAAGTCGGCCGCTGGTGGATGCCCGGCACGCGGCAGGGCGACAATGTCAGGCCGCCGACGCGGCATCCGATCGACAAGGGTTTTCGCGCCCACAACACCAACGTCTATCCGCAACGGCCGGACCGCTGCTACCTCGCCTATATCGACGGCGGCATGTTCGTGCTCGACATTTCCGACAAGGCGAATCCGAAGAAGGTCTCGCAGTGGACCAATTCGCCGCCTTATACCGGCTTCATGCACACCATCGTTCCGCTGTTCGATCGCGGCTTGATGCTAGTGACCGACGAGTCGACCGAGAATAACGCCAAGGACTGGCCGAAGCTGGTCTGGATATTGGACGCGCGCGACGAAACCAATCTGGTGTCGATCGCGACCTGTCCGTTGCCCGATCACACCATCTACGCCAAGGCCGGCCGGTTCGGCGCCCACAACATCCACGAGAACGTGCCGCTGCCGACGGCGTGGCAATCCGACCAGATCGTGCTCGGCACGTTCTTCAATGGCGGTTTGCGCGCCTACGACATTTCCAATCCGTACCAGCCGAAGGAAGTCGGCATTTTTCAGCCGCCGGCGCCTCCCGGCGCGCCGACCGGCACCATCCAGATGAACGACGTGTTCGTCGACGAGCGCAAAATCGTCTATGCCGTCGATCGCCATATCGGCGGGCTCTACACGTTGGAAATGGATTTCTAGTCGGCGTCCATGCTCGACCTTTTCCCCTCGCGCGAAGCCGGCCCGTTTGGGCGCCGGCTTAAGCGCGAGCGTGGCGCCAAAATTCCGGTGACCGTCGTCACCGGATTTCTCGGTAGCGGCAAGACCACGCTGCTGCAGCGCTTTCTGGCCTCGCCGGAAGGGCAGGGCACGGCCGTCATCATCAACGAGTTCGGCGCCGTCGGCATCGACGACGCGCTGGTGCGCGACAGCGCCGAGGAGACCGTGCTGCTCGGCAACGGCTGCGTCTGCTGCATCACGCGGACCGATCTGCAAGCCGCGCTGCGCCGCCTGGTGTTCGATCGCGAGCACGGTGCGGTGCCGCCGTTCCGCCGCATCGTCATCGAGACCTCAGGTCTCGCCGATCCCGGGCCGATCCTGCAAACCTTCTCCACCGATCGCGCGCTCGGCGGCGAATTCCATATCGACCTGGTGCTGGCCGTGGTCGATGCGGTCAACGGCGAAGCCGCGCTTGAGGGCGCCACCGAGGCGCGCAAGCAGGCGATCCTCGCCGATCGCCTTATCATCTCGAAGATCGATCTCGCCGATGCCACCGCCGTCGAGCGTTTGACGCAACGCCTGCAAAGCCTCAATCCGCGCGCCACGATCGACATCGCGGTCAAGGGCGCGCTCGATCCACGGCGCATCATCGAACCTGCCGCCGGCGAGCGCTCCGGCTTCGTCGCCGAGGCCGCGCACAGCGACGGCATCACGAGCTTCGTCATCGAACAGGACGAGCCGATCGAATGGCTCGCTTTCGCGCGCGCCATGGAAACACTGATCGGGCTGCGCGGCGCCGACCTGTTGCGCGTGAAAGGCATTCTCAATATCGCCGGCTGCCGCGGCCCGGTGGTGGTGCAATATGTCCAGCACCTCGCCCATCCGCCGGTCGAGCTCGAAACCTGGCCGGATCAGAACCGCGATAGCCGCGTCGTGTTCATCACGCGGAATGTTTCCGAGCGTGACGTCAGGGCTTTATTTACGGCCGTGCAAGCGCTGGCGAAGAACTAGTTCTCGCCGAAGAAGTTCCACGCCTGGACCGTGTTCCCATGCCGCAGTTTTAGGAATAATCTTCGCGCCAGCGGATGCAGCGGCATGGGACGCAACCGGCACATGGCCGGTCCCGATAAAATGGCCGTTGCGCATATGGAGGACGCCGGGCAATGACCCAGAAGTATTCCCTCAACGTCAATGGAAAGGTGAGCACCGTAGAGGCGGACGACGACATGCCGCTGCTCTACGCGCTGCGCAACGACCTGGGCTTGAACAATCCGCATTTCGGCTGCGGCCTTGCCCAATGCGGCGCCTGCACCGTGCATCTGGACGGCCAGCCGATCCGCTCCTGCATCACGCCGGTCTCGGCGGTCGGCGACAGCAAGATCACGACGCTCGCCGGCCTCGGCACGCCGGAAAAGCCGCACCCGCTGCAGACCGCCTATATCGAGGAGCAGGTTCCGCAATGCGGCTACTGCATCAACGGCTGGATCATGACGGCGGCGGCGTTTCTCCGCGACAAGAAGAAACCGACCGACGTCGAGATCAAGTCGGCGCTCGAAGGGCTGAAATGCCGGTGCGGCACGCACATGGCGATCCTTCGCGCCGTCAAGCGTGCAGCCGAGATGATGGGTTGAGGGAGGCCGCCATGACCAAACACCAGAATTCATCCGCATTCTCGCGCCGCACCATTCTCAAGGCCGGCGGCGCGCTCGTCGTTTCCATCGGCGCGCCGGTCAGTTTCGATGTCGCCCGCGCGGCGGACAATGCCACGTTGGCCGGCACCCAGCCGCCGCTGACGCCCGACCAGCTGTCGAGCTACATCGCCGTCAAAGCCGACGGCTCGGTGGCCGCCTATTTCGGCAAGATGGACATGGGGCACGGCATCGGCGTCGCCATTGGCCAGATCGTGGCCGAAGAGCTCGATGTGCCGTTCAACGCCGTCAAGGTATTCATGGCCGACACCGCCACCAGCGTGAACCAGGGCGGCGCGTCGGGCTCGACCGGCATACAGGACGGCGGCAAGCAGATGCGCGTCGCCGCCGCCGAAGCGCGCCGCGTGCTGGTCGCCATGGCGGCCGACAAGCTTGGTGTTGCAGACGACCAGTTGACGGTGACGGATGGCGTCGTCCAGGCCAAGGCCGATGCCACCAAGACAATCAGCTACAGCGATCTCGTCGGCGGCAATTACTTCAACGTCCAGCTCGACTGGAACAAGAAGTACGGCAATCCGCTCTACGCGCCCGGCAAGGCGCAGCCGAAAGATCCGAAGGATCACAAGATCGTCGGCCAGCCGATCAAGCGCGCCGATATCGCGCCGAAAGTCTTCGCCCAGGAAGACTACTGCACCGACGTCAAAGTGCCCGGCATGGTGCACGGCCGCATGATCCGCCCGGCCGTCGCGGGCGCGGTGCCGGTGAAGGTCGACGACAGCTCGATCGCCGATATTCCGGGCGCCAAGGTCGTTTGGGACAACGGCTTCCTCGGTGTCGTCGCCGACAAGGAGTGGGACGCGATCAAGGCGTCGCGCCAGCTCAAAGTCGAATGGTCGAATGCCACACCGCCGTTCCCGAACCAGAACGCGCTCTACGACCACATCCGCAATGCTCCAGTGCGCAAGCGCGAGGTCGAAGGCAAGCAGGCCGGCGACGTCGATGCCGCCTTCAAGACCGCGGCGCGTGTGATCGAGGCGGAATACGAGTGGCCGTTCCAGTCCCATGCCAGCATGGGGCCGGCTTGTTCCCTGGTCGAGATCAAGGACGGCAAAGTCACCTGCTGGAGCGGCACGCAGAAATCGCATTTCGTGCGCGCCGGTCTCGCCGCCTTGCTCAATGTGCCCGAGGACACGGTGCACGTGGTCTGGAAGACCGGGCCGGGCTCCTATGGCCGCAACGACGCCGACGATGCCGCGATGGACGCGGCGTTTCTCGCCAAGACCGTCGGCAAGCCGGTGCGCGTCCAGTATATGCGCGACCAGGGCACCGGCTGGGATCCCAAAGGTCCGGCGTCGATCCACACGGCACGCGCCGCACTCGACGATGCGGGCAACGTCGTTGCTTATGACTTTCTGTCGAAAGCGTTCTCGCGCGTCGATGTCGATACCAACGGCAGCAGGCCCTACGACACGCTCGCCGGACAGACACTCGGTGTCGATCTGAAATCAGGTGACGGCTTCGGCATCCCGGCGGAATCCTACGAGTTCGCCAACAAGCGCACCGCGTGGGAAACGATCCCGCCGCTGCTCGATCGCGCCTCGCCGCTGCGCTCATCGCATCTGCGCGATCCGGTCGGGCCGCAAATCCACTTCGCCAGCGAATCGTTCATGGACGAGGTGGCGGCGGCGACTAATCAGGACGCCATCGCGTTCCGGCTGCGCTACGTGAGGGACCCGCGCGACGCCGCCGTCATCAAGGCCGCAGCCGACAAAGCGGGCTGGCAAACGCGGCCGTCGCCGCGCAAGGATCAGACCGGCGACAAGGTCTCCGGCCGCGGCATCGCCTACGCGCAACGCAACGGCACGCGCGTCGCCGTCGTTGCCGAAGTCGATGTCGATCGCCGCAGCGGCAAGATATGGGCGCGTAAATTCACCGTCGCCCACGATTGCGGCCAGATCATCAATCCCGATGGCTTGAAGATGGCGATCGAGGGCAACATCGTGCAGGGCGTCAGCCGCACGCTGTGGGAAGAGGTCAAGTTCAACACCAAGACCGTCACCAGCGTCGATTGGATGACCTATCCGATCCTCGACATCACCGAGACGCCGGGATCGATCGAGAGCGTTCTGCTCAATCATCCCGAGATCGCGCCAAGCGGCGCCGGCGAGCCCTCGACGCGTCCGGTGGCGGCGGCGATCGCCAATGCCATCTTCGACGCCACCGGCGTGCGCATCCGCCGGGTGCCGTTCTCGCCGGACAACGTCAAGTCGGCGCTGTCATAGCAAAATCCCCTCTCCCCGCGCGCGGGGAGAGGGAGTAGCCTTGCCCCATGGCTATCATCGTCCGCACGCTCGATGACGCGATCGAGCCGATCACCGACGGCTGCATGCTCGCGGTGCCGCGCGAGACTTCAGGCGCGGCCATGGCGGCGACGCGGGCACTGATCCGGCGCGGCGTCAAGCACTTGCATCTGGTGGCGCTGCCGACCTCGACCTTGCAGGCCGATCTGTTGATCGGCGCCCGCTGTGTCGAGACGCTGGAGACGTCCGCGGTCAGCCTCGGCGAGTTTGGCCCGGCGCCGCGCTTCACCGCCGCGATCCTTGCCGGCTCCATCCGCATGATGGATGCCACTTGCCCGGCATTGCATGCGCAGTTTCAGGCCGCCGAGAAGGGCGTGCCGTTCATGCCGCTGCGCGGGCTGATCGGTTCGGACGTGCTGGCGCACCGGCCGGACTGGAAAGTTATGGACAATCCGTTCGGCAACAACGATCCGATCGTGCTGCTGCCGGCGCTCAAGCCCGATGTCGTCCTGCTCCACGCCCCGATGGCCGACCGCGCTGGCAATGTTTTTGTCGGCACCCAGCGCGAGCTTTTCGCCATGGCGCATGCCGCGCAGAAGACCATCGTCACCGTGGAGAAAATTCACGATGGCGATCTGTTGCGCGACCCGCTGCTCGCGGCCGGCACGCTGCCTGGTTTCTATGTCGAGGCGATTGCGGTCGCGCCGCGCGGCGCGTGGCCGCTGCCGCTGCCCGATCATTACGGCATCGACGCCGCGCATATGACCGAATATGCCCGGCTCGCCGCCACGCCCGAGGGCTTCGCCGATTATCTGCAACGGTACGTGCATGAGCGGCGTGCCGCGTGAGTCACTTCGGCGCGTATTGCATCTCGCCATTGCCGAACGACCAGTCCTCGCGGCCGGAATCGACCAAGCTGATCCAGACGTCTTGCTTTCGCACGCCCTGCTTCTCGTGAAGCTCATCGGCGATTCTTCGATAGAATTTCTTTTTCACTTCGGTCGATCGCCCTCCGACCCAAGTCACTTGGATAAGGATGATGTCGGGCGAGTAGTCGATGCCAAGATATCCTTCTGTCGGATAGATGATTTCATCGGGCCCGTGACGTGTGATGACCTGAAATTTGTCGTGCAGCGGCACGCTGGCCACCTCGACCATCGCGTTATAGACCGCTTCGCTTACGGCGCGGATACGTTCGATCGGGGCGTCCTTGCTGACATCGATTCTGGCGAGTGGCATGTTGATTCTCCTGCTCTCTGGCCTCGACGTGAATTTGTTTCGAAAGCATACTCCGTGCATGAACGGTGCGCCGCCTGAAAAAACCTTCCGCGACGAGGAGCTGCTCGCCGACGTGATCTGCCGGCTGATCGGCGATGTGCGCCACGTCGCGGTCGGCAACGCTTCGCCGATACCGGCGACGGCGGCTTTGCTGGCGCGCGAACGCGGCGGCGGCAAGCCTTACGTCTCGCTGCTCGGCAGCCGCGCCCACACCTTTTTCACCGACGGCGCGCGCGAACTGTTCGACTGCGCCGGCCAGGGCCGCATCGACGTGTTCTTTCTGTCCGGAGGCCAGATCGACGGCGAGGGCAACATCAATCTGGTCAGCGTCGGCGACTACGACAAACCGAAGGCGCGCTTTCCCGGCTCGTTCGGCTCGGCCTATCTGTATTACGTGGTGCCGAAGGTGATCCTGTTCCGCCTCGAGCACTCGCGCCGTACGCTGGTGCCGAAAGTCGATTTCATCAGCGCGCCGGGCGGCAGCCCCGACAACGTCTTCCGCCCCGGCGGGCCGATCGCGCTGATCACCAACCGCTGCCTGTTCGATTTCGACCGTGCGCGTCGCCGCTTTCGCCTCGCCAGCGTGCATCCCGGCCACAGCGTTGCCGAGGTGATCGAAAACACCGGCTTCGATTTCGACCGGCCGGCCGAGGTGCCGACCACGCCGGCGCCGGACGCCGAGACGCTGCGATTGATGCGTGAGGTCGTAGGCCCGCAATTGGCTGAGGTCTATCCGCAGTTCGCCAAAGCTGTATTTGGAATCGACGCCTCGGTTCCGTCATCCTGAGGCGGCCGCGAAAGCGGCCCTCGAAGGATGCGGCCCATGCGCGCGGGCGGAAGCGCGCGGCGCTTTATCTGCGGAACGTCGCGAGCCGGCTGGTGAGGCGTACGAGATCGCTCTGGCGCGAGATTTCAAGCTTCGAATAAATATGCTTGATCGTGTCCGACACTGTCGCTTGCGAGAGCCCGAGCGCGTCGGCGGCTTCCGCCCGCGAGTACCCTTCGCCGATCAGCGCGGCAAGCCGTGCCTGCGAGGGTGTCAGACCAAGCAGGCGAAACGCATCGACCGGCGCAGGATGCTGCTTGCGCGTCGGATCGATGACAATCACCAGGGCTGCCGCGCCGGCCGGAAACGTCTCTCGCGCGGCCTCGCTCGCGATCGGGATCGCCTGAAGGATCAACGGCCGTCGGCCGCTCGGCCGCCGCAACGCCGCCGGCTCGAGACCGTCCGCGCGCGCATTGGGCGAGAGAACCGACCGCATCAGCCGATCGAAAACCGCGCGGTCCTCGCCGGAGGATGCCGACAGCTTGCCCTTGATCACGCAGAGGCCATCGCCCATCAGCTCGGTCGCGGCGTCATTGGCCAGGAGCACCGTGAGGCTGCGGTCGATGACGAGCACGCCGCAGTCGAAGCGCGCCAACGACTCGACCAGCGTCCGCTCTATCTGCGCGGCCGCCTGCAGCCGGCTTGAGACGATGAGTGCACGCGCGGCGTGCTTGCCCAGAAGATCGAGGGTCTCGAGCTCGTGGCCCTCGAACTGCCCGCGTTCGGCCGCGCGCATCACGCTGAATGCGATGACCTGCCTCGGCACCGGCGCGACCAAGTGCGCCGCGAAAGACCCCATGCCGTACCGAGGGCAGAATTCGTTGCGCAGCACGTCGGACGCGATCTCTTCGTCGGTGAAGAGCTGCGGCTCGCAGCAGACGCCGTCGGAGAGTTTGCGGGAATGAATGCGCAAGACCCGCGAGTCATGGCGCCACCAGATGCGATCGTATTCGGCCTTCGACTCCAGGAGAGCCGGCGACACGATCAGGCCGGTGGTGTCGCCCGGCGTAATGGGAATCATGACGGCGCCCATGCCGCCGCTCGCAAGTGCAAGCTGCTGCAGGGCGTCCGGCCAGAGCGAAGGCTCCACCGCCGCGCGATAGAGCAGCTCGATCGTGTCAAGGACCGCGACAGGATTGGCCATGGGAAGGCATTCCAGATGCGCAGAGCACGAGCACCGGTCGGTCGAAACGACCGGTCGATAAAATAAAAATAAACCAGATGATCCCCCCGGAACAGGGGGTTCGGGGACGTCCCATCGCTGTTAGCGTCGCGACGGGCAGAGATCAGAATGTGCAGTCACGCCGCGCAGCTCGCGCGTCTGTGGATGGACGATGACGACACACGGAAATCACGCTGAGCCGGGTCTTCTGTCGCTTCGGTGTCGCGACGTACGTGTTTCGCGCAAGATCTTCAACCGGAGAATTCCGGCTGACGCCTGCGGCAGTGCTTGCCACGGCGAACAGTTCCGGCAAGGAAGCCAAGGAGAGTCAGGTTTGCCAGGCTAATTTCAACATCGGCGAACTCGATTTGCAGCAAGGCGCGAACGCCGGCGCTACGGCGCTGTTCCAGGCTGCGGCGGCGGGTTGCCCGAAAAACTATACGGACTACGCCGCCATTGCCGAACTGAAGGCGCTTGGTGCAAGTCCTTGAATGAAATCTCCGCGAAGGCTCTGGTCAATTCAAATAAATATCGAAGGGAGAATGTCATGACCGTCTCTATAAGGGCCGCAAACACAATAGCTGCGCGCCGCTTTGCAGAAGCCGCATTTGTCGCCGCACTTCTCGCCACACCCGGAGCGGCTCTGGGAGCTGGCCCCGCCATGCCGGACGGTTGCCAACAAGACCTCAACCGGTGCAGCCAGAAAGTCTGGGCGCACAACTCTTTGCATCGCGGTTCTCAGCAAAGCGTTCAATTTTCCAACGGTATGACATTGACCTGCATCGCCAATGGGACGGACACCCCCAGAACCTGCTCGCTCAAATGAAATAAATTGGCCGGCCCCCGGAACGGGGGGTTCCGTGACGTCCCGTCATTGCTAGCGTCACGACAGGCAGAGATCAGAATGCGCAGGCACACCGCGCAGTCTGCGTATGGACGATAATGACATGCGGAAATACGCTAAGCCGGGTCTTCTCTCGCTTCGGTGTCGCGACCTACATATGTGCACAAAATCTTCAGACGGAGAACTCCGATGAGCTACAAACATGCACCGTGCATTTTTATCATATCGGCTATCGCATCATCTCTGCTGGCAACGACTGCCGCCCTGTCGAATGGCCCAATGGGGTCGGGCTCGCCGGGAGGACGCTCATCTGGCGCGATGCCGGGGTGGGGCTCCAGCGGAGCGCCATCCAACACCATTCGATCGCAGCCTGGATCCTATTATGGAAACACGCCGAACCAACAAAATAAGGGCGCCGGAATGAATTGTGGTGGATCGGATGTCTGCCTCGCACCTAACGCTCCAAGCCCTACCCCATATCCCAATTATAATAATAATGCGCCCGCCGCGCCTTCGATCTTCTTTGCTCCTTTCTTTGGTCCTGCGACACACTTTGGTCCTTAAGCGCGCCAAGCCGTAGGGCGGATTAGCGCAGCGTAATCCGCCATTTCCGCCGCCAAAGGACGGCGGATTACGCTTTCGGCTAATCCGCCCTACGGCTACGGGCCTCGTTCGCCGAACGCGCCGCTCGGCGCGACCTCGCCCGCCCAATCGAGCGGGAATAGGCCGTGGCGAACATCGCGATGAAACGATGGATGTGGCCAATCTTGCGCGCGGCGCGCGTGACCGTGCTTGATTGGGTTGAAATAACAATATTCGACATGACGCGCATAATCGGCGTCGTCACGAATCAAGTGTTCCCAAAATCGGCGTTGCCAGATGCCGCGTTCGCCACGCGCCTTGCGGACTGCTGAACGCCGCTCGCGCCGCGGTAGCGATGTTGCAAACCGCGTTTTTATCAGCCGCCATCGCGTCGAAAAGTCGACGTCATCGGGCGGCAAGGTCCAGATTGCGTGCAGATGATCCGGAAGCACGACAATGGCGGCAATGTCGAATGGGTATTTCTTTTGCGTTTCCTCGAACGCCTGCCGCAGCGCATCGACGTGATCGACGAGCAACGTCTGTCGCCGATCCAGCAGATTGTGGGTGAAAAACCAGCATCCGTTGGGGACAAATGCGCGGCGATAATTAGGCATGCGTCAGACTAACATAATCCCGTAGGGCGGATTAGCCGAAGGCGTAATCCGCCGCTTTTGCCGCCGGAAACGGCGGATTACGCTGCGCTAATCCGCCCTACGGGCCTTCGCATCCGCTTCACTGACATGCATGCGTGCCTTTGTTTCCAATTTTTGCTCCCGCAAGCAAAGTAGCCCGGGTGAGCGAACTCCGGGATTTCCCGTTTAGTTGCGACGCTGGCCCCTCACGCAATGCGTTCACACGGACCGCCTGAAGCTAATATTCGACGAAAACTCCAGGCTGATTACCGCGGTTGGAGCAAATCCAACACCGGCCCGAATACTTGCTGAATAGCAGCATTGAGCCGACATGCGGTTGTATGGCGGAAACCAAAAGGCTTTTGAAGGCGGACCAGTTCATGGAGAGTGGTCGCTTAATGAGCATCGTTGTCTTGTGGGGCAAAAGGTCAACCAGAAGGCCGCCGCGTTCCAAATGGCGCGCGGCTCGCTTCACGTTGTCTCTGATCGCTCTGTTCGTCTCAAGGACGTATTCCCGATGGTCAGCCATGGGGATTCGTTTCCGATGATTGGACTTTTCTGGAGCAGGTCGTGGGCCGGCCGACCGCTTGCGCCTTGCTCCTCGTAGTATTTATACGCCTGGGCCTCGCGGGTCGCAACTTAGCAAGCGTAGGATAAGGGCGCGAGGCGCGGTGCCCACGCGTTGGTTCACCGAAGCAGATCAACAGATCGCTGCCGCGGTCGGCGAGCGTGAGCGTGTAGAAAATATCTACCTCCGATCTTAGCCGACGATAGTCGCAACTTGCACGCTCCGTCCCTTCTCCCCAGAGGGGAGAAGGACAGGATGAGGGGGTTCGGACGGTGGAGTTTGATTCTGAAGCTTCCGAACCCCCTCTCCCCTGCGGGGAGAGGGGGACCACGGGTGTCGCCTGGGCAGCAAGCCTGTCATCGGGCCGACCGCTTTGCGAGGTCCGCCATCCGATCAATTTCGACTTGTTGCACTTCCAGCCTCGCACAGTTCGCACCATATATCTGCCACACCGGCAGCGTCGGAGGTCAAAGTGCGGCTCAGTCCGGGCGTTTTCGTTACAGATGGAGTCATTGACCGGATGCGGATTCCCGCATCCGAATTAATGCGAGCTGAGCAGAAGCATCACCGCGAATGCCTTCGCCGCGGCATACGAGTCGGCGCCCCCTCTTACATGCAGCACGACATGCATCGACTGTTGGGCTGGAGCCGCACACTCGGGCTCTATGCCGACAGCGAGATGGTCGGGGTCCTCGGACTCATCGAGGAACCGGAAACCGAACGGGAAAAGGCGGACCTGCAAGAGTCCGTGAAAGCATACTGGGACAATTTCCATCGCGACGGAATACAGCGTTTCCGCGATGACCTAATAGCGCGACTTGGTCCCATAGACCTCGGCAACGTTTCCCTTTTTATGGATGGAGGCCGCTGTCGCGAAGTCCCCTGGTGTAGCAGCCAATCTGTATCCCAACTTGTTTAAACCGGGACTGGCTAACGTCGATAAGGACGGCTTGACCGACTATCACGCTTTATTGGAACGCATGCAGCAGGTGCAGCCTGGCGTATTCCATGATCGTGATCGTGATCTACTCGTGTTTGCTCATCGATTCTTTCGACGTAGCCTTTCTCACTGGAACAAGATTAACAGTTACTTCCTGCAAAGCTTTGACGCGACCGCCCGCGAGAATAGTGATCTGCGCGCTCGGTTGAAGCTTGACCCTGATCTGGTGGGCCACCCGGCCAGCCTCCGCAACCTTATCGAGCTCGAATATTGGCGCGGCCCACTCTACAGCGATGACATTGCGGCTATTCCGGAGGGGGTTGCCGAGCACAAGGCGGATGAACGAACGAAGTTATACGAGGGGGTTGACCGCACGCAGGTCTGGTGGAAGGCGCCTGAGTCTCGCCGTATCGATGGCGAACCCGTCGACTACCGCACGTTCGAGATCGAAGAGATCACAGAAAATCCTGCGGGCGGACTAGGCAATGACCATTACGGGTGCCGTTACGCGCATGCCGAGTTTTCTGCGGATGAAGGGGCAATTACACATTTCGATGGCGCTATCCGGGCCTATGCATGGGAATCCTACCTCGAACGGATCGCGACCTCGATTGATCGAGCGGGGAAGCACGCCGATTACACCAAGGTTTTCCGCTTTGACGGTGGTTTGTCGATTCCGCATTGGAAGCGACTACTAAGCGACTTCTTCCGAGGCAACCAGCTTATCCCGGAATATCTTGGTGCGCCCGCCGAAAAGAATAAGAATTCGGGAGTCGAGTCGCCGGCGAGCACGTCTGCAGCTCCCCATGAGGCTGCGCTGGCGGCCCTGATCAGTCTAAAGCCGGGCTCGATTGACTGCTCGATGCAATTGTGGGCCGAGCGGGCCCAGGATATCGGCGGTGAAATCGTTCCTTATATCGAAGTCGGCGTGGGCGAAGTGGAAAAGCGCCTTCGCGCCCGGCTGGACCTGAAGAATATAACGACCATCGGCATCCGGCACGACATACTGAACTTGTCGCGCCTTTGTTTCGGCCCCTCCGATGATCTGAAGGCGACCTTCGACACGGAGGTCGCCGCCCTTGCGGCTGCGCTTGACCGGGACGCGCAGACCGGCCTTATCCGCCGGGTGGCAATTCCGCTGGCCTGGGAAGATGACGGACTCGTGGTGACGCTGACAGTCGCAGGCGACGTTAACAAGGTCGTCGCGGTGCTGAATAAGCTTTCGACTACAATCAATCCCACGCAGGCGCCGTCCGAATGGATCGAGCCTCTGTCCGACTTGATCAAGGCGACCACGCCGCGCCAGCGGTCTCCAGTGATCTGGGATGGCGTCTTTAGGGGCGTCCTCGAAATTGGACGAACCGGCACGGTGGAACAACAGATGTTAATACCGGACGCGTTATTACAGGAGCTAGTCTCTAGCGGCAAGCTCAACATAGGCAAAGCCGAGGCACTAGCTTAGCTTCGCGTCGGCTTGTGAATGTCAGCTGTTCGATCACCGTCCTCGTAGCATTTTTTGCGACACGCTCTTGACATTCGTCCCTATTCCAGTTACCTGACAATCGTCGCTCCGTGAAGGACATGGCGCGGAGGCACACTGTGTCATGGGAGCGAGGGCGGTGCCCGCGGGCGGGTTTGCAGCCTGCTCCCGGGCGGCTTGGGTATCAGTCCCCCGGCACGATGACCGGGGCGGGAGGTGCTCCCTGGACTGGGACAGGTGAAGGCGGGTAACGCCCGTTCAGACTGCGTCCCAGGAAGCCTGGCCTGAAGCTGACCTTGGGGATGGAATAATTCCCCGAGATGAGAGCCGTGGTGGAACGCCGTCAAGCGTGCGCGCTCCGCAAGAGCGCGCGCCGCATCGCAAGATGCGGCGGTTGTGACCCTGCGTTTGCCGGCGTTCCGCTTCCTTCAATTTCTTTCTTTTATTCTTGGGCTTTGGCGAGACGGGCGTAGCGATTAAAGAAGCAGAGGCACCACCCCTCTCTTTCCATATCCTCCCCGGGCTTCGCGCTTCACGTGGCAGGTTTTGCAACGCTCGGGCGAAGAGGCGCGCCGCGAGAACGAGCTCACTTATCCGCCACCGCGTTAGCGGGGGAGGGGGACCACCCCGAAGGGGTGGTGGAGGGGGCGCGGGACTCAACGAAGCTCTTTCGACGAAAGTGAATCGACGAGGCCGGCGCCCCCTCCACCGCGCTAACGCGCGGTCCCCCTCCCCCGCTTCGCGGGGGCGGATGAAGCAAGAGCGGCTCTCGGGGCCGCCAGTTCAAAGCATTGCACGTCGCGTGGCGACATGGCTTTATCCGCCCGCAATGAAGGGGATATCGCGGTGAAGACTGTTGAAGCGGGGGTGATCGGTGTCGGCTGGATCGGCGGCTTGCGCGCAGACACGTTGTCGCGCACGGCGCTGGTCGACAGACTGCACCTGTGCGACATCAAGCCGGACCGGCTTGCCGAGGTGACGAAGCTCTACAAGCCGGCGACCGCGACGCTCGACTACCAGGACATCATCAAGAACGAAAGGATTTCGGTGGTCTATGTTTCGACCACGCCGGAAGCCAACCACTATCCGATCGCGCGCGATTGTCTGAAAGCCGGCAAGAACGTCATGCTGGAAAAGCCGATCGCGCTCGAGCTGTGGGAAGCCGACGAGCTGATCCAATTGGCGAGCCGCAACAATCTGAAATTCACCATCGGCTATTCGCAACGCTTCAATCCCAAAGTCGCCTACGCCAAGAAGAAGATCGTCGACGGCACGCTGGGCAAGGTGGTTTCGGTGCTGGTCAGCCGTCACTTGTCGCGCGAATTGGGCAAGAAAATCGCCAGCCGCGTGCGGCTGTCGCCGGTGGTGATGGAATCGACCCACGACCTCGACTTCGTGTTCTGGCTGTTGGAGCCGGCCAAGCCGGTGCGGGTCTATAGCCAGGGCGCCTACGGTTACATGCAGCCGGTGAACGGCTCGCACGACATCATGTTCACCACCGTCACCATGGACAATGGTGTCGTGGTGATGATCGGCGGCGGTTGGAATTTTCCGCCGAGCTTTCCGAATTACTGCTCGACCTGGATCGAGATCACCGGCACCGACGGCGCGCTCACGCTTGACGACACCCAGCGCGACAACTGGCTCAATACCGAAAAACGCGGCCAGGAATTCCCGATGTCGACCATGCCGGGCGAGTGGGTCGACCATGTGTTCGCCGGCGGCATCGGGCCCGAGACGATCCATTTCCTCGAAGCCTGCATCCGCGACACCGCGGTGATGGTGACGCCCGAGAGCGCGCGGCGGGTGATGGAGACTTACAGCGCGGCCGATCTGTCGGCCGACCGCAACGAGCCGGTCGATCTGCCGCTGACCAACGAGACGATTTCCGGCATCGCCGAGCTCAAGGCCAAGAACCGCGCGGGATTGAACGTATGAAGAAGAACGCCAAGGGCATCGGGCTGGCCATCATCGGCGCCGGCCGGGTCGGTTTGTTCCGCGGCGAGGTGGCGGCGCGGCATCCGGCCGTGGAGTGGATCGGCATCGCCGAGCTCAACCACAATCGCGGCGGCGACGTCGCGGCCCGCATCGGCGCTGATTTCGTCACCACCAGCCACCGCGAACTCTTGGCACGGCCGGAAGTCAACGCGGTGCTGATCTCGACCGACGAGCATCTGCACGTCGATCCGATCCTGGCGGCGGTCGAGCGCGGCTTGCCGATGCTGATCGAAAAACCGCTGGCGACCGACCTCGCCCAGTCCGCCCGCGTGCTCAAGGCGATCACCGATGCCAAGCTCGACGCCATCGTCGGCTATACCCAGCGCTTCCGCCGCAAATGGCTCGCCGGCAAGGAGAAGGTGCGCAGCGGCGCGCTCGGCGACGTCACCATGGTGACGTCGCGCGCCTTCATGAACCGCCTCGTCGCCATCGACAATTACAAGCGCACCGACGATCCGTCGACGATCTCGCCCATGGTGATCTCCGGCACCCACGCGCTCGACATCGTCATGTGGTACCTCGAAGGCAAGCAGCCGGTCGAATGCTACGCGCGTTCGATCGACAAGGTTTTAGGACCGCTCTATCAGGGCATCGACGCCACCGCCGGCATGATCATGTGCGCCGACGGCACTCTGTATCACCTCAACATTTCCTGGGCGCTGCCGGTCACCTGGCCCGGCGCGGTCTACAGTTTGGAGGTCGGCATCAACGGCACCCACGGCGTGCTCACCATCGACGATACCCATCGCGACATGGTGCTCGCGGTCTCAAAACCGCAAGGCGAAGGCTACGCGCCCGACCAAAGCCGCTTGGTCGATTTCCTCGGCTCTTATCCGCCGGGTGACATGGCGCTCGGCGAATTGCGCGGCCCGATGCGCGAGGAAACCGACTCGTGGCTCAACCGCGTCTCGCTCGGCCTGCCGACCCAGGCTGCCACCGCCGCCGAGGCGCATAATCGGCTGATGCTGACCAAAGCGCTCGACCTCTCGGCAAAACTCCGCGAGCCGGTCAAGCTGCCGCTCGAGCCGGAACAAGGGCTGGCGGCGGCGTGACCGAGAACAAATAATCAGCGCAACGCGACGAGCAAAACGACGATCTCGCACACCTGCTCGACCGCGCCGAGCACGTCGCCGGTTTGGCCGTCGATCTGCACGACGCTCAGCCACGCCATCAGCACGATGGCGACGAGCAGCAAAATCAGCGCCGCAATGCCGAGCGAGGGTCCGAGCCCGATCGCCAGAACCAGGATGCCCAGCACGCTCGCGGTGATGACGCGATCGCCCGACGGCCGGCCGGCGGCGAACGCCAAGCCGTCGCTACGCGCCGGCGGTACCAGCGCCATGAACACCGGCATCGCCGCCCGCGCGCCACCGTGCGCCGCGATCAGGGCCCACAGCACCACGATCGGATTGCCGAGCGACGCGATGGCGCTCACGCGCAACAGGATCGACAGTGTGAGCGCGCAGACGCCGTAGGTGCCGATCCGGCTGTCGCGCATGATGTCGAGCTTGCGCTCCCGCGTATCGCCGCCGCCGAAACCGTCGGCGGTGTCGGCGAGCCCGTCCTCGTGCAGGCAGCCGGTGACGGCAAGCGTCGCTGCGACCGCAAGCGCTGCCGCGATCCACGGCGGCGAACCGATCTTGTGGGCAACCGCATAGACCACCGCGGCGATCAGTGCGATGAGGACGCCGGCCAGCGGGAACGCCCAGGCCGCGCGCGAAATATCGGCGCCTGCGGCCGGCGGTGCGCGCCCGACCGGCAGCCGCGTCAGAAACGCGACGCTCGCCTTGAGGTCATTGGCGCAATCCGCGAGCCAACCGTCGGGTATCGTCATGGATCATCCTCGGCCCGTATCCTTATCGCCGCCGTCCCGCGGGTTTGGTAGACATTGACTGGCCTTTCCCGCTGCCAAGGACCTGACCGGCGATGGCGAATTTTACCTCGTTTTCTGCGCTGCGCACCGCTTGTCTTGACCTGCCGGGCGGGCATCCGGCGGCGAGCGCGGCGGTCGCGCAACGCGAAGCCAGCCTGACCAAGCCGCCGAAGAGCCTCGGCCGGCTCGAGGACCTGGTCGCCTGGCTAGCCCATTGGCAGGGCCATGTGCCGCCGCGGTTGGAGCGCGTCGATATTCTGGTCTTTGCCGGCAGTCACGGCGTGACCAGGCGCGGCGTGTCCGCCTATCCCGCCGAGGTCACGGCGCAAATGGTGGCGAATTTTGCCTCCGGCGGCGCCGCAATCAATCAGCTCGCGTGCACGGCGGGTGCTCAGCTGCGCGTCATTCCACTGGCGCTCGATCAGCCGACCGCCGATTTCACCGAACAGCCGGCGCTCAGCGAACAGGAATTCCTCGCCGCTGTGACGGCCGGATACGAGGCGGTCTCGCCGCAATGCGATCTCGTCTGCCTGGGCGAGATGGGCATCGGCAATACCACGGCGGCGGCGGCGATCGCGGCGGCCCTGTTCGGCGGCGGTGGCGCGCGCTGGGCGGGCCGCGGCACCGGTGTCGATGAGGAGGGTCTGGCGCGCAAACGCGCCGTTATCGACCGCGCGCTGGAGCGGCACGCCGCCGCGCTCGACGATCCGCTGGCGATTGCCGCGGCGCTCGGCGGCCGCGAGCTTGCCGCCATCCTGGGCGCGACTTTGGCGGCGCGGCGGCAGCGCATTCCGGTATTGCTCGACGGTTTTGTTTGCACTGCCGCCGTCGCACCGTTGGCGAAATTGCGCGGCGATACGCTTGCGCATGTGCAAGCGGGCCACGTCTCAGCCGAAGCCGGACACCGCATGCTGCTCGAAGAACTGTCCCTCGTGCCGATGGTCAATCTCAACATGCGGCTCGGCGAAGCGTCGGGCGCCGCCGTGGCGCTGCTGCTGCTGCGCGCCGCGCTGGCGTGCCACACCGGCATGGCGACATTCGCCGAGGCGGGTGTGTCCGATAAGCCGGCTGACGATGCCGAACCTAAAGCCGCGAGTTAGGCCGTCGTCGCAATGGCGTGAAAGAATGTGCCGGTGACCCGGCCACGCCGTCCGCCGGCGTTGCCGAGTTCGCGGCCTTCGCCGTCGCGCAGTTCGGCGAACGACTCATCATCGCCGGCCGACGTCAGCGACGCGTAATGGAATTCGTGGCCGCGCACGATCGCGCCTTGGCGTCCCAGCACGTTGTCGGACAATAGCCGCGCGGTGCGGTAGCCGAGATGCAGCTTGCGTTTCGCAAAGCTGGTTCCGTGCCCGAGCAGGCCGGTCATGACGTGCGGTTGCCCTGCCGCATCCTCAAGGCTTTGGCCCAAAACCATGTAGCCGCCGCACTCGCCGTGCACCGGCCGCGTTTGTGCAAAGGTTCGCAGACCATCGCCGAAGCATCGTGCCGTGGCGAGCGCTTCCGCATGCAGCTCCGGGTAGCCTCCCGGCAGCCAGCAGCAATCGGCATCGTCCGGCGGCGGCTCGTCGGCGAGCGGCGAAAATTGCAAAATCTCGGCGCCGGCGTTGCGCCACGCCGCAAGCAGATGCGGATAGACGAAGCTGAACGCCCGATCGTGCGCCAGAGCGATGCGCTGCCCGGGCGGCGGGATGGCGGCGTCGCCCATCGCGGGATTGATCGTCAACGGCGCGGCGGCCGCTACGATGCCATCGAGATCGAGATGACGTTCGGCGATTGCCGCGAGCCGCTCGATCAGCGACGTCAGATCGGGATGTTCTCCGGCTTGCACGAGACCGAGATGACGCTCGGGCAACGCCATCGCCGCCTCGCGCGGCACGGCGCCGAGGATTGGAACGCCGAGCGCGGCGATGGCGTCCGCGACGACGGCGCGATGGCGCTCGCTGGCGACGCGATTCAAGATCACGCCGGCGATGCGCACGGCCGGGTCGTGCGCGGCAAAACCCCGCACCACGGCCGCCGCCGATTGCGCTTGGCGCGACACATCGAGCACGAGCACGACCGGCAGAGCAAAATGCGCGGCGAGATCGGCGGTCGCGCCGCGTTGTCCGGCGACACCGTTGGTGCCGTCGAACAGCCCCATGACGCCTTCGATCACGAAAATTTCTGCTTCGGCTGAGGCCTGCGCGGCCATGGCGTCGAGCAGCGCGTGCGACATCGCCCAGGAATCGAGATTGATGCTCGGCGCAGCGGTCGCCGCCGCATGGAACGCCGGATCGATATAGTCGGGCCCGGCTTTTGCGGCGCGCACGGCGACGCCGCGCTGCTTCAGCGACGCCAGTATCGCCAGCGTCACGGTGGTTTTGCCGGCACCGGAATGGGTCGCAGAGATGATCAGGCCGCGCGCCATCACGGCGAATCCTTTTGCGCCGTCGCGCTGTCGCCGAGGAGCTGCGATCGCATCTCGACGATGTCGCCGATCACCACGATGGCGGGCGGCTCGAATTTTTGCTCGTGTGCATCGTCGGCGAGTTTTTCGAGCGTCGAAACCAGGACACGCTGTTTCGGTGTCGTCGCCGACGCGATCACGGCGGCGGGTGTGCGCGCCGCGAGTCCCGTTCTCATCAACTCAGCCGCGATCCGATCGAGATTGTGCATCACCATGTAGAGCACGATCGGCTGTCCGGTGCGGGCGAGCGGCGCCCAATCGAACTCCCCGTCGGCGCCGTGGCCGGCGGCGAAGATGACGGCGCGATTGGTGCCGCGCAGCGTCGCCGGGATCGCCGCCGCCGCCAACGCGGCAAGTCCCGCGGTGACGCCGGGAATGACGCGGAACGGTACGCCCGCCGCCGCAAGCGTCATCGCCTCTTCGCCGCCGCGGCCGAACACGAACGGATCGCCGCCCTTGAGCCGCAACACGCGCTTGCCGGCGCGCGCCAGCGCGACCAGGCGCTGGCTGATATCGGCTTGCGTCGCCGACGGCTTGCCGCCGCGCTTACCGGCGAATTCGAGCCGCGCCCCCGCGCCGGCCAGCGCCAGCACCCGTTCATCGACCAGCGCGTCATGGACGACCACGTCGGCCTGGGCGAGGCCGGCGAGCGCGTCAAGCGTCAAGAGGCCGGGATCGCCCGGCCCGGCGCCGGCGAGCCAGACGGTCCCCGGTGCAAAAACCGGAACGCCGGCACGGCGCGCCGCCAAAGCGTCCCATGCGGTCATGGTTCGCTCCTTGGCTTGCCGTGGTGACGATCACGGCGGCTGGGACTAAAGGGAAGGGCATGGCCAAGCAGGAACGCCCTCTGCGCCGGGGTTGGACCACCGGCACCTGCGCCGCAGCGGCGGCTAAGGCCGCCTTTACCGCGCTGGTGACCGGCGAGTTCCCCGATCCGGTCGCGGTGACCTTGCCGCGCGGCGAACGGCCGAGCTTCGCGCTCGCCATGACACGCAGGGACGACAATGCCGCGACCGCAGGCATCATCAAAGATGCCGGCGACGATCCGGACGTGACCCATGGCGCTTTGGTGTGCGCGACCGTGCGCGCGAGCAATAGCGGCGTCGGCGTGAGCTTTCGCGCCGGCGAGGGCGTCGGCACCGTGACCCGCGCCGGCCTTCCGGTACCGCCCGGCGAACCCGCCATCAATCCGACGCCGCGCCGCATGATCCAGGACGCCATCGCCGAAGTCGCTGCTGCGGCGTCGTGTGCGGCCGATGTCGAGGTCGAAATCTCGATCCCCGGCGGCGAAGCGCTCGCCGCGAAGACTCTCAACGGCCGCCTCGGCATCGTCGGCGGACTGTCGATCCTCGGCACCACCGGCATTGTCGTGCCGTATTCGTGCTCGGCGTGGATCCATTCGATCCACAGCGGCATCGATGTCGCCCGCGCCGCCGGCTTGACCCATGTCGCCGGCTCGACCGGCGCAAGCTCGGAGGCCGCGGTGCAAAAGCTCTACGGCCTGTCGGAGATCGCGCTGATCGACATGGGCGATTTCGTCGGCGGCATGCTCAAATATCTGCGCCGCCATCCGATGCCGCGCGTCACCATTGCCGGCGGCGTCGCCAAGATGACAAAACTCGCCCAGGGCCTCACCGATCTTCATTCCAGGCGCGGCGAAGTCGATTTCGCGACGCTCGCTGGATTTGCCGAAGCATCCGGCGGCTCGGCCGATCTCTGCGCGCGCATCAAGACGGCCAATACCGCGGCGGAAGCTTTTGTGCTGGCGCAATCCCAAAACATTGTGCTCGGCGACACCGTCGCGCGCGCGGCGCAGGCGTCGGCAGCGCGCGTCGTTGCCGGCCGCGACATCGCCGTCGAGATCGTGCTGTTCGATCGCGAGCAAAATCTGGTCGGCCGCGCACCGTTCAAGTAGATATGTGCTCAAGCGGCGCCTCCACGGAAACGGCGGCGATAATCGGCATCATAGAGCGCGCTGTCGCGAAAGTTCTCCGCAGCGAGAGCGCGACCGACCAGGATCAGCGCCGTGCGCTCGATCTTTTCCGCTGCGACTTGCGCTGCGATATCGGCAAGCGTACCGCGCAAAATGCGCTGCGTCGGCGAACTCGCCTGCACCACGACGGCCGCCGGACAATCGGCGCCGTAGAACGGCGTCAGCTCATCGGCGACCGTTTCGATGGCATGGACCGCCAGATGGACGACAAGCGTCGCGCCAGTCTTAGCGAAGGTCGCGAGACGCTCGGTTTCCGGCATCCGCGAGGCACGGCCGGAGACGCGCGTCAGCACCACGCTCTGCGCCACTTCGGGGACGGTGAGCTCGCATTCCAGCGCCGCCGCCGCCGCCGCAAAAGCTGGCACACCGGGCGTCAGCGTATAGGGGATGCCGTGTCGTTCGAGCCGGCGCAGCTGCTCGGCGAGCGCGCTATAGAGCGAGAGATCGCCGGAATGCAGCCGCGCCACGTCGAGATTTTTCCCGTGGGCCGACGTGAACTCGGCTTCGATTTCATCGAGCGATAGCGGCGCCGTATCCACGATACGCGCACCCGGCGGACAATGACCAAGCAATTCGCGCGGCACGATCGAGCCGGCATAGAGGCAGACCGGGCAGCGCGCGATCAGATCGCGGCCGCGCACCGTGATGAGGTCGGCCGCGCCCGGCCCGGCGCCGATGAAATGCACGGTCATGGCGCGGCTCCCGAAGCGGCGACGGCGCAGGTCGCCGATCCCAGGACGAGGCGAGGGCTGATGAGCCGCGCCGACGGTCCCGCCGCGGCAAGGGCTGCGGCCTCCGCAACGGAATGCACGCCGGTAAGCGCCAGCACACGCCCGGATCGCGTCTCCGTGCGGTCGTTTGCCGCTTGCAATTCGGCCTCTGGGATCAGGACGAGATCGACACCAAGATTCGCCGCGGCTGTCTCGATTCCCGCTTCGCCGCTCTTCGCCGCGGCCGTGGCGATGCAATCGAGCGCGTGAGAAGCAATGCCGGCGCGGTCGAGCGCGGCGCGGATCGCCGCCTCGATGTCGGGCGCCGCTGCGCCCCGCCTGCAACCGACGCCGGCGACGATCATGGCTTTGTCCAAATCCATTGCGTCACCGGCATCGCGGCGTGCCAGCCGGTTTTTTCGCCGATCGGATCGGCCCGCGAAATGGCGATGCGGATCAGCTTGCCGCCGAGCGCGGCGTGGCGGGTCAAGAGCTGCGCCTCGCTGCCGAGCGTCACCGCATTGGCCACCAGACGGCCGGCCGGCCGCAGCGCGCGGGTCGCGGCATCGAGCACGCCGGCTTCGCTGATGCCGCCGCCGATGAAAATGGCGTCGGGCGTCGGCAGCCCGGCCAGCGCGGTCGGAGCGGCGTATTCAACGATCTCGAGGCCGGGAACGCCGAACGCCGCAGCGTTGCGGCGGATGCGCGCCGCGCGATCAGCCTGCCGCTCGATGGCGACGGCGCGCAGCGACGGATCGGCCAGCATCCATTCGATGGCGACCGAGCCCGAGCCGGCGCCGATATCCCAGAGCAATTCGCCGCGCCGCGGCGCCAGCGACGAGATCGTGACCGCGCGGATTTCGCGCTTGGTGATCTGGCCGTCGTGCTCGAACAAGGCGTCGGACAATCCGGGGGAGCGCGCGAGCACGCGAGCATCGGCGGCGGCCTCGACTTCGATGGCGACTGTGTTGAGGGCATCGACCGCGCCGAGATCGAACGCCGCGGCGCTCGCGGAACGGATGCGCTCGTACGATCCGCCAAGCGCTTCCAGTACCGTCAGGCGCGAGCCGCCAAATCCCGATTGCGTCAGGAGCTTTGCCAGCGCCGCCGGTCCCTGGCCGTCGGAGGTCAAGGCCAGGATGCGGGTTCCCGGCTGCAAATGCGGGCGCACCAGATCGAGCGAGCGGCCGTGCACCGAAATGAGCGCGGTCTGCGGCAGCGACCAGCCGAGCCGGGCCGCCGCCAGGCTGAAGGCCGACGGCGCCGGGATGACGGTCATCTCGCGGGCGTCGATGCGGCGGGCGAGCGCCGCGCCGACGCCATAGTGGAATGGATCGCCCGACGCCAGCACGCAGATCTGGCGGCCGCGATGATGCAAGACTTCGTCGGCGGCGCCGTCGAACGGGCTCGGCCACGGCCGGGTCGCGCCGCGAATGAGCGGCGCCGCGAGGCCGAGATGGCGCCGGCCGCCGAACACGATTTCGGCGGCACCGATCAGCCCGCGGGCCACCGGGCTCAAACCCTCGACGCCATCCTCGCCGATGCCGACGATGGACAGCCAGCGCGGCGATGCGGCAGTGTCGGGCCCGGTCGCATCGGGGCGCGGCGGTTTAGAAAGAGGCGTTTTAGAATCAGGCATGGCACGCATCCTCATTCTCGGCGGCACCACGGAGGCGCGGCAATTGGCCGGACGCCTCGCCGGCCGTGCCGGCCTCAAGATAACGCTGTCGCTCGCCGGCCGCACCGCAACGCCCGCCGCGCAACCGGTCCCGGTCCGCGTCGGCGGCTTTGGCGGCGCTGCGGGGTTGGCGAAATATCTCGTCAGCGAACGCGTTGATGCCTTGATCGACGCGACGCATCCTTACGCCAACGTAATTTCGGCAAACGCCGTTGCTGCCGCGCGGCGAAGCGGGGTGCCTATGGTCGCGCTGCGGCGGCCGCCGTGGATCGCGGTTTCGGGCGATCGGTGGATCGAGGTGAGCGATGTCGGCGAGGCGGTGGGGGCGATCGGTCAAACGCCGCGCCGCGTCTTTGTCGCGCTCGGCCGCAACGAGCTTAAGCCGTTCGGCGATGCGCCGCAGCACTATTATTTGATCCGCAGCGTCGATCCGGTCGATCCGCCATTGCCGCTGCCGCATGTCGGCTACGTCACCGGTCGCGGTCCGTTCGGCGAAGCTGACGATCATGCGCTGATGACCGAACATCGTATCGACGTGATGGTTGCCAAGAACAGCGGCGGTACAGCGACCTACGGCAAGATCGCCGCGGCACGCGCGCTCGGCATCGACGTTATCATGCTGCGCCGGCCGCCTGCGCCCGATGGAGCCGCGGTCGAGACAATCGAAGACGCGATCGCCTGGCTCGATCATGCGCTGACCTCCGCGACGGCGCGCGGCGTATAGACCAGCGGGTGGCGGCCGGGACGCGCGATGACGCGGGTGTCGCGCGAGCCAACGATCACCAGCGTTGCCATGTCGGCATTCGCCGCGTCCGCTCCGTCGAGTGTCACGACGTTTATGTGTTCGTCCTGCCGTCCGACCGCACGGCCGAATATGACCGGCGTTGTCGGCGGCAGATGCCGGCGCAGGCGCTCGATCGCATTACGGAACTGCCACGGCCGTGCTCGCGACACCGGATTGTAGAGCGCGATAACAAAACCCGCGCCCGCAGCCGCGTCGAGCCGCCGCTCGATCAATTCCCATGGTTTGAGATTGTCGGACAGCGAAATCGCGCAGAAGTCATGGCCCAGCGGCGCGCCGATCCGCGCCGCTACGGCGAGCATCGCGGTGATGCCGGGAATGATCGCGACGTCGAGCGCGCGCCAGCTGTCCGGCCCGGCTTCGATTTCCTCGCAGATCGCGGCCGCCATGGCGAACACGCCCGGATCGCCGCCGGACACCACGGCAACGCGCGCGCCCTGCGCCGCATGGCGGAGCGCGTTGGCGGCGCGTGCGCGTTCCTCGCGGTTGTTGGAGGCGTGGCGGTTTTGGCCGGCGCGCACCGGCATGCGATCGAGATAGGGCCCGTAGCCGTAAATCGCTTCCGCGGCGGCGAGCGCTTCCTCGGCTTCCGGCGTGAGATAGCGCGGATCGCCCGGTCCCAGGCCGACTACGATGAGGCGCCCGCTCATGGCTTTTCTCCCGGCCGTCCCGCCCAGCCCGGTACCAAAACCACGGCGAAATAAGGCGCGTCATCGTCGAGCTTTGAGGTCAGCGGAATCATTTTCGCATCCGCCATGGTGCCGCGCTCGACATAGATGGCGCGCGGCAGGCGGCCGCTACGGTCGAGCGCACGGCGCAGCTTTGGCAGATGGCGGCCGACCTTCATCACCACCGCGGCATCGGCGTCGGCCAGCCGGCGCGTCAGCTCGGTTTCGGGCAGCGTCGCCGGCAGCACGGTAAAAACGTCGTCGCCCTGGGCGATCGGCATTCCGGCCGCCGACCAGCAGCCCGACATGCCGGTAACGCCGGCGACGATCTCGGCGGAGAACCGCGATGCGAGCCGCGTGTGCAGATGCATGTAGGAGCCGTAGAACATCGGATCGCCTTCGCAGATCACGGCGACGATGCGACCGGCATCGAGATGCGCGGCGATTTCGGTCGCGGCGCCGTCGTAGAAATCGCCGATCGCATCGCGGTAGCCGTCGCTGTCCTTCGGCAGCTCGGTGGTGACGGGGTAGAGCAAAGGAAGTTCGATGACTTCGGCGCGCAGGTGCTGCGCGGCGATGGCGCGCGAATGACTGTGATTTCCCGCTTTGGCGAAATGCGCGATCACGTCGGCCTCGCCAAGCGCGCGCATCGCTTTGAGCGTCACCAGTTCCGGATCGCCCGGTCCGACGCCCACGCCGATCAGTTTGCCCGCGCTCATAGGCCTGCCCTCGCCAGCGCGTTGACAGCGGCAGCACACATGGCGCTGCCGCCCATGCGGCCGCGCACGACGATGAACGGCACGCCGCGCGGATCGGCGGCGAGCGCCGCTTTCGACTCGGCGGCGCCGACGAAGCCGACCGGAATGCCGAGGATCGCCGCCGGTTTCGGCGCGCCCTCGTCGAGCAAATCGAGCAGGCAGAACAACGCCGTCGGTGCATTGCCGATGGCGACCACGGCGCCGGCCAGCCGGTCGATCCACAGATCGAGCGCCGCCGCCGAGCGCGTCGTGCCGCGCTGCTCGGCGATGCCGGGCGTGCGTGGATCGTTGAGCGTGCAGATCACGTCATTGCGCGCCGGAAGCCGCGCGCGGGTAATGCCGTGCGCCACCATCTCGGCATCGCAAAAGATCGGCGCGCCGGCGGCCAGCGCCTGCCGCGCCGCTGTGACGACATTGCCGCCGAACAAGATGTGCGCCGCCACTTCGACCTGACCGCAGGCATGAATCATGCGCACCGCAATGTCGGCTTCCTCGGCCGAAAAGCGCGACAGGTCGGCCTCGGCGCGGATGATGGCGAACGAGCGCTCATAGATCGCCGCGCCGTCACGCAAATAGGCGGCGCGCTCAGACATGGTCATCCTTATGTTTGATGCCACGCGCGATGTTGGCGACAGTGGCCGGCAGCTCATTCGTCGCAACGATCTTGAACGGTGCGTCGTGGGTCGAGCCGTTGGCAATAAGCGCGCACCCCGAAGACGTACCGACAACGGTCAGCGCCGCCGGCGCAGGATGCGCGCAACCCTTGGCGCAGCCGGAAATATGAATCTTGAACGAGCCATCGAGATGCGGCGCGGCGGTCGCGGCGATTTGTGGTGCAAGAGAGCGCGCGGCGATGTCTGCTGACGCGCAGATCGGCGCCCCGGCACAGGCAATCACATGCCGCCGCGGGTCGTCGGCGCGCACGATGAAGCCGAGCGCTTCGGCCGCGGCGGCAAAGGACGAAGCTGTCTGTCGCGTCAGGCCGATGAGCATGAGCGCTCTGCTTGGCGCCGCGCGCACGCTATTCGCTCCCGCGGTTTTAGCGACTTCGGCCAATCGTTGCAGTGAAATGGCATCGGCATGGCCGAAGGCAACGCCGACGCCATACGCAAATATGCCGTCACGCAATGGGTGTGTACCGATCGGTGCTTTCCGCTCATTCCCGCGCAAGCGGGAACCCAGCGCTGGGTCCCCGCTTTCGCGGGGACGAGCGGATGTTACGAGCAGATCTTCGACGGCAGTGCGGAACACGCCGACGCCCTCGGCCGCAAGAACGTCGCGTGCGCGCACGCCACGGCCTCGCTGCGCCAAAACTTCAAGCAGGCCCGTGACGGCTGCGATGCCATTGCTCACAGAGACGGTGCCGAGTTGGCTTGCGCTGTCGGCGTCGCCGCCGCCAATGCCGATGCGGATAACGGCGCCGTCCTGCATCGCTTCAGCGCGCAGGCGCACGTCGGCGGCAAGACCGTCGAGATCGAGCACGCCGCCACTATCGATCGCGACCGAGACCTTGACAGAAAGTCTTCGGGCGAGCGAACTCCGTGCGAGCGCAAGGCGCAAATCGGCGGCGAGCGCGCCGGCATCGATGATATCTTCCGCATCGAGGCCGGCCAGGGGATTCATCAGAATCGCGATGCCGTCCTCGGCCGCGATGCCGAGCGCGGCGATAGCCGCCGCAAAACGCGGCGCGGTTGCGGCGCTCAATCCGCGAATTTGGATGCTGCCGCGCGACGTGACTTCGATGATGCCGTTGCCATGCTGCCGCGCGGCCGCGCACAGGGTGGCGAAGGCGTCGAGTGCGATCGTACCGGTCGGCAGTAGGCGAACCAGCAGACCGTCGCCGGTCGCCATCGGCGCGGACAGTCCCGGACAGGCGCCGCGGCGTCGCGGAAGAGTGAGTGCGGGGGCGGTCATGCCGTGACTTCCGCACGCAGTAGCGACAGACCGGCGTCGACATCGTTGCGCCGCGGATGCCAGAAGCCGCGCCGCCGCGCCGCGTCGAAGCGTTCGGCAATCGCGGCGGCGGCTTGCGGATTCTCGCGCAGCAGGAATTCGCGCACATCGGCATCGGCGACATAGGCGTCGTGCAGGAGATCGAACAATTCGCCGGCCACCGCGCCGGTCGTTTCGGCGAAGGCGACCAGGCGGTCGACGGTTTCGGCAAGCTCGGCGGCGCCGCGCGGGCCGTGGCGCATCTGGCCGGCGATGAAGCGCGGATTGATCGCGCGCGCGCGCACGATGCGCGAAAGCGCCGCCGACAGCGCCCGCGCCCGCGGCCGCTGTGGATCGGTGACGTCAAGCATGATGAGATCGGCGGTGCGGCCGAGCATTTTTGCCGCCGCGGCAAAGCCGCCGACGAAGGCCGCGTCCTCGCCGCCTTCGAGGAGGTCGCGGCCCGGATCGTCGCTCGGATGCACCAGTGCGTCGGCGTCGGCGACGCGCCGCGCGAACGCGCCGGGCGATGCGTCACCTTCGCCGTCGGCGCCGCCATAGGCGTGTGACGCTGCGGCGAGATAAGCCGCACCGATAGAGTCGGTGTCCACGCTGCGGCCGAGCAAATCTTCGACGCCCGAACCATAGACGCCCGGCGCGGTGCCGAAGATGCGATCGAGGCGTGGGCCGCTTGTACCATCGTCGGTGCGGCGCGCGGCAGCGAGCGGATTTTCGTCGTTATCCTCATCGCGTGCTGCGACCGCCTGCACGGCGGCGTCGATAAGCGCGATCTGCGCCGGAAACAAATCGCGGAACAATCCGGAAATGCGCCAGGTGACGTCGACACGTGGACGACCGATCGCCGCTGGCGGCAGCACTTCGACGCCGGTGATCCGGCCGCTCGCTGCTTCCCAGATCGGCCGGCATCCCATCAGCGCAAATCCTTGCGCAATTTCCTCGCCGCCGGTGCGCAGCGTGGCGCTGCCCCATAAATCGATGACCACCGCGCGGACCATCTCGCCGTGGGTCTGCAGATGCGCGCGCACGATCTCGTCGGCGGCGAGCCGGCCGAGATCCATTGCCGTTGGCGTCGGCAAGGTGCGCGGATCGGCGGTGAAGAGATTACGTCCGGTCGGCAGCACGTCGCGCCGCCCGCGCGTCGGAGAGCCGGCAGGTCCCGGCGCGACGCGACGGCCGTCGAGCGCCTCGACCAACGCCGCGCGCTCTGCTGCGGCGCTTGTCCGCCACAGCGGATCGTCGGTGCCGGCGGGCGCGCGGCCATAGATGTGCAGGCCGTCCTTGATGGCGAGGTCCTTGAGATCGCACAGCCAGGCGTCGATGCGGCGCAAAGCTTCGTCGGGCGCGAACGCGGTGCCGACGCCGGCCTCGCGCGCCAGGCCGGTGCGCTGCGCCGTCTCGACGATCAGCGTCGCCAGCCGCTCGCGCCGCCGCCGGTCGAGGCCGTCGGCTTGCGCATATTCATCGACCAGACGCTCGAGCTCCCGCGCGTCGCCGGACAGACCGCCGTCGACAAGCGGTGGCGGCAGATGGCCGATAGTCAGCGCCGCGATACGGCGCTTGGCCTGCGCCGCCTCGCCCGGATTGCTGACGATGAAGGGGTAGATCACCGGCAACGCGCCGGTGACGATTTCGGGAAAACATTCCGCGGTGAGCGCGATCGCCTTGCCCGGCAGCCATTCCAGCGTGCCGTGCGCGCCCATGTGAACGAGCGCGTCGACCTTGGCGACGTGCTGCAGCCACACGCCGAACGCGACCAACGCATGGCGCGGCGGCAATAGCGGATCGTGATAATCGGCGCGCCGTGCCGTCGCACGCCCGCGATCGGGCGGCAGCGCGACCAAAAGCTTGCCGAATTTTTTCGCGCGGAAGCGAAACGCACCGTCGTGCACGTCGGCATCGTCCACAGGTTCGCCCCAAGCCTGGCGCAGCCGCGCGACGGCAGCGCTTGGTAAGCAAGCGAGCAGGCGCTGGTATTCTTCGATCGTAAACGCCGCGTCATCGGCGCCGGGTGAAAGCGCATCGAGCAATTCGCGCGGCGTTTTCGGCGCGGCGTTCACGGCGTAGCCGGCGGCCAAAAGGTCGTCGAACAGCGCGATCACGCTCGCCGGCACATCAAGGCCCACTGCGTAACCGGTGCGGCCCGGCGCGCCGGGATAGTCCGGCATCAGGATGGCGATGCGGCGTTCGCTCGCCGGCAATGCCTGCAAGAGAACATGCGCGGCAATCCGATCCGCGACCATGGCGACGCGGTCCGGCTCGGGCCGGCTGGCGAAAGCGCTGAAGGCAAGCCCGGCCTGGGGCGGCAACGCATCCTTAAACGCGATGACGCCGGCCAGCACGCGGCCGTCGAGCTCGGGCAACACCACATGCATGGCAAGATCGGCGGCGCCGAGGCCGCGCGCGCTGTCGCGCCACGCCGCGCGTTTGGTGATGGCGCTGACGACCTGGAACACCGGGACGCCCGGGGCGTCGAGCGGCGCCGGTTCGTCGCTGCCGCCGCCGGCGGCAAAGGCAGTCATGGTGACGATCAATGCTGGCTTCAACCGCTCCAGCGTCTCGCGCAGAAACGCGCTGGCCTCGCGATCCTTCAAACTGGTGACGAACAGCGCGGCCGGCGCCAAACCGCGCGCGGCGAGCTCGGCACACAGTGCATCGACCGGCGCGATGTCGTCGGCGAGCAGCAACGCGCGATAGAAGACGATCGGCACCACCGGATGGCCGGCTTGCAGCGACGCTGCCAACCGGTCGATATCCACCGCGCCTTCGCCCGGAAGGTAACCGGCAAGGCGCGGCACCGGCCGCGGCTCGCGCAATGCGAGATCGCGGCCGGCATGATGCGCGAGGCGGCGTAGCAGCGCGCGCAGATTGTCGCGGCCGCCTTCGCGGAAGAAGCGCAGCAATGCATCGAGTTCCTGCACCGGCAGCGTGGACGCGGCAGCAAGCCGAACATCATCGCGATCTTCGCCGGGCAGCACGGCGAGCGCGATGCCGCGTTCGCGCGCCAGCGCGGAGAGCCGATCGATGCCGTATTTCCACCAGTCGAGGCCGCCTAGCAGGCGCACCACGATCACCTTGGCGTGGGCGCCGACACGGTCGATCCACAAGTCGACAGACATGGGATGGCGCAGGTCGCGCAAGTGCGCCAGCCGCACGCTCGGCAGGCTCGCGCGCTCAGCCTCCCAGGCGCCGGCGAGCGCGGCGAGATCGCTGTCGGCGAACGACAGCACGGCGATATCGCCCGGCGTCTGGCCGAGATCGACCGCTTCGACGATTTCGTCGAGGTTGGTCGAGCTCGTGGAGAGAAGATGCATTACTTACGTCCGATCTTTCAACCTGCAAGCGCCCGCGTCACGGCGGCGCGGTCTAGTCCTTTCAATCCAATCACGACCAGACGGCTCTCGCGCGGCTCGCTCGCCGCCCATGGCCGATCATATTGCTGCGTCACCCGCGAGCCCACCGCTTGGACCAAGAGGCGCAGCGGCTTGTTGGCCACCGCCGCAAAGCCTTTGACGCGCAACACGTCGAATTTTTCCGCCAGCGCAGCGACGCGCGCGGCAAGGTTCGATGGATCGGCGATTTCGCCAAGCGGCACGACGAAACTGTCGAAATCGTCGTGGTCGTGGTCGAGCTCGTCATCGTGATGGGTGCGGCGATTGGCAATATCGTCCTCGGTGCCGACGCCGAGGCCGAGCAGCAGCGCCGTATCCACCTTGCCGCCGCTGACCGTGACGACCTTGATCTTGCGCGGCAGCGCGCCGGCGATCGCCGCCATCGCCTTGTCGAGGCCGGCCGGATCGAGCAGGTCGCGCTTGTTGAGCACCACGAGATCGGCGCAGGCGATCTGGTCCTCGAAAACCTCCTCGATCGGATCGTCGTGATCGAGCGCGGTATCGGCGCTGCGTTGTTGCGATAACGCGTCGAGGTCGTGCGCAACGCGGCCGTCGGCCAGCGCCGCACCGTCGACCACCACGACGACGCTGTCGACGGTGACGCGGTTTTTGATCGCCGGCCAGTGAAATGCCTGCACCAATGGTTTTGGCAGCGCCAGGCCCGAGGTCTCGATCACGATGTGCTCGATGCCGCCTTTTGCCAGGATGGCGTCGAGCGTCGGCACGAATTCGTCGGCGACGGTGCAGCACAGGCAGCCATTGGCGAGCTCGACGATATTGTCCTCCGGGCAGGCGGCATTGCCGCAGCCCTTGAGGATTTCACCATCGATGCCGACGTCGCCGAACTCGTTGACGATGACGGCGAGGCGGCGGCCATCGGCATTGCCGAGCACATGGCGGATCAGCGTAGTTTTGCCGGCGCCGAGAAAGCCGGTGACGATGGTGCAGGGGACGCGCGTAAGCGAGCCGGTCATTCATCAGTTCCTTCAAAAAAGTCGATGGGGGGAACGCGGGCTATGAGGCCGCGCTTGAGGATTTCCGGCCGGCCGCGCCACGGCAAAATACCGTCGGCGGCGCCGGCGAGCAGACGGGCGCCTTCGATCAGTGCGTCCGCGCAAGTCGCATCGAGGCCGCCGAACACATAAGTCCAGGAGCCGTTACAGCGCATCGCGGCGCTCGGACCGCGCGTGCAATTGGCGAGACAACGCAGCCGCCGCACATCGACTTCGGTGCCGGCTGCGGCGCGTTCGGTTGCCGCGGCGAGCAACGCGCCGGGGCGCGGTTCGCTGTCCGGCTCGCCGGCGCGCTTGCAGGTGACGCAAACATAGACGGTCGGCGCATCAGCCATTAGGCGCGCTCCGCAATCGGTTGGTCGAGGCGCTGCCAACGGAACAGCAGATAAGAGATCGCCCAGCTGGCGATGAAGATGCCGACGACCAGATAACCGAAACCGGCAAGCCCGCTGTTGAGATCGCCGATGAAATTCCAGAAGCGGCCTTCGAGGCCGAGCTTGCCGGCGATGAGGCCGAGCGCCTCGATGCCGCCGATCAACAGCGCGACCACGACGGAGATCGCGGTGATGGTGAGATTGTACCAAATCTTGCGAATCGGATTGAGAAACGCCCAGCCATAGGCGCCGACCATCAGCACGCTGTCGGAGGTGTCGACCAGCGTCATGCCGGCGGTGAACAGCGCCGGGAAAATCATGATGGTGCCGATGGTCATGCCGCCGGACGCCTGGCTGGCGGCGACGGCGAACAGGCTGATCTCGGTCGCGGTGTCAAAACCCAGCCCGAACAGGAAGCCGATCGGGAACATTTGCCAGCTGCGCGACACCATGCGGAACAACGGCCGGAAGATGCGAGCGAGCAGGCCGCGGCCGGACAGCAGCAGGTTCAGCTCCTGCTCCTCGACCGGCTCGCCGCGGCGCGCGCGGAGAAAACTTTTCCAGACGCCGCGCAGGATGACGAGATTGATTGCGGCGATGGTGAGCAGGAAAAATGCCGAAGCGCCGGTGCCGATGATGCTGCCGACCTCTTTGAATTCGGCAAGACGGCCCTGCAGCGCAAACGCCGCAGCCGCGATTGCCGCGACCGCAAGCGCAATCGACAGCGAATGGCCGAGCGAGAAGAACAGGCCG